>Ga0209611_10001138_pt1 | contig 43986 bp, 38 predicted proteins | sample S1TSphgellanicum_3_FD_187693 | JGI IMG/M metagenome (GOLD analysis project Ga0209611, IMG submission 187693) | Host-associated microbial communities from peat moss isolated from Minnesota, USA - S1T2_Fc - Sphagnum magellanicum MG (SPAdes) (version 2) | ecosystem: Host-associated > Plants > Peat...
AAAAAAAACAAAAAAAATTTAAAGTGGGAATAAAAAAAAAAAAAAAGTAGAACTTATTTTTTCTTTTTAAACTCCTTTTTATCCTCATTAACAACTTCATCATAATGAAAGAAATTAGTTCTTTTCAATACACCATTGATCATACATTGCAAAGTTGTCTTGCAAGTGTTTATTGATTTGATTGTATTTACAAATGCAAACAAAATGAAAAGATTGAAACGAAACAACATGAACAAAAAAAATAAAAACAACTAAATAAACAAAAAAAATGGATTAAAAACTCAAATACAAACAAACAAAAAGGATTAATTAACTTCCCATATGAAATTGGGTTTGATGACCCATCATCGCCTCCATCCATACTCTTATGGAATAAATATCTTTTCCATTCATGTAATCCCCACCCCTTTTTCATCTTGTTGGACAAGTGGGGAAGAAAAACCAACAAACAAACAAAAAAAAATTAAAAGCAAGTGAAGAAAATGGAGAAGAACGATAGGGTACCAAAAGCATTGTCTTATTGTCCTTCCTCATATGTGAGCTCCACTTTTTGCTTTCCATCCTGGTAGTGCTACATTAGAGCAACCTTAAGAGCAAAAAAAACAATGAAAAAAATGGCTAGAAACATGAGTGAAAAGTGTAAAGTAGAGTTTTCTCATGTACCAAAAGTTCTAGTTTTTTTCATATGAAGTTCCATCAAATGGGAATTGTAAGCTGATTTCAAAACCAAGAATGGGAAACCATTATCAATTTGTAAAAAATTAAATGAATCTTAATTTAACCATATCAACTAAATCGTCGAATGTGTTTAAGGAGCAATTAAGGTGAGGGACAAACAACTTCATGTGCAGATTTGCATGGTAACAAAAGGGAAAAGATTCAACCAAAATATGAGTAGGTATTGCAATGGAAAAGATTATTCTACTACATATATATATCAGTGACGATTTTTTTATTTTTTATTTTTTTAAACATTTAGATATCCTGATCAGATTTCACATTTTCACATTTTTCAAATTAACTCGAATATCAGTGTTCTTGAATATCCACCATTTATTTATTAGTTGGATATCAATAGATTCAATATCAAAAATTTAAAAATTTGTTTGCCAATTACATTGGTTGCCAACAAAAAATTTGGGCAAAAAATCTTCAAAAGGAAACATCCTTCTTTTAAAAGGGAATATTTTGTTGCAAATATTTTTTTTCAAAAACACGTACGGAAAAAAATGCAGAAATTCATTTTTAAAGAAAATATAGCCACAATAATAACTACTACTAGTGACTACAACTTTGAAGAGACCTCTAAAAATGTTTCCCTGGAACAGTCTAAACTTTGTGCTTTGATTCTAAAATCTTGCCATAAGAGAAGAATTGATGGGCTAAGTGTACCTTGGGCTATTGCACAAAAACAAGTAAACGAGGGGTGTGTCACACCGCAGCCTGGCCATTTACATTAAAAAAGTGTGTTAAGGCAAAAGAAGAATTATGGAAACTCAAATATTTCACCATGCAAAAATTATAATCTTCAAAAAAAAATCCTCTAAAAGAAACCAAAATCCTTCAAGATATTACAACTCTATAACTAATCTCAAGTTTCAACACAAGCCAAAATATTATTATTATTATTCAAAAATGCTCATATAAAAATAGACCTATTATTATTACCTAGGGGCCAAAATCCCTTAAGCCACTATACTCTATAATGAATCTAAACACATAATATCCTTGCCTTGGTGGGCAAGACCAACAAATAGTGTCAACATTTACAGTGTAAATCAAAATTTGGCTCAATTGTTAAAAGGAGAAGCTACCCTTCAATTGAAATAATATTGTCATCTTGGTGGCATTTTCCAGAATGGTAATGAACCCTAATTTTTTTTCTAAGGCAGTTTTTTTGGGATTCACATTCAGGTCAAATGCTCTCTCATGCACTGTCCAGATGTCTTCATTTTAGGCAAAGCTAATGTGATAAGAACAGAGTTAGGCCCCACCCAACACACAATCTCTACCAACTTTTCCCTCTGGATCAAGAGAGCCAAGTGGCATACAATCCATAACCCTCACCAACCATGATATCCTCCCCCCCTTCTTCACCTACTTAGTACTTTCTCCTCCGGAGTCATGTACAAAGAAGGAATTGACAAATGGACAACAAAACAAACCCCAATGGACTTTTGTCTCTCGTATATGAGTGCAATCCACAGACATTTTTTGTGTACTTGCAAAGTTCATAACAGGGTTTACAAAAATCATGCAAAATTCGTTCATTCATTTGCATTGCATTGCATGGTTGGTTGCTGCCTTTCTGTAGGGCCACACTGAATCATCAGCAGCACCCACTACCAGTGCACCATGAAGGATGAATGGTAAGTGGTCAGGAAACAATTTTCTGTTGGGTTCTCATTCATTTGCTAACCATGGTAGTTAAGCTCAGTTGGTAGGTTGTTAGTAGGTAAGTGGTAAAAATAGCCCTTATCTATGTATAAACCATTTATGTATTTACTTATTTTTAATAGTTACCTATTTTCCTACCTATCTACCTGTGTATGAGGCCTACTTTTTACGGAATTGGTTACCAAGGTGAAATCATATATTAACTCAGTTGAGATTCATCCACAACCGAGTAATAAGGGGCATCCAATGGATGGTTCACTTGGTTCATTGTGGCCCCTCTTGGAGAGGAGATTTGGAGAGCCTGGATTGAACCACCTTCAGGTAGAACTATTCGGATTCCCTATCATTTGTCTAATGTACTTGTACTTACGTTACGGCATTTGTACCTTTGCTTTTTTTTGTGTACCTTAGCTCTTTCCTATACCAACAAGGGGGGTGTGTCACATTGTAGCCTTGCCATTTACATCAAAAAGTAGTACTTTAGTGTGGCCTGTGCCGTTGGCCCAAGTGTTACCACGTCCTCAACTAATTTTTCCTTGCAAAACCTGGTTTTTTTTGGATTTTATTTGAATTTTCAGCTGTAGAAATCACTTTAAAATCAATATCTCCCACATTCTGAATCCAAATCTTACCAAATGAATTTCATTAACTCCTGCCCATCAAAGACCTTTCCAACGACACCCAAGGCACATTCCAATTCCTCTGAAATTTTTCGCTACGATTTAGTTTAATTTTCAGTGAAGAAATCATTCAATATTCAAGAACTTTTGCACTGCAAATTGAAACTTCATGGAACCAAGCCCATGCACCTTTCCTCATCGAAAGCTTTCCAAAGACACCAAGAACACAATCTGAAGCATCCCGGTTCTGTGGATCTCATAACTACAAAACAAAACAAACTACCTTCCTTCATAGATAGATCCTAAGGTAAAAGAAGAATTATGAAAATTCAAATATTTCACCACAAAAAAATATAACCCTTCACAAAAATCCTCCAAAAACAACCAAAATCTTCAAGATATCATAACTCAATAACCAATCTCAAATTTCAACACAAGCCAAAATATCATCTTTCAAAAATCCTCATATAAAAATAGGTCTACTACCTAGGGGCCAAAATCCCTTAAGCTACCATACTCTATAATGAATCTAAACACAATATGGTAAGCAAGGCCAACAAAGGACTATTTATTATGTCCTCTGGTTATTTTGTTCTTTGGCTATTGGTATACTATTTAGTACATGAATGGTTTCTGCATAAATTAAATTATTTATTACCTGTGTCAAAAAAATTATAATCATTGATTTTTGGGTTTGGACCAATGTTATCCGGGTATCCAAATTAATCCAGATATGCATATGCATAATGGCTGGATATGTATTCATAAATATCTGGATTTTTTAATATTTTTCATAATTGGCTATGTGCACAACCACCACATGCCTAATTGTTTGATTATCTTTATCTCTAACCATATATGCCCAAAGGAGTTTTCAACAATTCCAGCTATTAGGGTTTAGAAAAATGCCAAATATGTATTTCATGTAAGGTTTAAGCTTTTTAATTAGGTTTAAGTTTAGGAGGAATGAAAAACTCATCACTCTCAAGCTTTCAACACTGTGGGTTTTGCATTTTGTGTTTTGTGCTTAGCTTTGCTTCGAGCTACAAGTTTGTGCTCTCAAGTCCTTGTTTCATTAAATTAGTGTGTGGTGCTTTATTTTCTTAGCGCTTGGTGCTTTGCTTTTTGATGTTTGGTGCTCTGGTTTTTTGGTGTTCTAATTTCTTTGTGTTCAAGCTTGATTTTGGATGCAACTTCAAGAGGTGCAACATGCAACCTAAAGAAACTTGAGAAAGTTCTTCATAATAAAAATAAGTTCCTAGCCCTAAACCTCTTTTTTTGTTTATTGAACATTGTGATTTTTAGCATTATTTATGGGCATTGTTCTTTCTCAAGCACCATGATTTATCAGCATTGTTTTTGGGCACTATGTTTTTTCAAGCATCATGGTTTTTCATAGTTATTTCTAGGCACTGTGCTTTTTCAAGCATTGTGGTTTCTTGACATTGTTTCTGGGCATTGTGTTTTTCAAGTGTTGTTTGTGGGTAGTGTGCTTTCTTAAGCTAGAAAATGTGATTTTTCAAGCACTGTGGTTTCTCAACATTGTTTTTGGGCATTGTGCTTTCTCAAGCACCTTGGTTTTTCAATTTCATTTTTCAACATTGTGGTTTTTCAAGTATTGTGATTTTTTGGCATTGTTTTTTCAGCATTATGTTTTCTTGAACACAATGTTTTCTTAGTTTTATTCCCAATGTTGCACTTTGGGCTTCCTTCTGACCTTTGTTTATAACCTTATGCTTCTGCTTTCTACACTTTGTGTTTGTGCTTCCTTCTTAACTTTGCTCCAAGCGTTATAGGTTGTGCTTTTGGCTTTGTTGTTTGGTGTTTGTGCAAGTTTGCTTCTAGGTTTTGGATGTAACTTGCAACAGCAACCATATTTTGGACTTTGGATGTAGCATGCAACAACAAGAAACCATTATGTTTCATAATGAAGGTAAGTTCTTAAACCTTAAACCTTTGATTTATTTATTTTTGGTTTTGGGAGTTTGAAGTTGAATCTATTTTGTCTTAATGTGTCTTCTTTGTTATGTGTAGGTGCATTGTGCATTTTTTCTATTTGTTTAATGGCCAAGAAAACAAATTTTTGCATGATTGAGAGTGTGGGCAAAGTTGATGAAAATGCATTAACTCCCCACATCCAAACACTTATAGCTACATCCTCATTTTCAAATGTTGAAAGTGTCCACCTTCAAATTAGTAGTAATGTGCCAAATTTAAATGTTTTCCAACTTGAAACCATAGAAGCACAAGTTATTGCTTGGAGGCCTCATGGTCAGATCTCTTTATGCTAGGGATTTTTTGTCGTCAATGATAATCATCCTGTGGATTTGGAAAACCTTCAAATGTTGCAATGCATCATTTATAAATCTGAATAGACATCCAAGATCAATTTGATAGAAAGATATGTTATTCGTAAAGGTCTAATAAAATATAACAAAACCAATGGCATAATTCCCATGAAGATTCGTGTGGAGACTACACATCCAAAGTTATGGGCTCCAAGGAGGTAGATTTGTAGTGAGAAGGCGATAACACTTGATCATACTTGGCAACTAGGGGAAAAAAAGGGCAAGTCCTTCTAGCTATGCCATTACAACATTTTTTGGTGCCAAAAATCCTTATAAAAAAACTAATGATGTTCAATTACAATTTCTTAAAGATCTAGTGTTGTACATCTATAAGGGTTATAGGCTATTGTCTTTTTATAAAAACATTTGGCTTTAGAGGTTGGTTTTTCACTAATGTCCTTGAGTTCACTTTCCTTCTTGGTCTTTTATAGTGGAAGAAATGTTACCTACAATGGTGAAGAAGACTTTGGACTAGCATGTCTTGCCAATTTGAAAACTACAACAACAGTTTCAACCATTTTCGATCTTTGGATGTCTCATGGTTTTGTTGACACATTAGTTCTAATTATAAATTTTTTGAATGAAGCTTGGTGTCAATGCATGTTATTTTGGGGTTGTTTGAGATTCATGGAAATTCCTAGCAATCCATGGCCATTTAACTCCAATGCCTACTTGAGAAGTATGGATTATTGCATTGAGTAATTGCCTTTGTAAAGGATGAAGGTAGTATTTTCATTTCTATGGCAACAACTCTACAATCAATTGTTGATTGTGAACCTTTGAAGTTGCTCAAGGTTCATGAAGGTACTTGCTTTGGGCACGTAATGTCTAAGGCATGTTGGTATGCTATTAATGATGACAAAATTTATGTTGGGCTAAAAAATGTTAGTGTGAAGGATGCATAGGTTGGTTTTTAAAAAATAATTACTTGGATCAAAAAGTCTAGGAAATGGAGGTAGGAGTGGGAGCAAGCTTGTTGTGATAGCGAGATGTGACATCAAAAATTAAAATTTTTGGTGAAGACCAAATTTGCAAACAAGGTTATAATGTTTGAAGAGTGTCTATAGTTTAAAGACACCATTATTCTTTGTTATGGAAGGTAGAAAGTTGTGGCTTTGTAGCAAAGATTGCCAAAAGCCCAAGTGTGGGTTGTTGCTAAAGCAATCACATCTTGCTTAAACCATGTTGTATCATCATGTGTCATGAATAAATCAAAGGGCCATTGGATGTTGTCAAACGCTTTGACAACGACTATTGCACTCACTGTGAACATGGAAACATCATTATTGCCACTTTTTGGTGGGCCTAACATTTCTAGTGCATTTGAAAATGAGATCCTTGTTTTGCATATAAATGTGTGGCTGGAGGTCATTAAGGTTATCAAACCTTTTTTGTAATTTTGAGAACTTTTGATGGAGGGAAGGTTCATAATATGATGGCCATCATGTTGGATCCACACTTCAAATCTTTAAGCATTGTGAAGGATTTGTTGGGACATGGGAATGCCATTCGATTAGCCATTGAATATGATGCCAAAATTGTTTTTTTGATGGTCTACTTTGAATGGCTAAACCTTATTGTTGTTAATGCATCTACTGCTATAGCAGTACCTACTATTATAGGTGAAGAATTTGGAGAAAATATGTTTGGTGTGAAGGCCTCAATTGTGGAATCTTCATGTGCATTGTTTTCTAGAGAGTTATCTCTATTTAAAAGGCTTTCTATTTTGCCATTTGCATGTGTAGATCCATTCACATGGTGGCGCATCCATGAGGGCTAATTTCCAAATGTGGGTTTCCTTGCAAAACAAATTCTTAGAATCTTAAATTCACAAATAGAAACTGAACATGTGTTCAATCTTGCAGGTGTGTTGACAACTTTAAAACGATGTTGTTTATAGGTGGAGGACATGGATTGGATCATCACAATGGTGAGAAATTGGCCTAATGACCAACCACAATTACAAACTAAATACAAATATGAAAGAATATTTAAAAGAGGAAGATTATTTGGCAAAGAAGAACTATGATTGCTTGAAGAAGCTGACTTCTTTGAGCAAGTGGAAGTTGACAATGATTAATTTTGTGGTTTGTTTTTGTCGGGGTGTGGTTGGGGTAGGAAACTTGTGCTACAATTGGGCAGAGTTTTTCATAGTTCTATGAGGAACTAGTGTTCAATTCCCCCACAAATTATTTTGTTTTAGATTCTACTTGTGTTGTCTTTGTTTTGCTATATTAGATTGCAATCTTTTAAGCAACCAAATTTGGAAATTTTGCATGCATAACCTTTGTGCATATTCGACATGTTTCAAAAATTGAAAATTGGAATATTCATAACTAGTAGATAAAGGAGAAAAATAAAAATATTTGTAACCGACTACTGTAGTAGATTGATTTTTTTGGGGATACATATCCTTCCTTGCCCAAAAATAAAATAAAATCTATTATTGGTATCCACAAGTTAGGTTTAGATATTGATAAGCCGACAACAGTAGTTTGGACTGCAAACTTAAAAGTTCAAGATTTAAAATTCAAAGAGACTAAACACACTAGACTATCCTATAAACATAATATAAACATGTTTATTATTTTTTATAACCATACTGCCTACCAAAAATTTCTAAATTAAAAAACCCAGTGCCCAAGTTAAAATTTAAAATTTAATTAATTTGTTCAACAATTTGTTGCCGAATCCAACCAGGGAGTACCATATTTAGGGATGCGTTTTTGGACTATTGTTTGTTGGCCATGCCTACCAAGGCAAGAAGGATATTGTGTTTAGATTCATTATAGAGTATAATAGCTTAAGGGATTTTGGCCCCCATGTAATAATAATAGGTCTATTTTCATATGAGGATTTTTGAAAGATGATATTTTGGCTTGTGTTGAAACTTGAGATTAGTTATAAAGTTATAATATCTTGAAGGATTTTGGTTTTTTTCCGAGGACTTTTTGAAGATTATATTTTTGCATGGTGAAATATTTGAGTTTCCATAATTCTTCATTTGCCTTAATATACTTTTTAAAATGTAAATGGCAAGGTCCAATAGGTAGAATAGCCAATTTATAGCCATTCCATAGCATGGGCCCAGCAGCTACCCAGGCAACCCAAACTAGCTACTACCTTTTAAAAAATAATAATAATAATTTAAACTTTTAAAATCAAATATTCCCCTCCCCTTCCTTCCTTTCTTCTTCCATTTTTTATTTTTCCTTTTTATTCTCAATTCCTTTTTTTCTTTTTTCTTTTCTTGTTAATTTTTTTCCAAGGAGGATGTGCTTTATCTTTCCTCTTTTTTTCCCTTTTCCTCCTCACTTCTTTCTATTTCTCTTTTTCTTTTTGTTCTTGTTACTTTTTTCATCTCTTTTATTTTGTCCAAGGAGGATATGTTTTATCCTTCTTTCTTTTTTTCTTTTTTTTCTCAATTCTTTTTGTTTTTTTTCCCCTTTTCTTGATGTTTTTTTCATCTTTTTTCTTCCAAGGAAAATGTGTTTTATCCATCCTTCTTTTTAGTTTTTTAGTTTTATTTTGATTTTTTATTTTCTTTTTCCTTTTAAGTTTTCTTCTTTTTCTTTCTCCTTAGAGGATGTAGTCATCCCAGGGATTTTCTTGTGGGGAAAATTTTCCATTTTCCTATTAAAAAAACCCCAAGCAACATAGTCAAGATAATTTTTGCAAAATTTCCAAAAAAAACTTGCCACATTTTCAAGGATTTTTTTATAAAAATAACCAAAATTTTTGGAGGATTTGTAGCTTTGTTCTTCTTTTGAAACCACCATAGTTCACTAATAGGTTGTAGTGGTTCACAAACAACACATGTCCATCATATAATTAATTAATTTTGAAAATTCATTTCAACAAATGAAATATTCTTAGATATTCACTATTATCCATCACAATAATTTTTTATTAGGAAGAAATAATTTTTGAAATTTTCAACATTTTTGAAAATAATATAATTAGTGTCAAATTGGCCAAGGTACTAGGGTAATAGGATTCTTAGATGTTTTGCTTCTTTATTTGTCTTAGAGCAAGATTTGCCTAAATCCTTTTTCATCATCACTTTTGGAGCAACATGAGAAAATTGAAAAAAAAAAACATTGGGTCATCCTTTTAATCACATCTTCCTTTCTTCTTTTTTCTTTTCACTATTTTCTTCCCTTCTTTTTTATTGTTATTTTTCTTGTTTTTTTCTTTTTCAAGTAGGATGTGGTGCCTTGGCGATGATGATGGATGAGATAAAGGATAAAGTGGAAACAACGGAAGTTATCTTCATTTTTAATGATGTGCAAAAACATATATGGTACAACTTATTGAAAAAATAAATTATTTATTTAAATATAAATAAAGTGGTTAAAATTGGATTATAAAAATATTTTTATAATATGTTTAGAATATTTTTAATTTTAGTAAAATATTTTTAAATATTTTATTATTTCATACCATACAAAAAATATTGTCTTACCTCGCATGTTTTATAAATTATACAAAAAGTAATTTCCCTTAAATTGTGTTGTACTTTCTTTTCTAGGTGAAAGCCATCCAAGAAAAAAAAAATGACTATAAAACTATTTGAATTTGAAATCTTCAAAGTGTTAATTTTTAACCATTCCATCACATTTCTTCATTTAAAAATTATGAAATATGATTGAAAGGTTAAATGTTTATCATAACTTAAGGATTATGAAAAAACCTTAACAAAACATTTTTAATTTGGGCAATTGTCTACATGATTGTCAAGACCCATGTCACAACCAATTGTTGTTTCCTTTAATAGTTTAAAGCTTCTCTCACAACCAATTTGATTTGGAGGATCATATTCCAAGCATGGTGACATCACCTCCCATTATTTATGCATGAAAAGAAAAAAATATGATGACATATGATATTAAAATCTTATTGTTTAAAGTGATTACAAATTGATTTTTTGCTATTTATTTACAAGGTTTATTAATTGTTCACCTCGATGTGTGTAGGAGTAAAAACTTGAGTGGGGGGAAGGAAATGGGCACAAACAAACAATAAACATGAACAACAAATTAAATGTGTGACCAAGCTTAACGTTTGATACACATTTAATTTGTCAAATAGTATTGAGGATTTTTTTTTTCAAATTCTTAAATTTGTGATGAAATGCAAATCCAAAGCATGTTCCCTAATTTTCATTTTTTAAAAAAGGTATGGGAACTCCACTATAAGATTAAGATGAGCTTGTTAAGCTGATTTGAAGGAAAAGTCAATGTCTACAAACTAAGAAAAAATAAAATAGAGCAAATTGGAACCAAAATGGTGCACAAACGAAACACAAAGAGTTCATATTTATAAGACACACCTCAACTTGGAGAGGAGTCATCACTTTCCTTTCTATAATATACTTTGTATATATGGCAATGGGAATTACATCAAAGCAACATAACTTGAAATTACAAAATTATGAATCTTATTATTTGGTAAGTTCCTAATTTCCTCATAGGAATTTTAATTTGGAAGTTTTCAAGACTCAAATTTTATTCCTTGAAATGAATTTTTGAATGAAACATAATTCTTCAATCAAAGGTGATTTGATCTCTTAAAATCTATAGGTTCATACAAATTCCATGCAAAATTTGGTTTTCATAGGTTTGTACAAAAAATGCATGAATTTCAAGTTATGGTTAATATGAACGATATTTATACATAATCAATATTTTAAATATTTGAACAAATGAGATTTTTAAAAAAATGACATATGTGAATGTCATGTTCAATACACCAAAATCGCATAGTTTTATGTAAAATTATATCATGATAATTGCATGTATTTAATTAAAATGTAAATCATACACATATCACATCAAAACATCATAAATTTAAAAAACACATCATTTATATAAAAGTTATTTATATATTTTAAAAAATTATGCCATTTTTACATTTTGAAGCCTACCGATTTTGCACAACATGTTGTTTTACAATTTTTGCATGGGTTTTATTAAAATTTCATGATATTGAAATTTTGTGATTTAAAGTCTTGGGAACCTTTCTTGCACTCCCACATTTCCTTCCCACAAGGGGAGTGTTTGGGTGCCACCATTACCTTGACTTATTTTGAACTTGACTATTTTTGTTTTGTCCCAACCTTGGTTGCAAGCCCAAGCAAGGCTAAGGTTGTGACGATGTTGTTGTGGGACAAGTGTTCAATTAAAAAAAGGTTTCTTCAATTTTTTTTCAATTATACCCCAATTTTAGACTAATTTGTTTGTAAATGAAATAACTATAAATACTTCCCCTTATTTTTAAAATAGTAAGATGTGATGAAAATGTTAAAAACTACTATCCAATTCATAAGGCATTGGTGGTGAACTTGAAATCTCCTATTGAGCATTATTGATGACACCATGACAAAAACATGTCTTTTACACCTCTAGCATTATGATTAAGATGATTAATGTGATTAAAATACTTGTTTCAAATGATTCAAAGGGGTAATTTTTACCCATTTTATCTCCCCCTAAAAAGTAGGTATGTTCACCATAACAAAGTTGATTTTGTTTTATGTCAAATTGGACATTACTATTTACACTAGAATGTGTGGTGCCTACACGGTGTAGGTCCATACAATATAATGACTAATGTAAGTTATTCCAAATGCAATGTGACATGTGTCATATTTGATAGGTTCAAATCATTTTTAATGTTATTTAAAAGATTTTATGTGTTTAGTTGATGTGTAGGCGTGTACCCCCCAAGGTTGACCTCATTGTCATGTATGTAATTAGTAGGTAGGTAGGTTATAAATGGGTAGGTAGGTAAGCAAGTAAACATGTAAGTGGGTAGGTTGTAAAATTAGTAGGTAAGTAGGCAAATAGTGGCAAAGTAGATAGGCAAGTTGTAAGTAGGTAGTTGATAGATAGGTTTGAAATTGGTAATAGGTGGTTACAAAGTAGGCATGTAGGTAATATGTGGGCATGTTGTTGATAAGTAGGTGCATTGAAATATTGACCTACTTATAACCTATTCATTTATTACTTGCCTTTCTATTTAAATTTAATGTAAAAAAGTGCAATAAACAAGGGAGCAAAAACTTTGAAGCCCCAACCAAGTTGCCTAATGAAAGTGTGCAAAAGTTGCCTTGGGAAGCTGGGGGAGTTGCAACTTTTTTTCAACTCTTCATCCATTGTGCCACTTTTTTTCCATATTATATCATCATGTGTTTTCATCTTTCATCCATTATGTAACTTTTCATACATATTATGCAACATTTCATAATAAAAAGTTTTTTTTTCAAAATGTTGTATAATATGAATGAAAAGTTGAAAAAATGTTTGCAGATTATGGATGAAAAGTTGCATTTTGAATTTATTTTTTACAAAAAAATTGGGCATAATACAGATTAAAAGTATCACTTTGCCTCAGGGAACCATGATTTCTCAAGGAACTTGGTTCCCATTTCTCTTGGGGAACCATGGTTACCCAAGAACTTGGGTCCATTTGCGCTAGGAAACTCAGGTTCCCCAAGGAACTTGGGCTCATTTGCCTAAGGGAACGTAGCCTTGCAGATTGAAATCATTAATGATTGGGCAATCATAAACACGGAACAGCAGTCAGATCATATTTATTACACTCTTCTCCAGCAGGTTCGTGGCAATGCCCTTCCATTCGTCAGCCTCAGTTTGCAAAAATGTTGTGTCAAAACTATTTGCTGAACAGGCATGTTTTGAACTTTTTTTCATCCAACTTCAATTTGCAGGGTCACATGTTTGAGCACCAGTGGAGCTGCTCTAATCCAAACATGCAAAAACAGATGACCCACACCCTCTAGTGTCTAGTGTCTACCACATCCAAAATAGTGTGCAAGTTATTTTCCCATCCCCACTCATAAACATGAAACATTACAGAAATAATTTCTCAAGCTTTCAAGCATGAGAGGTGAGGCATCCATGATTGTACCACTTATGCCCCCACAAAGGTGTGAATATGGAATCACAAACTCTCAAGCATTTTGAAGTGTCATGTGATCAACACATGTGAAAAAGAACAAGACCTGCCAAGCTATGAAAAACAAACCATAGTGTTTCATGAAAAAAATGAGGAGCACAAAACAACTTGTTGTGATGGCAATTTTCAATACAATGGTCAACATAACCCCCTTGAAAGAGGATATAGATAACATGAATGAAGGAAAGCACCACAAGCATTGTTTCCAAATTGCCTAGTTTATTTTTGTGGTTGGTGCATGGTTACAAAATGACACTAAGGAATGTTCTATTTCACAAGCTTTTTTAAATGTGCTTGTTAAATGATTGTTACTTGGTGCAAACATGAAATACCTACGTACTTACTTTGTACAAGCCATGTCACAAATATTTCAAAGATTGTTTTAGAATTGAAGTTTCTAGGATTTTCCATTTTGTCAACTAGTTGAAGGCAAATTTTTTACCTTATTACAAGGATTGATTGTTTGTGTTTCATATTTGTTTTTCAAGCCAGTAGAGGGCATGTTTATTTTTTGATTTTTTGTGGTTTAAAAAATATGAGTAGTTTATGGAACTTGTGTCCTTATAAAGATGAACATGAGATGTATCATGTACTTGTTTGTATGATATCTAGATAACACGGTAGAAGAAAAAGAAGCTAATTGCAAAGACCAATTAATATGTTGGTCATTTCAACACATCTTTGTCAAATAATTAATTAATAAAATTTGATATTTCATTATGACAAATGATATATTCTCAAATATTCCATCAGATTCCTTGTTTTCATTCTGAAAAAAATTCTGAAAAACGTAGTTTTTGAAATTTTCAATATTTAGAAAAACAATATAATTCATGTTGAAGTGGGCAAAGTACTATGGTAGTGGAATTTCATTTCCTTGTGACAACCATGATGCAAGGCTTGGTCACATGTACCTGTTAAGAAAGACGTTACTCACATGGAGGAGAAGTTGGCAAATGGTTTCAATCTTGGCATAGCTCTGGGCACATGTCAGAACTCTGATAAAACATGAGGAAATGGTTCTAAATTCCCCAGACAAGTCTGTACAAGGAACCTCATTGTCAGAAGAACAATCTTGTATGAGTTCAGAGTTAACTGCAAAACAGGAAAAAAACAAAAGGCTTTCATTTAGGTGGAGGACAAAGATAGTTAGGTTCCTATCCATCAATCAATGTAGGTGGAACTAGATTGTAACACACCTGGAGTGGGACCCAAGATGAAAACAGTAACAAGCAGCTCTTTGGGAGGACCTTCCACAACACCCTGACCTGAATTTTGCCATTTAGTCAAATAGACTCTGCAGCATATGAGATTAACTTCTACCCCATTGGGGTCCAAAGTCTTACAAAGTATGAACAAAGAGACTAGATGGTCACCACACACTAGGTGGCCACCTCAGTTCTAGGAGCAATGCTAACTTGCTGTCAATTGTGATTCATAACCCCTTTCTGTTTTGATATGCTCACTTTCAGTCCTGCATCTGAGCTAGGAGATTAGAGTTGGAGCACAAAGATCACCATGACAGTTGGATTGGCATTTGTAAATTTCTTATGGACTTAATGCATTCCCAAGACTAAGGTCTGAACTTGGATGGAAAAATTTGTGCACACCAGATCAGAACTCCCAAATTTGGAAACCAATGGAGACATTCCTTGACTGCTCCAACATGCCTTCCAGTCAATGATGCAGCTACTGAGCACAAGCTTTTGGATTGCCTGAAGAGAGCTTTCTCCAGTTGAAAGTCCTAGTTGTCAACCACATGTATGGCTACTGACCACTCAACATTTCCACCCAAGGGTTTCAAGTGTTGCCTGGACCTTCTGAGGCCTTGGCTGGCCGTCGGTTCAAGTACCGAATCACTGCATCTTCCACCCTGCACCCCAGAAACCTATGAGTTCTTGTGTGCTTGCAACCCCCCGGCTACTTGATCAACATGCAAGCTTTTAGGAGAGGCTGTAACTGAAGACATGAAACAAGTCACTTAGCAAATACCAAACTATAAGCTTACACAAAATAATTGTTGTCATGGCCATAGGCAGCCATACAACACAGTTCCATGAGAAAAAGGTGAAGGAGAATGAAAAGTTTCTGACAAAAAAGAGGATGGTTCTTGAATCACAATAAAAGAAAATACACACACCAGGGCTGATTATAGAAATCTGATCGGCGCTCCTTTTCTGCATTACGACCGACCTGCCCAACAACCATCTTGAGATCCCGGCTCTGAGAAGCAATGAGGCCATTGATGAAATCAACAGGTGAGTGACTGAAGCCCAGGAAAAATGCACGACGGCGCAGATGCTCATTAATCTTGCGAATGGAACTGGTGATCAGATCATCGTACAAGTCAATGTCACGGTGCTTCTCAAGGTTTGTCAAGAAAGCACTCATCTCCTTCAACAGGGGGGGTGGCACATTCACACTCACGTCATAGCAGGCATTTGATGCAGGCATAGGTCCTGAGACTTTCATTCGGTGTTCAAGATGGATGGGCTGTGGTGGGGACAAATGCTGGTTAAGCCTAGATGACACTGAGGCGAACCTGACGGACTTGTCTCCTAAAATCCTTTGCAAAGCAGGATCACAATTGATGAGGGTGGGATCAGTTGCATTTTGCAACTTCTTTCCCTTGATATACTGCCACAGTGCTGCAATGATGCGAGATCGAGTATCAACCTCAACACCCAGAATTGCCGCCAGAGGAGCTGACAGCTTAAACCTTTCAGGTGTATAATCCATTTCCAGTTTAATATTTGCCAGGAATTCTTTATCCCCTTGTCTCTTGATCTCAAAACCCTCCACATGGTTTGAACCCCGCCCTGCATCCCACACAATTGTGTGGTTATCAGGATATACGCTTGGGTCCAACTGAATGGTGATCCTCTTGAAGAAGGATGAAAATTTGGGCAATGCAGGGTTAGCTTTTGTAGTGTTGCCATCGGGCTCCCTTGCATCCGACTCAAGAATACGGCCCATGATCCGCAGTGTCCAAGAAGGAGGTTCCCTGGGATTTCCAAATTGCTGCTGCTGGTGGTAAGAATTGTTGGGGTCTTGGTTCTGATTTGCAAACGTATTGAACACATACATGCGCAGAATGCGTTGTACTGGTGGAGGTGACCGCACAGCCTCCTGGATATCAAGTTTCTTCCGTGCAAGGGCTGCATCCACCCTAGTTTCAAACTCCAACAGTTGTGTATAGATTGCAGACTCTGGCAACAAAGAAGCCACTTTATCAGGGATGTGCTTTTCTGCCACTTTCTGCTTCTTGCGTCTTGCTGCTGCTGGTGCAACATCTGCAGCCTTGAATGCTGAAGTGTTTGCACCTCCTGTCAGTGGTCTCCCTCGCCCTCGCTTGCCACTAGGACCTGCAGACATAGGGGGTGTTCCAGTGTTTCCCACCTGATGATGCGTGTTGTAACCGACGCCACTTCCTGCTGCTGCTGCTGCTGCCATGTGCCTCCCTTGTTGGGCAGCAGCCGTGACAACACCTCCTCCGCTGGTTGAGGCTCCCCCGGCTCCCTGCATAGCTTCAGCGAATCCAACCGAAACCCACGTTCCCTTGGCAATATACTCACCCTGCAAACCAACCACCTCCACTAACAACAGCCTAAACCCCAAACCTGGAATCCAACATCTTGCCGTCTCGGCCCAGGTAAAAGCTTTCCATGAGAATCACGCTTCCATGCTCCGCGACAACTGAACTTCTTCCACTCAAAATAATCTCTCTCTCTCTCTCTCGCGCGCGCGCGGGCGTTTCTCTTTCTCTCTGGGCTATTTCGTCTCTCTCGGAATCGGGCTTCCTGTTCTCCAAACCCTAATCTGAACAGAGGGTTCAACGAGATTACGGTTTGGAAAACCCAATCCTGATCTGAACAAAGGGTGGGTTCAACAAGATTAGGGTTTGGAAAATTCAACCCTAATTTTGCCTAAGAAGAAAAAAAAAATTTGAATTTTTTTATTGCACCCAAACTATGATTAACAATTAATTATTTTTATGACATAGTATTTTCAAAGAAAAATACATGATTTAGGGGTCAGAATCTCTCCCTTCAACCAAAGGGTATATAGGGTGTGATCATTTTTTTAATTCTTAATTTCTTCCATGGACGAAATGGATGAAAAAAATAACTTTAAAACAACTTCTTGAAGCTAGATGCTTGGAGGAAAAAAGAAATGCTAGTTCTAACCATGTTCCCCATGGAGCAATTTCCTTGGGAAAAGGGGAGTAACTTGTCCCAAGGAGCAACTTCTTGAATGAATGAGAAAAAAAATACAAGAATAAACTTTGTCTAAATCAAACATTATTTATACCATTGGAAAATTCTCCAAACTCTTCATGCAATGATTTTGCATTTCCAGTTTGAAGCTATGAACTAAAGTTTATAACCCAAAAAAAATCAAGGGTTAAATTTTTAAATTCTTTTCTCTTTGAGAAGAAGGGGATTAAGTTGCCCCAAGGACCAACTTCCCTTGAAAAGCAAGTTCTTGAATGTTTGAAAAGAAAATACAAGGGTAAAATTAGTTAAATCAAACAATTTTTATACCATTTGAAAACTCTCAAAGCATAAATACTAAAAGTGATTTTTTTATTTTTGATATGAAATTATGAGCTAAAAGTTATTGCAAAAAAAAAAGCCATGAATCAAATTTCCAAGTTCCTTTCTCCCCTAAAGAGATGAGGCTTAAGTTGCCTTAGAAGCAACAAGATTTGAAAATTGACCTTTAACTCTTTTTTTTGCCATAACCTTTAACTAATAACTTCAAATAAAAAATGTAAGATCACTTTCAATATCTACACTTTGAGATCATTTGATTATGACAAAATTTATTCCTTGTTTTTTTTTTCCCCAAACATTCAGGAACTTGCTCCCCAAGGTAAGTTGTTCCTTGGGGCAACTTAATCCCCTTCTCCCTAGGGAAGAAAAGGAACTTAAAATTTTTGATCCTTGGGTTTTTTTTTCATCATAACTTTTTGTTCATAACCTCAAATCAAAAATGCAAAATCAATTTTGATATCTATGTTTTAAGATCTTTTAAATGGTATAAAAAAAAATTGATTTAAACAAAGTTTATCCCCTATTTTTTCTTTTCAAGCATTCAAGAAGTTTTTCCTCAAGGGAAGTTGCTCCCTAGGGCAACTTAGTCCCCTTCTCCCTGGGAAGTTGCTCCCTTTGTCCTTGGGAAAATTGCTCCTTGGAGGAACATGGTTGGGGTTACCACTTTGTCTCCTTTTCCCCAAGGAAAGTTTTTTTCTCCCCATGCATTTAGCTTGAAAAAGTTGCCCAAATCTATTTTTTTCTTTGATTTCATCCATGGAAGAAACATTTTTTTTGAAACTAGGATCAAACTCTACATCCTTTGGTTGAAAGAGGAGATTCTAACAACTAAATCACCTTTTTTCCTTGAAAATATTATGTCATGAAGATAATTAAAATGTTATTCATAGTTTGAATATAATTGAAAAAATCAAAATTATTTTTCTTGTTGGGCATTGTGTTGCAATTGCATTGAAACTAATGCCACATTTAATTCATTGATGATGTTTTGTGTTTGTCAGTTTTCAATTCCACTAATTGTTGTTTGAATTGAACATATGTAAGGATTTATTTATTTGTTAATAAAACAACCCCCCTTACAACACATTCCACCTAAGAATGGCATGCAAGATGGCAAATGATTTTATTATTCTTGTTCCAAACTCACAAGGTGTTCCCCACTATTAATTTACATTGCTAGTGGAATTGGTAGAACCAAAATGTGGAACTTGTAAATTACATGTGACGCATTTTCAAGCTCTTTTATGGATTCAATTACGAGTCCAAAAGGTGAAGACAATGGAAGGAAAAGGAGTTGGGGCACACTCCTTGGTTCATAGCACTTTATGGGTAGAAGGGCGTGCTGGAGCTTCGGGATGGGATTAGTACGAACAACAAGATGTTTAATTATTCATACGGACTCGCACAAACCAAACAAGTTGGTTCGCGCAAAATTGGAGCACTTTTGGTGCACAGACGAACCATGGGCAAACATGGATTCACAAAATTCACCACAACCCAAATTTGGGGGAAGCCACCACCTTCCCCCTTATAGTATGCTCTATGCCTAACCATGGGACCAACACCCGAATGTTATTTTGTCCCGAGACTCCCAAGTGAGAGTCCTGAAATTCCCAAAATTAGAACTCCCGAAACTTTGGAGGCCCATAATTTTGTGTGCAAACCTTCAATTGAGGTGAGGTCTAAAGCAAAGTTATAGCCCTTGTCGAAAGCTTTTCAATGATATAATGAATTCTTTAATCAAATGGGTTTTGACCCCTGCGATCATTCTCTAAAATTCGAGAGTCCATCGGGACTTCAACTCCCAAAGTGGGAGCTCACTTGGGAATGTGGAGGTTCATTCCCTCACACTCTCCCACACTCTCAGGAACATAAAATGTGACTCCCGAGCTTCCCTTTTGGTTCGCACCTTCGCAAACCCTTGCCTTGGTCGTGAACCCAAAGCTAGGGTTGCGATAGTAAGGGATTTTACTAAGCATGTTCCAAACTCACAAGGTGTTCCCCATTATTGATTTACATTGTTAGTGGAATCGGTAGAACCAAAATGTGGAACTTGTAAAGTACATGTCCCACTTTAAAAAAAAACCTTGAAAATATATGAACAAGACACTAAAATTGATAGTTAAAATTATGGTAGGATTAGTGATTTATTATTTTAAGCCAATTCATTAAAACATAATGGCAAAAATGTGGGGTGTTATTTAAATAAGCACATGCCCAAGGTGGAACTAAAATGTGTTTATTTAAGGAATGTTGTAAAACAAGGATTAAAAATTTTATTTGTAATTTTTCCCATGATACTTGCCAAGTATCATGAAATTTTTTTTTTTTTAAACTTGTATTTTTTCATGGATAAATTATACTAGATAAAAAGGTTTTTCAATTATAAAAAAATTGTTTGGCTAATGTGCTCTATTGTCAAAGGCATTACACCCTTAAAGCAAAATGCAAAGCCCAAAGTTTGAATGTAATGCCCTAACAACAAGCCTTTACCCAATATGAAGCAAAAAATAAACAACTTAAACCTATTTTGTAGGTGGAGGAGATAGTTTACACTTATTTTTCAAATGCAAGAGGCACCTTGTGCCTATTAAGTAGGTGTGAGTTGCTTCCTTTTTTCAAGGAGGTTATAATCTTTTAAGTTGTTCTCCATTTACATAAAAAATTTGAGCCCAATATTTTGCATATAAGGGAAGGCCTTGTTATTAAGGCCTTGGAAATTGAAGATGGAACTCAAGGTCCAAGGTGTGGGACCTTGAGAACAATCTAGGAATTTAAAAATGTATATGGTTAAGATGTATTCAAATGTGTGGTCAAGGTTTCATTCAATCCCATACCTAAGGAAATTACCAATGTTGTTTGGTTATCCATCAAAATACGGTCATCAATATGCATAATTATTAGATATAAGTTCATCCATATTTGGATTTCTTTATTTTTGAATTATAACCAACTCAATACATAACCAACGGATGCCTATCACCACATTACTTTTACGTATGATATTGTATATGTTCAAAGGGGTTTAAACAAATCAGGTATCTAGTCATATTAAGATTTTTAAAAGATCAAATATGCATTTTGTTTAGGCTTGGGATTTAAGAAACAAAATATTAACTAACGTTTTTAGCACTTTGAACTTTTCCTTATCTTTGTTCCAAGCTTGTCATCTTGCTCTTTAATAAATTAACTCTAAGCTCCAATTTTTCATCTCAAATTAGTTTGTGCATGTTTTGATCCTTCATAACAACTAGGTGTTTATTTTTATGTTTGGTTTTTTCACAACAATTGGGTCTTTTCTTTTTCAACAATCAAGTGTTTTGTTTTCGTTTTATTCCTTTTCATTTCTTTTTTAATCTCCTCTTTTGTAACAACCAAGTGCTACAATTTTGTTTTTCTATTTTGAATGTCAAACGTTCAAATGTGTTCTTGAAATTCAATCCTTTGCATTTCGAAGCAATTTAGTTTTTGAGTTGTTCATTTTTCTTTTGTGCTTGAATTTTATTTTTTTTCGTTTGCGAGTTGTGATGTCCTTTGCATCTTTTCTTTTCTTCTCTAAACCTTGCAATACATTGTCATTTTTTATTGTTATTTAATCCTTCACATTTTGAAGCTAGGGAATTTTAGATTTTTTTCTCTTGTTATGTTTTTTTTTGGGTTATTTTGCTTTGCAATGTTCTTTGTTTTCTTGGCAAAAGACATTCGAAAGGAGAATTGAGTTTGTTGCTTGGTGAGTCAAGGAAAGTTTGGTGCCCCCATTTTATAATAGAAGTAAACTTCAACATTCTCAACTTCATTGTATTTTTTTGGGGGGGAGCTTGAAAGTCTATGTTGTTAATTTGAGTGTGTTTTCATTTTTGGTCTTTTGTGATTATATACATTTTGTGTTATTGATGGTTAAAAATGAATTTCATGTTGTTGAAAGTGTGTGCAAAGTTGATGAAAATGCATTGAAACGTTTGCTTCTTTAGTTTTAAATGTTGAAAGCACGGGTCTTCAACTTGGTAACTTGTTTTATGTTGAAGTTATGCAATTTGCATGGTTATAAAAGCATAAGCCCTATTATGGAAAGCTTAGAATCAAATGTTTATTTGTTGTTTATTTGTTGTCAATGACAACCTATTTGTTGATTTGGAAAACCAACAAATATTGTGATATATCATTTGTAAATCTAAAAAAGCAAATGGCAATGTTTTGGATGCAAAGATCTATTATTTGTAAAGATTTCATTAAATACAACAAAATGAATGGGATAACTCCTATGAAAATTCATGTGGAATGTGCACACCCAAAGTTGTTTGGTTATAGGAAGTTGTGAGTTAATGAAAAGGTGGTAGAACTTGATTGTAGTTGACAACCAAAGAAAAAAAGGTTGGTCCATCTGGATGTGCAATCATCGCATTCACTACACCAATATGGATTCAAATTCATTATATGTTTCATTACATTTTGAATGAATTTGGACAAATTTACCTTGGTGAAAGTGGTTAACCCCTTAGTGAACAAAAATTAGTTGTTATAGACAAATAAATACAATAATCAAATTCGTTAATAATTAATGCACTAGGCTAGGCTAGGCTAGGAACTTAGCTTAAACACTTAATTTAGCTTAAAAACCTAAGATAAGGACCTAAGCACCTAGGCTAGGTTACCAAGCCACCTAAACCCACCAACTTAAGGTGTAAGTGTGGAGGTTTGAACCACAACTCCTTCATTTCCATGCTTAAAGAACAAGTCCTCAACCATTGGACCATTATTTAAATAAGTGATATGATTTGTCATCACATATTATTATTCACATTCTTTTCCTAACATATATTATTATCCACCATATGTATATTTTTTACTTATGTTACTTGTTACCCTATCTTACACACCTATGTAATTTAGAATACTAATAGGTTAATTTAGGTTATTCTTAAGCTACTATAGGTTACCCAAGTTTATGTGTAGGCTACCATAGGCTAAGTTATTAGGCTAGTGTATTTATGATATTTTTGGTGATTATAAGTTATTCCACCTTAAATTATTTTTGGTTATTCTAAACTATTCACAATAGGTTATTTTAATTTAAACCATCCTAGGTTCTTTTTTATTATTTAGGCTATTATAAATTATTTTACCTAGGTTACTTTTGGTCATTCTAGTTATTCCACCCTATGTTATTTCAAATTATTTTACCTTACATTATTTTTGGCTATTATATGTTTTTCCACCTTAAGTTATTTTCAACTATTTAAGGTTAGGTAGGTAGTTGGGTCAATCAAGTAGGTAGGTAACTAGGCTAATTAGCTAGCTAGCTTAAATAAACTACAAAAACACTAGGTAGGTAGCTTTAAGTGTAGGTAGATACATTAAATAAATAGGTAGTAGGTATCTAGGTAAGTGGGTAGTTAAACTATTTGAGCTAGGTGGATTAGTAGGTTAGGTGGTTTACATAGGTAGGTTAAATTAACTAGGTAGTTAAACTATATTACATGTAGTTAGGCTACATAGGTACCTAGGTTAAGTTAGGTAGGTTAGAAATAATGATCATAATAGTAAGATGATACAAAGTTTTGTTTGTTGAAAATGTGGTGTAATGTGGTGCACAAGGACTTGGTTCCCCAATGTGCAAGTGAGAGGTTCAAGTCTTCAACATTACAACCTATTTATATTTCAAGACTAGCCCTAGGTTGCTTGCTAAGCTACCTAATGTAGGTTCTTAATTAGGCTACTAGGTTTGGGCTAGGGATAGGTTGTTAGTTAGGTTACCTAGTTTAAGTTAGGCCTATGTTGACAAGCCTAGGTTACCTACCTACCATTTTAAAACCTACATAATAGGTATGCACATGTGTTAATTTTGCATTGAACACATGTCATCATATATATGTGCATGTTTATATTTTTGGTCATGTATGCAAGTTGCAAATGTAGGTTGAATTGCAATCTTGGTGCAATTAAACTTATGACCATCCAAGAAAATGGATGAAAAAAAACATCAAATTACATGGAGGATGCAACTACACTTATGACCAATTGCCACTTATTGATTTTTGTGGCTTGTCCAAGGCGATTAGACATTATAATAGTCACATGTGGTATTTATGAGTTAAAACTAATCATCAAATTTAATAAATAATGCATGAATTTCTTGTGAATTTTTTATTTTTTCATTAAGTTACAACACATATTTTTTTGCACATCATTTGGAAAAAAATGGAAATAATCTTTCTTGGAATGAGATGAATGTTGAAAAATTTGAAAATGGAAATGATGTTTGGTTTTAAAGTTTTGGTAGTCTTTGTATCAAACTATTGCCACCCATCTTCACCAAATGGATATAATGGTCATATACATGTGTATTAATTAGGTGGTATGTAAAGGGGTTTTTTCATATCCAAACATATTTTAACTAATGTTGATTAAATCTTGTTTTTATTTGAAAAGAATCGCGAGGTTCAAATTAGGCAATTTTCAATAAAAGGGAGAATTGCAAATTTTCAATTTATTTAATATTTTAAAACAAAATGTGCCAGTTTCAAGCCCACATCAAAATTTCTTGATAGATTGTTCTTGGATTGATAATTCTAAAGGTTATAAAAATCATTAGGTCCAAGTTCATGATGCAAGCCTAAAGAAGATAAAAAAGGATACTATATTAAAGTCTAACCATTTAATTTCACATTTTTTGATTTCAAAGGAAGCAATTTTCCATGGCATTTTGTTAGGTTTTTATTTGAAAATGAGACATTTCCTCAATGTAAATGTAAAGAAACTAAAGACCAAAATGATGAATGTGGTCCCACAATTTAATTTACATATCTTTGCAACAATATTGTTAAATTACTAAGGCTTTTAAAGGTTTATGACACAAGAAAAAGGCAAACAACTCCTAAATAATCATGTTTATCAAATCATCACATAAGCAATTAGTAATGAGAGTTGCTCCTTACATTTTATTTTAAAGTCCACAATTACTTCACCTAGAGGTTATCAAGCTTTGTTAAACTTCTTAACACCAAATAATTTCAAAACATTGAACTAGAGAAGTTGTTGCACTTATGACATCTATAATGAAGAATGTTATGTCCACAATCTAGAAGAGAAGAGAAAATCCATAAGCATTTATTGAAAGTGTAGGGAAAAAGATATGGTAATTGATCAAACATTGGAGCCTTATAAGCAATTGTGTTATCATCGTTGCACTCTTAGTCAAAAATATTAAAGAAAGATAACTCCTTATTACTCAAAGGTTTGATTCATACAATAACATACATTACTTTGATGATAATGTTTTTCTCTCCTTTGCATTTTTCTACATTATTTGTCCTTGCACATACATTACTATTGTTATCCTCTTCCATTTCCTCCACTAACTTTATCTATTGCCACATTTGTGGTTGGTTGAAAATATTTTTTTCACCAATTTTTCATACAAAATATTATTTTCATCGATTTCTAGTATATGTGCAAAAATCCCAGATAAGATTCTTTAATTAATCCCTAGGAAATCTTCCTTCCTCTTTCTCTATATCTATTAGATAGTCTATTTTCACTAATAATCATTTCTCAAGTTCTCCCTTGGGCTTTGGTAGGGTGTGTTGAATCAAAATTGACACCACAACCATTGTTTTTATAAGTGATGAAATGGAATTGAACTTTGATGATAAGTGTATTAAATCTTTATGGTCTGAACCCAAATATATATATATATATATATATATATATATATATATATATATATATATATATATATATATATATATATATATATATGGTAAAACATATGTGTAATTTAATGCATTAAGCATTTGTACATTAGAAATGGTTACATAATATGTTTAGACTCTTAAAATTATAAATATTATTCTATAACAAATCATAAATATGAATGTCAATTTTGTTTTCAACAAGAAGGATACTAGTTCATAAGTTTCAATCGCATGAGCCAATGAAACATACTGGACATGACATTTGGAAATCAAAATTTCAAAAATGAAATGTTCTTTATCTAATGAATATGTTAAAAATTGAAAAATCTTGAGAAATCAAAAGTACACTAAAAATCAAGAACTAAAACAAAAATTGTCAAGAATATATGTTTGTATAATCATTATGAAGAATGTTTTGAAGTCAATGATGTCAATCAATAAAATCCAAGGCATGATGAACATCTAACAATTTCCTTATTTAAATATAACCACAATTGAATGAATAAGTGAGTAAATAAATAAATGAAATAAAAAAATTATTGAGAATAAATGTTTTGGTAGATTTATATAAAAAGAAAATAAGTTATAGATCATGATGACGGAATTGTTTAAAAAGAAATTATGTTGTTCCAAATGATTATATGACCAAAGTTTTTGAATCATGAGAGGGGGTTGGAAAAAGGTGTTTGCAAAAGTTATGCAATCATGTGTGGACTTTGCATGTGCCAAAACTATTGCATTACATCCTAACAAAGCTACCCTATTCCAAGTCATCATCACTTGAATTTTGGTCATGTGCAATTTTCTTGGCAATTTAATGTTTGGGAGGTTTACACCAATGTTCTTGGCAATGTGGAGGCACAAAATCTCAATGATAAAACACACCTTGAAGTTATTGCTTTAATCTAAGAAACAATGGTCTTATAATGTCATGTATGTAATGAAATGATAACCTAGTCATAGTTAAACATTTTGGTTGTTAACAAGCCTTTGGCTCTTTTTTTGTGCATGCCCTTTTGGCAAAACAAGACCAAATATCAAAAAATGGATTTGCATATGATCTTAAAATAAGGGCACAATCATATTAACCTTTGATCCACAATTGGGACAACAATTACAAACTTGTTGGACTTAATGTTGATAATCAATGAATGCAAGATGGAAATCAAATACTAAAAAAACAAATTCACAATTGGAGATCTCAAAACATAATTGTTAATATCATTATTTTTCTACAAGTTTAGTAATCTTATGTGCAACCTACAAAGACCTTTTGTATATAATGATTTTTATTAAATAATTAATTGGTTGCAATGGTTTCAAGGATTAGCCAACCTTTCACCCACCAAGGAAAGGTCACAAAATCTAGTTTGGAAAATTTATCCATGGTTGTTTATCTATTAAACCTCCATAATCTAGCAATGATCTTTCCACTACTCCCACCACTTATGATTACCTTCTATTATGAAGAAAAACTCACAAGCCACACAAATTATGTATGTACACATAATATTTAAAAATTTTGTGCAAGCTTCTTCTTTCTACTTGATTATTCTAACACTCATTCTTTCATTGATGTAGACTCAATAAACCATTTTGACCTGCTAAAATATCCAATGCAATTGACAATTATTTACACAATGATATATTTAACATGGCATGTTCCAAGATTGGGATCTTTTTAAGACTAGTGAAAAATATTTTTATTTGCAAGGGAGGATTAAAACATGCATAACTTGAGGTTGTGTATTCACATTTTACATGGATTTTACATGGATAAGATTGCAAAGTTCCTAAACATTGTTCTTGAGTTCAAGAGTTATTGTACACATATGTTTCTATTAAAATTTACATAACATGCAATTCAACATTATAGCTTCCAACATGAGAAAGTATTCTTTTAAATCAAGTTTGCCAAGACCCTAATAAGAATCCATTGATTTATGTGATGCTTGAAGTATATCAATATTGGTATCCCCTTGTGAACATTGGAAATCTTGAAAATAATAGGTGTAAAAGAAGAAAAACATCCTAATGTACCATTCCCATATAAATTATCGCCAACTTTCAATTATCATGCATCCAAAAGCAATGAAGAAAAAAATCAAAGCTTCATACTCAATATAGTTGAGATGGGATTTAACTAGCAATACATCACACTAACAAGCTTGATCCCTTTTGACATGTCAATGGTGGATAGTTTTGTGTGAGACTTTACACAATAGCACATGTTGGCTTAGTGTAATCACAAAAGAAGAAGAGAAGAAAAGACACCCATAGAACTCATGTTTTCTCCACATGTAAATGCTACAACATCAACATGGTCAAGCACCAATTATTATGACCATTGCCTAAAGACTTTCACCATGAGCATCTTTTATACAATGCCCATGTATGAAGGTAATTGACCTTTGTTGTTGATCTTTTGCTTGTTTTGAACCAACATAGTTTGGGATTTGAAAGCTCTACAGAGAAGGTCCTCCTTTTCAATTGTGATCATTTTCCTTATGCACCAAGTCCCAATTACATTTAAACACATGCAACTTCTTCCATTTTTAATTGAAATATAACAATGGGATTGGCTACCTCCCTTGTGAACTCCCCATCATTTTTGCTTTTGATACATTATTCACCATATTTGTAAATTATTTACTATTACTTTTGCCTTCACCAGTTGAGATTTAGAACTTAAAAAACTAAACTCATAAATATGTACTTGCTTTTTCCATTTGCATCTTCCTTGTAATAAATTGTAGTAGGTTTAGATCATCATTGGCATTCCAATATATTTCTTCTATGTCTCTTACAACATTTGAATTGATAATTTGAATATAAAAACATAATAAAATAACATTGGAGACTAATGTTGTCCTTTACATTGTTGCACAACTAGCATTAGTATTATCCAACAAGGCCAAGTTATCATGACATGCTTTTTTTTGTTTGTTCAAGTATAACGATAGGCTTCCAAAACACTAACAAATTTTGTAGAGAGCATTTAAAAGGTTACTTCACATCCCATAATTTTGTAACCAAATTCATAAATGAACTCTGCACGAACAAATAAAATTTTCTTTATCTATGAAGGAAGGTAGTTTGTTTTGTTTTGTAGTTATGAGATCCACCGAACTGGGATGCTTCAGATCATGTTCTTGATGTCTTTGGAAAGCTCTTGATGAGGAGGGGTGCGTGGGCTTGCTTCAGATCATGTTCTTGGTGTCTTTGGAAAGCTCTTGATGAGGAGGGGTGCATGGGCTTGGTTCCATGATGTTTGGACTTGTGGTACAAAAAGTTCTTGAATATTGAATGATTTCTTCACTGAAAATTAAATTAAATCATAGCTGAAAATTTCAGAGGAATTGGAATGTTCCTTTGGTGTTGTTGGAAAGATCTTGATGAGCAGGATTTTATGGAATTTATTTGGTAAGATTTGGATTCAGAATGTGGGAGATATTGATCTTTAAGTGATTTCTGCCGCTGAATATTCAAATAAATTCCAAAAAACCAGGTTTTGGAAGGAAGAATCAGTTGAGGACATGGTAACACTTGGGCCAAGGGTACTATGCACGAACAAATCAAATTTTCTTTATATCCATGAAAATACTAATTTCATAACCAAATCAAAATCAGGTCTCAATTTTAATGCTATTATAAAAAGAATGATTTCAACATGCGGAGTGTAAAGAAAGAGGAATTTATATTAATTTCTTGACATAAACTGCAAAGACATGTGGTTTGTCTCAGGTACATTTGTCACTGCGTTTCCAGAATCTTCTGTACCAAAGTCTGGTGCATACAACACAATCATACATCACACACACAATGCCCAACAACATGTTCATCAGCACAGTTCCAGTCCCATTTCCATGGGGCATAGAGAACAGAGGAAAATACAATACAATAGAGATTTTTTGTTTTATTTTTTTGCAATTGTCAGCTTTGCAAACAAAGCTAAAATAGTCCACCTGAATTACAGTGATGTAAAATAGAAATTGCAACAAAAAGAAAATTCCACATCAGCATTGATCTGTGAGGGGTACATTATGCTTAGCAGCTAGGTAATAGGCTCCTACCGGCCCTCTTCCACCAAAAGTATACAATTCAGGGACCACTTTGTGTTTTGCAATGTCCTCCAACAAAGGTGTCAGCAGTGCCCATGCGGCGTCCAACTCATCACCACGTATGAAAAGGTGGTTGTCACCATCAATTACATCGAGTATGAGACGCTCATATGAATCTGGGAGCGATTCAGCTTCATATCTGCCAAAGCAGCTTTAACCCAGTTAGAGCCAGATTCAGGTCCTTAGATAGGGGATTTAAGGTCAGGCTCAGGGTTTAGGATTACACACTGCAAATCACCTCACATATACAAAAGCTCTTTGAATCTCTCAACATCAATCTCTATTCAGCAACTTCTACCTTTCTCTTTCCAGTACAAAAAGGGTGTCAGATAGATTGCCAGAGCTATCTATTTACAGGCAGGTGGAGCCTAGGAACTATTCCAGGAAAGTGACCTTACTTGTCACGATACAGCAGATTCAGTTCAGAGGAGTCTAACTGGACTCCCAAACCTGGAACCTTGTTGTTAATCTTCAGGAAGATAGCTTCGTCTGGCTGCACTGCTATTATGAGCTCATTCATAGCTGTATCACCATTCAAGCCAAATCTTCCCCGATACAAATTGCCAGGAACATGATGAAACTGAATGCGGATCTCCACCCTGCAATATGCACAGAAAAAACTTGCACATATCACCAAGAAGCCTACAGGGGAAAACTTTTAAAACAACTAAATCAATGGAAGAGGTATCAATAGCTTGCACAGGCTATGAAGAAAGAATGACCCAACTGTGCATCAACCCATCAATGGTTGCAAGTCAGAATCACATTCACTCACTCAAAACTAGCCCTCTGTAGTGGCTGTATGGCAACATCTGAGTTTCAGCTGGATGCAGAGGTCATACTCTCACCATTCCTGACAACAAACAAACCTGACTTGGATTTGTGTACTACTCGAGGGAAAAAAAAATTGGGGGTGAAATTAGAGTTTATCTACCCACTTGTGCTCAATAAGCCCAAACCCAGCTTCGATAAGAAAAGGAACACCATCCCAACGAGCATTGTCGATGTAGAATACACCTGCGACAAAAGTAGGAGTAAGACTATTTGGATTTACGCCTGGTTCCTCTGTGTAGCCTGGAACAGTATATTTGCCATCGTTTGAGATACTTGACTTGTATTGCCCAAGGACAATATCGTCCAATGTCACCTTCCGCATTGACCGCAACACCTTTACCTGGAACAAACCTCCCACAGAAACAATTTGGTCTAAGGAACAGAATCATCTTCAATTCAGTCTTGCCATATACACTAACTGACAGCATGGGCCAAAACCCTAGTTTAGAAATCACACTTCAGAAACTTCCTGGAACTTAAATTTCCTGTTAACAGCTGAGACAAAAGACAAAATCTGCTAATAAATCTTCTGACAAGTTCTGAGAACACAGACTAAGTAGAGATGGATATCCAAAAAAAAATGAGACAAAATACCTTTTCATTGCGAATGTCTTCACCATCTAAGCTAACTGGTGGCTCCATCGCAAATAGAGCAATGGTCTGGAGAATATGGCTTTGAACAATATCACGAATCACACCATGCTGATCAAAATACCTGTACCACATACATATGTATGCAATTGTCACAAATCAGTTTGCAAGTTTCAGTTTAGGGTTTAGGGTTTGAACCATGCTCTTGATATCCCTTTCCTTTAGAGACCTAAAGAGAATTCATTTTCATACGTACAGAGAACTCCTCCATACTTATGTTTTGAGTCAACCTGGAAAAAAATTGGAGAGATGACCTGATATTAAAAGTAAAAAAAGGAGGGTAGATAACCCTAATTGGGTGATACCACAAATTGGGTGGTAATTAAGGTACAAAGCAAAAAGAGACGAGACCCTGGTACTCTAAAGACCCAGAAAAAAGCTGATGGGTGGTTGGAAAATAGTGACAGTTGCAACACATGTTCAGTGAACTTCAAGAGCCATATGCACAGTAGAGCCCTAACCTGCAGAGCTCTGATATTATGTTCATGTCAGGGTACAAGTTGATGACAGACATGCACATTTCAAGGAAGCAAATTTGTCAAACCTAATCTAAAAGAAAAAAGAAATTTTATTTTACCTGCCTCTCCCATCCATTCCCTGATCTTCTGCCACAATAACCTGCAAGCAAAAAATATATGTGTCCAGGCGATCACTTATCGAGAACTCTCATTTCTTACACCTAGCTTTGTGCTGGACATGAACAGAACTGCATGAAGACAAGCTGATACTACTGAGGTTAATGAGATTCCAGATCCAAAAGCAAGCAAGAGACCAGAACAGCAGACTGGGTGGAAGTGAAGCAAAAACACAACTGAGTATATAGTATATTATACCTGCACATTGCGAATGTAAGTTCGTGTCCAAAGTGGCTCAAAGACAAGGTTGGAGAATCGCAACACTGTCAGATTCTCAATGAGCTCCTTTCCCATGTGATGGTCAATCCTATCAACAACCCATTTGCAAAAAAGCCAATAAACAATCCCAGACTAGCAGAGAGATACCAGAGATACTAGCTAACATTTCAGTGTGTGTGCCTAGTGAGAAAATTGTGACTAAATGCCTAACGCTAGCTGGTTGCCACATCTCACAGACCTGTAGATTTGCTTCTCGTCAAGCCCTCTCAGGAGCCCTTGATTAATTCTTGCTGATGATTCAGAATCAAACCCAAAAGGCTTTTCAAGAATCAAGCGTGTCCACCCTCGCTTGCTCTGTGCATCAGCACTCAAGCATGTGGCCACCTCTAGCACTACATTGTGAGGCAAAGACAAATAAAAGATGCGATTTGCTTCACCAGCACCCTGTTACAACACACCAAAAAATAAATCAATTTTACCAACCAGGCTTCACACAAGGATGTTATATAAAACACTAAATCAGAACAAGTCCATTTGCCTGAAAAGTTCACAGGTTCAGAGGGCTCAGCTTGCTCATAGATTCTTAACTATTTTGGGTGAGCATTCAATCTGCTTCACAAACCCTAAATCCTGATGAACAGAAGTAGTTACTACCTCCACTTGCTGCAACCTCTCATCAAGCTTTGACATGCCATCACAGCCTGAATAGTTGCCATGTTCATAATACACACTCTGGAGAAATAATTCCGTTTTGTCCCCACAGTCCTCATTGCTGCAACAGAACTCAACCCACAATGTAACATTTTTATAATGAGATTGCAGGGAGAAAACTCCACAAGTGACAACTTCGAAGGTTACATGATGATGATGATGATGATGAGCATGATCATCAGAATCTCATGAGAGTCGGTCACAAAGCGTCAGACCGATCATCTTCATCTTGAATAGCAGCAATGAAAAGCTGCAGACTCCCCACTGATTTCCATCAGCTCCCGAGAGTGGGTAGAAAATAAGTATATATTTTACAAAGCAAGAGTGAACCATGGACATCAAGTTTCATTAGACACAGTACTGGACAAGAAGCAAAAGCCCAAAGAACCAATGGGAACTCTAGTCAGAGTCCAAAGCACATGTTACTGCTGAAGAAGTCCATAGGAGAGAGACATACTCAAGGTCAACACGGCAAAGCAAACTTTCATTAATCAGTTCACGGAATTCCTCATTGGAGAGAATGGTTCTGGAAAATCCAAAAATAGCCACCTTCTGCAACACTCAGACAGTGCATTTGTGCAGAGTAGTGTCAGTAAGGCAGGACTTCTACTGAGCATTCAAACTACAGCCTGAAAATGAATAAGGAATAAGACACCAGGTTGTGATGGGGGTTGCAGGTGGGTTGCTTCTCAATTTACCTACCTTGGGAAGACTTCCACCATAGAAAAGAGCAAACAATGCTGGAAAAATCTTGTTCCTTGCCAGGTCTCCAGTGGCACCGACTACTGTAATGCTTAGGAAGGGCTCCAGATCTGCTATATTCCAGCCACTATAGCCATCGGGGACGGGAAATTTCTCCACTTCCACAGGTGGTGATCCCAAGGCTGTGGACATACCTGGTGGCAAGCCCTGCATGGCCACATGTCTTTTGGTGTCATCACCTGCAACAACAGGGACATCCAATGATCACTAGACATTATCAGTCAGTCAGACACTGGGTCCTCTGATCTAGCACAGAAAACAAACCATAGCAACAGCACAGACATTATGAAACTGGAAGGAAACAATCTAACAAGGACCCTAACCTAATGCTAAACAAAAGAGTGTTTATGGGTCAATATCATAAGCACCTTTGCTGCTTGCATCCTCTGCATGTGCATGAATCTCCAGCTGTCTTTTAATGTGAATTGAGTCCTTTTGAGATTCTGGGAGCAGCAATTGAATGGAATAGCCCAAAACTGGACACTTCCCTGTCCTTAGCAATGATCGTCCATGCAGCTGCTGCTGCTGCTTCCTTGCAATACTGCAACCACTTTGTGAAAATTCTGCCTGCAATGACAGAATCCAAGCTGAAATTCTTCAGAGACCCAAAAGTAGAAAAAACTTCTGCCCAAAGGGAGTCCATTGACTCTCTCTACACATGAGCACTAAACTAAGAAGAACTGATAAATGATGCTGCCAAAGTGCGAACTGAGTACCTCTTCTTCACCTTGAGAAACCCAAAACCCTACAACTTTTAACCCTACATCCCAGTTCAGAAATTCAACCAAGTTCCAATTCGAGGAGCCCTAGCAATACGAACAGAAACAAAAAATGCCCGCACTCCCCATGATAAACCACCATTGCTTGCTGTGCCTCCCTTCCTTTGACACCCATTTGAGAGCAACATGAGACACCGAATTTTAAGAGTAGACATTTCATCGAAATAGCACATCTAAATGGAGAGCAGCAACATGACCATATTTTGACACACCCAATTCTTCGTCTTCCCTTCGGAACTCAAAAAAAGCTCCTCCTATATCTGCACTTGGAAGCTCCTGGATACTAGTACAAAAAGTGTCCTTTTCAACCGAGTGAAATGACTTGAGTTTTGCATCTTCTAAGACTACTATGTACACCCAATTCTTCGTCTTCCCCTAAGGACTCAGAAGCTCCTCCTATATGTGGATTCGAAAGCTCCTTGATACTATGAACAAAAAGTGTCCTTTACAATCGAGTGAAATGACTTGGGATTTGCAACTTCTAAGATGACTATGTAATGAAAATGGAAGTTGCAAAAACCAAGATGAGAACTATACAAAACCCAAGTTCAAAAAGACACTTTTTGTTGAAGAATATCTAGCTCCCTCGTATGTATGTGGCACTCACACTTTGGGGATTATGGATTAACCCAATGATGAGGAGGAGGAGCCATCCAGGAACCCAATGATCGAAGTACTAGCTTACTCACAGTGGAAGAAGATGGGGACTTTTTGTCGACAAATTGGTGGGAGCTGCTGCTCGCTTGTTGTGGGAGTTGTTTGTCAAGGAGGAGGAGCAAGTTCTTTTTTGAATTAGCAGCAACAGCAGGAGGAGGGGGGATGAAACCGAGTTGTAGAGCTGTGGACAATGATGCCATGACTGCCGCTTCTTCGTCTTCTTGTTGTTGTCGTTCTTCTTCTTCTGATTCTTTCTTGAAGCATTTGTGGCCCTGCTTCAACTCCAACTCTCAAATCAATTGCCCACAAAAAAACAAACAACAAAAATAGCAGCAGCCAAAGTGAGCAATCCAACAACAACTTGCACTCGTGACCAAGGTGTTCCTGCTCTTGATAGGATCAAAAGCCCAAGAACTGGGGTCTAAAACTGGGGTCCATAACTGGGGTCTAAAACTGGGTTCCAGAACTGGGGTTTAAACTGGGGTCCAGAACTGGCTACTTAAGGTCCTAATTAGATTTTTAAGGTCCATAAATTGTGAGCATTTGGCCCCTAAAAAAAGCTAGTGGTACCCACACCATCACCCAGCAGGATTGAGGCTACTAAGATTCTTGTCCCGTGTTGACTCATGTTAGTAATGACTAGGTACCTTGTTTTGTCATAGTGTAGCTTTTGTGCCGTGTGAGGCCCTCACATGTGATAAGGGCCTTTCTTAGGGCACAGGATGAGGCCATGGCTTAGACCTGGCCTTTCATTCAGGAGCCTCCCACTCTAGAGTGTACCTTAGCGGTGTTGGCCGGTTATTGAAATTTGACCCGGTTATCAACCTGGTTATTGGGTAGGTTATTAATAACGTAGCAGTTAATTATTGATTTTTTTATAACCAGGTAATAACCTAATTGTTTGGTATTGAATTTTCAAAATCTAATAACATACCTAGAGATCATCTAGGTAGGTTATCAATTCTAAAACATTAAATATTTTAATTATAGAAAAAAAATTTAACAGGTTTTTTAAATAAATTAAAAACCATATAACCAGCTAATTAATAACTAGCGAGATAATTCACAATTATCAATCAATTATTTGATAACCTAATTGGCACCCAATTTTTTTTTTAAAAAAATGACCTACCCAATGATTATGAAAAAAAAAAAAAAAAAAAAAAAAAAAAAAAAAACCAACCAACACTTGAGCTTACCCATTGTGAATTTTGGAATGAAAGGATAAAAGAAAAGAAAAGAATTTTTGCAAAGGTGTTGGGTAAATGAGGAATGTATTACTTTTACAAATTAAGCAAGCTCAATTTACAAATCAAAATCAAACTCTCTTGAAAAATGAAATTTGAAGTGCAAAAATGACATGTAAATTTATATGATTCACCTTTTAATGATGTTGGACCATTTTCAATTGGGTTTATAAGAGCATTAGGGAGCTCCAATTGTTAAAATAAAATGGCATGTATTGCTAATTTTTTTATGAAGTCAACATCCTTAAGGTGTGAAAAATGGGTTTAACTCTTATAAATTCATGCATGATACCATGGGTGTAAAGACTTTGGAAAAGAATATTACTTATTCTAGTTGGTCAATTATAGTGATTAGTTAACCATTGATTGTTATTGATTTGTTTGGCCACAATAATTAACCAACATGCGGCATTTATACGCTCCCTTAATGTATATTATGTCATATTTAGTGTTTATCAATGGGGGAGAGGCAAACATACATTTAATGCTAAATTTTGATGTGGTAATTAGTGATACTACCCCAATACATGCATCATTGGAGTTGCTATAATGTGATGGTTTTCTTAAAATCGAACATATAATTTGTCCTCAAGGTGAAAATTATGTTATGGTTTGCATGATACATCAATGTGGTGTTTTTTCCAACTCACGGAAAGTCTCACTTAATGGTGATGAAACTCATATCAAAAATAAATAAAATTGGGTTAGAAGATTCATGTCATGTCCCTAAAAGGAGGTGAGTTGTTAATTGCCTCTAGGTTTCTTTTGGCTAGAAATTTGCCAACACATTATTTCAAGGGATTCGTTGGCATGAGTAAAACCCCTAAGGTAATGTGCCAACAAATTAGCCAAGGTGATAAATCATTACACCATCAATCAATTCAACTTTTTGTTCAAAAATATTATACTAGGAGGTGAATTTAGTGTTCAAGTTTGAACAAAATATTATCTATCTATTAAGGAAGGTTTTTCTTAAAAAATTGTCACATTCAATTCTCCCAAACCATGGTGTCCCACATTGCACTCTTGATATTGTTGGAAAGCCCTTAATGAATACATGTGTGCCAAGATGGTTTGGTAATGTTGGCTAGTTATTCATTTCCCCCCATAACCATTGGGTAGGTCAATTTTGGAAAAAAATTAGGTGCCAATTAGTTTTTCATTATTTTTTGGTATTAATTATTGGTTATGCATAAGGATAGATTATCATATAACACATTGATAGCCATCAATTATTTCATTAGTTATTGATTGGTTATAAGGTTTTTTACAAAAGAATCTACTTTTTTGTTTTCTATCATAAACTTGTTTATTGTTTTAGGATTGATAACCCACTTGGATGATGATAACTAGGTTTAAACCAATGTTGGGTGGTTGTTGAGTTTTGATTTGGTTATCAACCTGATTATTAATAATCTACCAATTGATTATTGATTTTTTTTATAAATGACTAATAACTTAACCAATTGACATCAAATTTTCAGAATTTAACAACCTACCCAAAATCAAGAGGCAGAGTCACCTTTTGACCTACAATGCAAGAATTATTGAATATTGAACAATTTTTTTAAAGAAAATTCAAAAACTTAAAACTAAATATCCTAGTACTATTGAAATCCTTTGATGAGTGGAATTTATTAAATACAATTTTGTAATTTTTAAACTTAAGGTGGGGGAGATATTGAATTTTTAATCATTTAAGTTATTGGATTAAATTTTATTTTTTTTAGAATTGAGTTTTATTGTCAAGGTCCTATTCACAATTACATTCATGGCACATGCCACACTAGTCCTTATAAAAGTTCAATATAAAGCCCATAGGGGGGGTAGTAGGATTTGGCTTTGTTAATCTATCTTCGGACTTATCATTATGTAATAATGTTTAAACCAATGTTGGCCAGATATATATATGGTTATGCATCCGAATATTCACCAGATATGGATGAATCCATATCCGAAAATTTTAAAGTTTTGGATATCTAGCAACACACATAATCGCCAAATGTGTCTTATGTACACATCCTCTGTGTAAATGTATTCAATTGAATGACCTTTAATAGGTAACCATATCCAACCCATTGTGGTTTTGAAAATGGTAGATATCAATTTAGGGTTTAGGTTGTTTAGGGTTAAGGTTTAGGTTCAAAAGGATCTAAATGTCACATTCGTCTTCTAACTACCTTCGAAGCTATGTAATTTTAGATAAAGTTGTCAAACACATTAAGCAAATATGAAACAATATAAAATAAAAAGTTTATATAATAATCAAATTTTGTTTCTATTGTCATTAAGATATACATGAGAGCTTATGGCATTAGACTCATCATATGTGTAAAGCATGTCATACAAAGAATAAGACCTTATTGTACATAAAGTTTTGTTAGTGATAAACATTCAAGAACAAAAATGAAGTAAAAGCTCATTTGCAAGAAGAAAACTATAATGTTCTATTTAACGAGATACAAGTATGTATATAAGTGAACAAACCTTTTGGTGCCACATTTGTTCAAGGTTTCATTATGAGACATGTTCCTTTGATATTAAACCATATTACATGAATGAACCCATGTTAATCCACAAATCATCCTACAACACTACTTGGTTAACCTAGGTTCCATCCCTAAATATATAATTAATTATTTATCTATCTAGTGATCCACTTTCATTGCTCCATGTTCTTGTTATGAGTTATCATACAACTTTTATTTTAAAAATTAGTAGCATAGTTAGGGAGTATGTTCCAAAGCCAACAAGATAATCAATGTTATGTTTATCTTGAAGTAACAATTTTGTCAATACATTTGCTATCATTTGATTTGTAGAGTAACTTTTTTCACCAAATGATGTTGTGTGGTTATGTGTTTGATGCATGAGTGAAAATTACGGTTTCTAAATGGTCCAATGCAAGATTGATTGTCACAATTGATCATTATAGGATAGGATGAAAGAAAGTTCAATCCTATCATTAGTTTTCATAACCACACTTCCTCTTTCAAGTGCCTTGTGTGAACCTACCATATACTCTATTTCAACATTTGATAAAACCATGGTATGTTTTTTTATTCGCCATGAAATAGTTCCCCCATTCAAAAAGAAATTGTAACCTATAGTAGATTTTCATGTGTAGATACATCTCCACCCCAATTAAAGTCACATCATCCTATAACTTCCAATTTTAACTCTTTTAGATTATTTGAATTATTTTTGGAATTTGAAACCATAATCATTTTTGCCTTGCTAGTAATGGAAGATTTGTTTTCCAACATCCCAATGAAACATTTCTATTGATATGTTCATATATTATAATCAACTTGTCCCATATTTCCTTAAAAGTTTTAGGGAGCCTCACTACCTCAATTTGGCTACGTCACCCAAGTTCACTATGATATTTGATTTGAGAATTGAATCTTTATGTTAGCATCTTTGATGAAGTATTGCATCTATTAGCCTTAGTTTCATTTTAGTCCCATTGACCATATTGATTAAACCATTCCTCGTTAAAATAAGTTATAACTTAATTTTCCAAATGAAGAAGTTCATTCCATTCATCTTTTCAATTGTTATTGGTTCAATGTTAGTTGGATTGACTAATAAGACTTGGCCTATAAAACTTGTAACACAAGAGTTGTTAACACTATCAACTCCAACTAAAATAACAATTTTAATATGATTTCAAGAATGGTTTATAAAGTGCGAGCATTTTTTTTTTTAAAAATTCTTTTAATGTCCACTCCATACATTTCAACTAATGCGGTAACTTTGTTTAAATGGTGTAAAGTCTTGGATGTGGGAAACATTCAAGAGCAATAATAAAGTAAAATTTATTTTGTAAGAAAAAAATTGGGTGCAAACAATAGACAATGAACCAATGATGTTATTTTAAATAAGGACTACATGTATTTTTGTTCAAAAATAACTTTTTCATACGAATGAGTTTTGAGCAAAATCTTTTGCAAATTGTTATAAAAATGCTAATATGTGTTCCAATACATGACATTTTTTTGTTTATCATTTTTTTAATAAATACGAAAATTTGAAAGAGTGTAGATTCCTTGTAGATTTTGTGTTATGTTTTTTAAAATGATAACAATTTCAAATGATAACCACAAATTCATTTTCTACATTTTTTTTGTTATAATAAATTATCACTTTTCTTAACACATCATGTACAATATACCCCTTCCATATGTGGTAAAGTACTTTTGAACTTTTAAAATATTGGATCAATTTAGAAAAGTTTTTTGAATTTTAAAATTTTAAAATTCCACATTTTTTGCAATATGAGTGTTTTTTGAATTGGCTAATAGGGTTTTATCTTCCTAAATTTTTTCCCAACAAAATATTTATATTATATGAATCCTTTTGATAGTCCTTTGCAAAATTAACTTTTTTTGACACAATAGGTGTTCATTTTCAAATATCTTAAACCAAAACCTAAACCTCAAATTTCATCAAAAGGAATTTTGTTTTGAATTCCTTAACATTTGTATGAATGAACAAGCAACAACTTTTTAAAAATTCAAAATGAGTGAAATATTATGTGTTATTACTTTTGATACTATATGTGTTTCTAGTTTTGAGAAAAAATGTGTACATTGTAGCATGCATTTACCTTGAAATCAAAAGTGTTGTTTAATATGTGTTTGGTATTGAAAGCACCAAGATAAGGTTTTTTAAGTGTCACACAATTGTAATAACTTGGTGAGAGAAGGAGATAAATTGAATTTACCTTCCATTTTTAGTTATAGTTAGTTATTCTTTGAAACACACACACATATTCTTTGAAAGGATGTTTAATGAAATAAGTGAATGTGGGATGTTTAATTTGATTTTGGATCAAATGCCAATGTGCACATTTTTAATTTAAACTTGCAAAAACCAAATTGCAAACATAATGATAGATATGGTAAAGGTAAGAAATCATTTCATTGTAAGTAAATTATTGTTTCAGATTTCCTTAGTTTATAGAAAATCTTGCAATATGTTAATATTATAGTATTTTGCATACCAATATTGCGTAGGTATGTTATATATTATCCATATAAGACTAAATGGAAAAAAATTTCAAGAAAATATTAAGTAGGCAAAAGTATATAAGATATAAAAAAATTCCAATCCAAGTAGATGAAACCATATGGTCTAAAATTTATGTAACTAGCAAAAATTATCCATGTTATAGGTCAAGGGTAGGGATAAAAAATTATCATTTATTTAACATTTATCTTATTAAAAACATAGGATCAAAGGGATGCTAAATAACATTCTATATAATATCTATACAAATATGGCAAGTCAAGAAATATTAAAAATTCTTGGAACATGAATGTTGTCATCCAAATTCTCTTTTGTGTGGCCATGTAGTCTCTAGTTTGCATGGTCTAGTGTAATCATTTTATAAAATTTCATCTTTTAAAATGTAAAATCCTAACAAAAATGTGTTTGTTGCATTGACTACACAATTCATAGTTAGCCATTCTTGAGATTTGGGGATGGTGTTGTAAAGTTGGTGTCAACTTTGTTTAATTAAAAGATAAACACTTGATTGTTTGCCTACTTCGATTCCCATCTTGTTTACATTCTAAATGTGTTTTGCATTGTAATTATGTTAAGGTTAACTTATTTATAAGTTTGGCAAAATGAATTACACAACTAGCTAGTCAAACCTTGTGCATTACAAACTTCAAGTCTTTTTCCAAGATGAATGGTCAATTTTGGTTTTAAAAAAAAAGTAATACTGCCAAAAGTTTCATGGTACACCATTTTGAAATGATGTAAATTAGGTTAAAATAAGTTTTACCACCTTCATCTTGAGTTGCTACAATATTATAAATAGGCCACATTTTTGCATGTTTAGAATTCAAGTAATGACAATTACATCCTCTTCCTTTACATACTTAGTGGGCCAACTTTCTAAAAGTTGGTTTTGTCATTTATATGGTTGGAAATTGATGAACTTAAGAATATATATTTCATAATTTGTTGGTCTTCTTTATTGAAGTTACCCTTTTTTTTCATTACATCCAGGGCTTCTTCTAATGATTCATTTGTGGATTTACATGTTACATGTGTAGCATGGTCCTTATTCATGATTGTCTTTTGTGTGATGTAGGTTGAAATAAAACATTTTCCTTATCCATAATTGGCCAATCCGATAACCTCTTCCTTCTCCTACAAGACATATTGAACATCATGTGAGCCTTGTCCTCCTAGCCCTAACACCTCCGATAAATCAAAGGTATGTGATCAAACCCCACCAGAGGTATGCCCTTAAATCCTTTCTATAATCATACTAAGAAAATAAAAAGTGAATTAAGCCAAGAAATGAATTCATTGCATGTGAATCAAAAAATTTAATACAAAAAATGAAAAATAAATAAATTACAAATTATTTTCACTCTAAATTTTCATTTCTTATTATTGTGTTTGTTGTGGATATGAATCTCAAGCTTTTATACATTGGAGCATGTTGAAATCTACAATAGCTTAACTTTCTTTGCACTCTTTCCTATTTGTGATACGATATATTATTATATCCAATGATGGTTTAAGAATTGTTGAACTTTTTTCATTAAGATTTTGTTTATGTATGAAAATTTGCATTTCATCATATTATTTTTCTACTTTCACATTTGTGATGATTCTTATTAGCAATATTGCATTGGGAACTAAAAATCTTTTAAAAAATATTGGAGTTCATTAAGACACTTGCTAATAAATTGGACATGTTTTGATTAGTTGAGAAGAATGAATGCTTAGTTGAACAATTGGATTGAACTTGAAATTTGGGAATTGATATTCTAATGCTCTTGTTTTGGCAAGAAATGCAAAGTATTAAGTGTAGGGATCTTTTTAGTAATCCTTCAAGGTTGTTCATAAGTTTTAAGCCATAGTATCCCAAGCCAACAATGTGTAGTTTGATTCTTAGGTTAGAAGGTGCATAAATCACACCATTAACCAAACACATAAACGCCCTTGAATTGAGATTTTAAGAGATTTGTATTTATGTGTGTATTGGAATTGGAATGTCACAACTCTAAACCCATCACCAAATATTGCCTTCACATGATGAGTCGTCAAATTTTGTGGATTTGCCCTAAATCACACTCTTAACCAAACACTTGAAGCCCAATATAATTGGGATTTTCACAAATTTGAATGCATCGAAACATTACAAAATTCTAAACTTATCACCAAACACTTTTTTTAATTGTAAATTTCTTTATTAACACTTATTACTGGGTGGTGGCTAAAGTGGCGATTGTTGAGAGGAAGAGGTAAGGAAAAAGTGTTTATCACCCTAGGAAAATATAGCCAAAAATCTGGCTATAAAGAAAATATAAAATAATAATCATTAATCATCTTTCTGTATTTTTGGCTATACACTGAAAAGTAAATATAAGATATGGCGATTTAGATAATGTTTCCTCACTTTTGGCGATTGAAAACTCTGCAAACACTCACTACTGGTGGTGGGTACTGGGTCACTTGGGATGATGCTTTACTAGGGTTTTGTGTGAAAGCAGAAATTTTGCTTTCAAAGCTCTGAAGCAAACCAGAAGGAGGAGAAGAAGAAGAAGAAGAAGAAGAAGAAGGGGCATAGCAGTTCTTGTTTTGGAAGTTGGGTTTGTGAGAGGCAAGCAAGCAGGATGGGAGAAAGAAAAGTGTTGAACAAGTACTATCCGCCGGATTTTGATCCAGCCAAAATCCCGAGGCGCAAGAAGCCCAAGAATCAGCAGATCAAGCCGCGCATGATGCTTCCCATGAGTATCCGCTGCACG
>Ga0209611_10001140_pt1 | contig 43974 bp, 28 predicted proteins | sample S1TSphgellanicum_3_FD_187693 | JGI IMG/M metagenome (GOLD analysis project Ga0209611, IMG submission 187693) | Host-associated microbial communities from peat moss isolated from Minnesota, USA - S1T2_Fc - Sphagnum magellanicum MG (SPAdes) (version 2) | ecosystem: Host-associated > Plants > Peat...
GGGGGGGGCCCCCCCCCCCCCCCCCCCCCCTTTGAACCTTGCGCCCACATTCAAGCAAGTCGAGGAGTTCTAAGCTCCTAGCAACAGGTGGCAACGACGGCAACCTTAGATGTTATTGTCATTGTTGTTGTATTTGCAAGGTACCAAGAGAGAGAGAAAAAAAAAAGGGAAAGGGGAGAGATAAAAAAAAACCAAAAAACAACAAAAGGAAACTAAGATCCACAAATGAGTGGTGTTTGCACCCTGAACAAAGCTCTTGCATAAACAACCTATAATAACATAAATAACACACAACTACCCAACACCTGTCATTAATCAAATCTCGTGCATCACACATTCAACAAAAAACCAAAAACTTAGTGTTAAACAACTCTAGCCTAATTGTAGCACAAATTCAATTAGTTAAATACTTTTAATGAATTAAAAAACTGACTCACTTGTAATAGCGCAAGAATCCAAGCCAAAATCATAGAAAACCAAAACATTTGCATAACAAACAAAATAGAAATTATGCTCTAGAATCTCAAATCTCCAAAAATGATTTAAGGTCACACAAGATGGGATTATATCCCATGACAAATATCTCGAACCCTGTTCACACATGAACGAGTTCGAGATTAATTAATTAATTTAACTAACCCAATTTATCCCTAATTAATTAGGACCTAACTGAATAGTTAAACTAACACACCTATCATATGCCCGTTAAAGAAAAAATAATTTTTCTTTCAATTTGTGACCTTACAATGCCTAAGATTTGACAAGCCAAAAAACTAATTGTACGAAACATGGCTTCATGTTTTCCCCACCATTGAAAAGGACACTTGATGTCTTTGGGATCCACTTGGTAACGTCTGAAGATCGATAATTCCTTGGTGGCAAGTCCCTTTGATGGCTCATTTGTGGATGTAGTCTATTGAAAAAATCCAAATTAAAATCTTCGTCACTTGTTTGATTTATACATCCAACAGATTCTGTCGTTGGATGCAAATGATGATAACACTTCAAAAACATAGGATACAAAATTATCCTATCATATTCATCCACAATACTTACACCTTCCTTTTGGCCAACAAAAGAAGATATTGGACAAAAGCTTTTGAATCTAAGGTTTAGCATCAAAGATAACATGTTGTGAGCTTTTCTTTCTCAAATTTTCTCAAAATAAAAAGAAAAGAAGAAAAAACACCACAAACTTCTCTTATGATGTTGGAAGCAAACAAAGACAACTCAAAAGTTATCCTAGAATCATCATCAATCAAATTGACTACGGTAGATGAGTTTGTAATTTCTTCCCTAAATTTTAAGCACATAGTAATGGCAAAATGTAATGCATTAGAAAGCAACTAATGATTCCTAAATTGGTTTAGAACACAAGTAATCAAAACAAGATTAGATAAGGAGTCTACAATTATTTTAAAGATGTGCCAAGTAAATAGAGGATACACTCTTCCACTTATTTTGATAGTATTATGCCTATTATAACAAAGAATAATAGCATCCTTTGAACTACAATACTTCCTAAAACATAATATTTTGCTAGCAAATCAATAAACAAATTTAAAATTGCAATGTTAGAAGATCTAATTAGAACAAATCAATAAGAAATAGGAAAAGACAATAGTTATGGGAAAAAAATGCAATAGAATAAATAATCACCTTGTCTTCATTTGAATATTTAATTTTCTTTGAAGCAAGTTCAAATTTGAACAAGCCTTGTTCCATTCTTGTCTACCCTTTCTAAATCTTTTAGGCCAAGTTATACATTTTTGCAAATATGACTTGGCAAACTTGATTGAAACAAACTTGAGATTCTTGTAAACTTTTTCATTAGTAGTAGCATATTGACATGCTTTGGAAAAAACATGGCCAAAACAAGGACCTTGATAACTTTCATCTAAACCAAGGACTTCACATTTTACAACAAATTTTAAAGCAATTGTCATAGTATTTAAATTTGAGCCCTCATCCTTAATGACATGCTCCCAAGTCCTTAATTAGACTTGAGATGGATCTAAGTTACTCACATAGCGGAATTGTGAGGAACTTGGGGCACACTCCCAACTCTTAGCACTAGAAGGGGTAGGGGGCGTGTTGAAGCTCCGGGATCGGACTAGGAAGAGTGACAAACTATTCACTTACTCGAACTTACATCAAACCAACCAACAAGTTGGTTAGTTCATTTTTTGGAGCACCCTTGGTGCTAAGACAAGCCACAGGCAACTACCTTATTTTTAGTATAATTTATGAAAACGTATTTTAATCTTGGTTTGATGGAAGTTGAAAGTTGCATAATTTCAAAAAACAGTATTTGTGACTACATTTTTTGTCCACCATAATGTACTTTCACCCTATAATCCATTGGTAAGGACTTGATTTATCATTGTGAAGGTGAAGGGTTCAATTATTTATATTTGTAATTTATGTGCATGCAAAAGGGACTAAGGTAACTACTTGCTTGTTTTTGTATAAAGTACCTAAACCTATTTATAATACACCTACCTAAAATATATATATAATTTAAATATGAATCCAAGTAATCAAATGATCCATTATTTATTGATCAAATAACCTCTTGTTCTACCATTCAAAATAACCACCTTGGTCACAATGGCAAGTCCAAATTGACAAGGTGGTCTTTTTGACACTTATTATTTTGGGTATTTTTTATTAGAAAATTTAATCAAAAATATATTTTTTGTAATAACATTTGGTTAGAAGTTTGAGATCATAGCCAAACAAATGGAAGTATGGTGAAAAGGACACAAGTGAGCTTTATCAATATTATTGGTGTCCCATTGTTAACCATGGCAACTACAAGTCCTACTTTTGTGTATGATTTTCATGTAGGGCCCATATTCACACAATTTGTGTTTCATCATTTGAAGCATTCATTCAATTAACTCATGTGCTTTAAAATGGTATATTTAAGGCACTATTATTTTCTAGCTCCACTTCCACATCATGGGGACCCATGTACTCATGTGGGTGTGTAATACATGCCCAAAACATCCTAGCAAGGTACACAAACATGTTAAAGTGTGCCACCTTAATACCACTTTCAAATCAACATCTTTATATCAGTGAACCCCAATGGTGTCTTTGATTCAAACTATTGGCATCTTGGTTAACTTTCCCAATTTCATGCTCAAAACCATAATTGTTCTAGAGCAAACTTGTAACAAACATAATGAATAGGTCATGAAGACTAGTATTGAGTTGGAAAAACAAACTCAACAATTGTGAACTCATATCCAAAACATGAAAGGGCAACTAAAGGTCATGAGGATTGAATTAAGCAAACCAATTCAACCAAATTACATGTTCAGATGGATAACATGTTAAAGAAGTTTGAAATTTTGTTACTGGATAACACTTCCTTCAAAATCCAAAATTAAGCCTTAAGAAATCAAAACCCCGAATGGAAGGAACGATGGCAAATTGTGTAAGAGTTTACAAATGAACAAATACAAGGGAATATGGAAATTGCCCATGTTGATGAATAGGTTTACCAACTTGAGTTACAAACCTACCAAGTAGCATTTTTAGATTTCAAGTATGGACCTTCACCTATTGTACATGTTGATCCACAAACCAATGCATGATCAACTAAGATGCCAAAACCAATTTTGATTTCATCCATTGGGACCAAAGTGTTTAAGATTATTAGGCGTTAAGATGAACAAATGTTAACAACAATTGAATTACCATTGAAGACTGAGCTTGGCCTTACACTTTTAACCATACCTATTGCTACTAGTGTTAAACTTAGTGTCACTCCAGCAATAGTGATTAGTAACATTGTTGAACCATTATATCTACCTTTTATTCCTACTATTTTGCCACTCATATCACTTCATATAGGTGTAAAACCAAAAGTTACTATGATTTTCATATACTTTTCATGCATTCAAAATTTTTACCAGGCTGAAACACATGTTCAATCAGAACCAATAGAAAAAATCAATGTTCAAGTAATAACTTTTATTGAGCTGATTCCATTAGCTGATATTGAAGTAACATTTTACATTCAATATTTCGAGGATGAAATCTAGTTTTGAAAGGGGATAATGTTACTTTTGTTTTACCATGAGCTGTTATACTATTCAAAAGATGACCCAGTAGTAAGTTTATGAATTTTTTAGCTGTTTATACTGGAGAGATAGGAGATTTTTCAAGGACATCTTATATAATATTTTGGGCTTTACAGATTTGGAACTTACTACCTTCTTTGTGAATACAATCATGGTTTTTATAATCAAATTTATGAATTTTTTCTCAAAAACTTGTTATTGAAGTTTGTTTAAAAATTGGGTGTTTAAAGAATTCTAACACAATTAGGATACATAAAAAGAAATCATGCTAACATTTTGCTTGTGCTTGTGCCTTGAAGGTCTGGAAAAAAAACTCAAGCTCTTACTAGTGATGGAGCTCCTTGCTCCTCCCACCATTCGCCTCACCAGAAATGGCACCACATACCCGCCGGTTATCATGGCAGTTCTTTTTAATTCCCATAGCCACTGTTCACAGAAAATTAGAGAACTGGTTCTGATCTAGCCTATAACTGCCATTCTGAATTTTTTTTAAAAAAAACATAAATTGACGAAAGAAGTTAAGACCCAGAAGAAACTTATGGTTCTTTGCCGGTTATTTCATGCAAACTGCTGGTTTGTTTGAGTCTTTGGTGGTTCTTTCCAAACTGGTGGTTCTTTAATTCAGGTTGTCTTACAGAAACTGGGAATGCCCCCTAGTTATTTGATTTTAAAAATTTTCAAAAAGCTGGAACTGGGGGTGATTAATGAAATCAAATACTCACACAACACGGGTTCCAACCATTGCTATGTCTCAGGGTATTTGATTTTAAAATAGCTGCTGGTTCCAGGTATTTCAAAAAAAAACTTCAAAGAACCATCGGGTTTCATGAAAGAAACAGCAAAGAAATTGGCGGTTTTCAGGGTGATTATTTGACTTGTTCAAAATATTGAGAACCGCAGTTATATATCAGAACATGATGTTTTGATTTTAAGAAAATTATTGTGACTAAAAAGTTATCCGTAAAGTCAGGCGATTAGGGGACGAGAATGGCCAGTTTCGGCATAATAGGGCATCAAGTGCATAACTTGGAATGAAATTTTACAAAACGAAATAACTGGGACACAACTAGTTTTTTTCCCAACCAATTTTGGTGGTAATTTGAGGTTCATCCCCTCTTTCCTTTTTCCTAAGCGCCTCCACTGCTGCTACATGTATTTTCACTGATCGTACCTGTACAACTAACTACTTGATTACTCTCGAACCTTGTGCATTAAATGCTGAGTTTCAGCCTTTCATACTGAGATTTAATTTCCTTACTTTGCGAATACCTCTGGTAGAGAGAGGACAGGGGGTGAAAGAGAGGGTGACTTTATGGATAATTTTTATATATCGCAACTGAGTATTTGATTTTTTGAGAACCATGGTTATCAACCCTAAGAACCGCCCTGATAACCCATCAAGGTTTGATGAAGTTTCTAATAACGCCAAAAACTGGATGAAAACTTGAAACCAAATCAATAATTTTTCATCAAACCATGATTTTTTTTACTACTTAGAATTTGTTTGAGGAACAAACTTCATTGTGCTAATTTTGTGCCCTCACAATCATCCTTCCGAGTCATTTATTGTATTCAGTCTGCCAAGTCTACACACACAATAATAAGTTAAGGAAAAAAGTACACAAGTCAGAAGGTTTGTAAATGGGTGAAACGGTAACATAATGAATTTCTTTAAAAAGGAAAAAAAATACTGATAATAGTTTTGTCTGAATTTTTCAGAAATACAAATAGTATGTTATGATTTTCACATGAATTTTATGTATTGATTTGTATACTGTACCTCCCACTACAGATAATTGGAAATTTTTGTTTGAAATATTTAATTATTAAAAAAGGGTCCAACAGCTCCAATTTGAATATTTCAATTTTTTTGACAATTAAGAATAATAAATATACAAAGAGAGAGCATTATCACATCTTTCTTTTAGTCTATAATGATAATCTTGTGACAGGGATAATCATTTGGCTGAAACAAGTTGGGAGTTTAATTCTCTAAAAAATTGAACGAAGGATATATTATTAGCTCAACTTGTTTTCCTTTTTTTTTAAAACTTTTTTTCAAAATCATTTTTTATAATTATATAACATCAATGACAAGTATGGTATATATGCCCATGTGAAAGAATTTCAAAAATAATGATCCATTTGTTATAGAAATCTTGAGTTGAGTGAATCATGAAAGGAATTTCATTGATGTCCTTTTGTGTTGAAGATCATAGTGTTTGTTGTCCTTCCTTGTTGGCTTGAATGTGTTGTCCACATTCGATGGCATATTCAAGCAACCTTGAAAGTTGGGTGTAGATTGTAAACACATTGAAGACATCTTTGTGATCATTCAAAACTTTTGAAACTCATAATATTGATATAATGTTGTATCAAGCTTTTTGTCATGCATTGCAATGTTGGCGTCTACAATCATCGTTATCAACACACATAAACTAAACAACATAAATTTTAATTATATAATTAACATTTAAATTTCTAGAGATTAGGGCTTATTCTCTATTTTAATAGACTAAATTGTCATGCCAAAATCCATCATTTAACACAAGTACCTATTTTATGGATATAATCAACAGGACTTGTCAGTTTTGTATGACTTAATAGTTGTTAGCAAAAGGGAGTGGGTAGGGTTTGGCTGATTCCGGCTTTTAGATTGCCCATGTCAGGCTCAACCACAAGCTTATTAAGAGCCAAAATCATCTAAATCAGGGCCACACTTTCATATAAAAGCATTGAAATAATTTAATGTTGAAAGAAATGGGGTCTTGCATACCCTAAGTTGAAATTTCAAAAAATTTGACACTTTTGAAAATATATATAAAAGAAAAATATATACATGCCACGATAATTCACATTATTTGTATATATTTAGTTATAAAACTATAATTACATTTGAGATTTAGTTCTTTTAATGATAATATATGATGTATACAACATCTTATACCAAGACAATAATATTGCAACTTAACTAAGAATTGCACAAGAAGGGAATAAAATTGAGAATCGTAACAAATTAATTAGAATAATTCTTTGAAATTATATGAAGTGTCGAATCATTTTGCCCTCCTCTTATTCCCAAGCCTAAAATGATTGCTAGGTTTTGATGGCCAACGGCGGTTAGTGGCTGTGAGCTGGGTCTGACCGAGCAATGGGTATTATCTTACGTAATTGTCACTCATGAGAGATTCTGGCACATCTTTTACCTTGGCTCACTATTTGTATTGACCTCGAGTTGGTATATATATGTGTGTGTGTTGGTTGAATTCATTTCGAATGACTAGTTGACCAGACGGTCGAATGATGGAATCTCTCCTAAGTGCCAATTATGGATGTGAACATACATTGGGAGCAGTTGGGATTGCAAGGCTATAATGGCATGAGAACCGTCGGGTCATTTGGTATACATTTCTCATAACCGCCAAAATGATAGGGAAACCATAAATGAAGTCTGAATAACTGATAAGAATTGAGTTGCATGTGAGCCCATCATCATATGAAGAAATCATGGGCAGTTAGGGTTTAGGTTTAGCCTTTCAAGATGAACGGGGTGGTGGCATGGCATGATGGGTGTCTTTGCAATTTGCTACAATATGAAGCAACAAAATGCTCACAACTTTCTTTGTTTGTTTGGTTTTTTTTTCCTTCCCCCGAAATTTCCTAGTGGTGCATTTGTTGGATGAGAAGCTATTCAAAACGAATGAGTGGCATGATGGGTGTCATGGGTGGCATGATGGGTGTACAATTTGCTACAAAATGAAGTAAACAATGCTCAGAACTTTGTTTGTTTGTTTGTTTTTTTCCTCCCCCACATTTCAATTGTTGCGTTAGTTGTATGGGAGCGAGCATCCCACGAGCGTTTTAGCATCAAATGGTTACCGGTTTCTAGAACCTATCCAATAAGTACAAAGTTGGTACAACCATAATATACCGTTCCTGAATGCTATACATATTCAGTCTAGACACACACACACACACACACACACATATTATCATATATAGTAAAGGAAGGATGAAGCCTCCCCTGACTCCGGACGGACAGTAGCTAAATATAGCGAGGGTGTGACTTGACGTATATACCAGTGTTGGGTGGTTCTTTGATTTTGTTAACAAATTGCTGCTTTCAGTGAGATTTCAAACCCCTCACAAAATTGACGGAATTTATGAAATAACCAACAAAGAACTAGTAGTGGTTTTTTAGAGTCATGGTTATGAACCCTTGATACCCAATGGGGTTCAGTGCCAATTTCTAATAACCGCCCAACAATGGTATCTACTATAGACTTGCAAGAGTTCATTTGCTCTTTTGTTTTTGTCTTCTTTTATCCACTCTCACTTACCGAACAGCAAAAAGAAGGCCATTTTAACCACTGGTCGTGATCCATGGTATGAAATATTCTCGTAATCAGGGTGGGTGGTCGGATGGCCCTCAATTTGGGAATATTCCTACGTCCAAGTATGTAAAGCCAGAGCCTTCGAGGAATATTCTTCCTATAAGGAGGGGTTTCTGGAGATTCGGATCAATATGGAACGGGGGCATTTTGTTCTGGTCTTTTTTCCTTTGATACCCAGGTATGTTGGGTATCACCCAATGTCTGGGTATCACCCACTCTACAAAAAGATTGGAGTGGGTGCCTTTTGCTTGGTTGAGCTTGTGGCCTCAGGGTTTACCCACCCTACATGAAAATCATTTATCTTCATCCACCACAACCCTCCACAAAAATGACTATATTCATCCACCACAACCTTTAAATGCTAAAACCTAGCTCAACGTTTAGCCAAAAGAATTAGCAAAGCCTTTGGAGGCCAAGACATTTAGAGCTTCTATTATAGGCTTCTATAGTAGTTTTTAATTTTGGCTAATCCCTTATGGTTGGCCATATATTTTATTTCCTTCTCCATGAGTGTAGTAATGTTTCTTCTTATCATGTCCAACCCTTGAAAACTTGATGGTGCTTGAAATCGGCCCCAAGGGGGCTTTACACAAGGAGTCAAGGCTGAAATAGAAAAAAAATTCTTTTCAATCTGCCCCAAGTTACTAATAAATGCTCAACTTTATGGGCCTTGTATTGGCCCCAAGACTGAAAATAAGATACTATGGAATTTGGGAACCCAATTTGCCACCTTGGGGCGAGGGCCAATGTTCCAGCATTTATTAATATTCTGACATCAATGTATGTTCTAGCATTTATTAGTAACTCAGGGTTTAGGGTTTCAGGCCCAATTAATGGAATAATTAAACATTTCGGCAAAACCTGGCGATTATCAGTGGTAGGTACCTACCAGTGTTGGATGGGTATACCAGTCAGGTGTGTGCCTCATGACCCGAGGCAATAGGAGCCTTTTTAGAGCATCTCCACCCACGCTCAGTATGTGACCCTGTGGCCTGGAAAATCTTGGATGAAGTTCATCAGTGAATCCGCTGCAATACTACTGCTGTTGCTGGGAGGACCCTGACAAATATCAGGGCTTTCAGAGCCCTGGAAGAGTCTAAGGTACAAACACATCATTTATTCAAATCGTATTTATTGACTGCTCCCTGTCTCTAATTGGGTAGATGGTTTGATTGGTCCAAGTGGGTGTTGCTATCAGTAGTGTCCCCACCTACATGCAATCCCAGTTCTCTGACTGGGGTTTCAAAACAAGTTTGCTACCTACCTAAAACTATATCAAGTATGTGCCTGCCTTATACCAGTATGTACCTGCCCTATACCATAACCATGGCCAGGTTTATTGTTTATACCTGTCATATACCAAGCCGTTAAAGTCAGGTGGAGTTATTACAACCCTTTTTTCAGGCAATATTAATATCGCCAAATCAGCCTCCCTTGACCAATTGTGCAGGTGGCCGATTCTACTACTACCTTTACCCTAACTGGAATCCGCCTTAAACAGCCCACTCTCTATTACAAAAATCAACCTTGAATCTAACACCAAATAGGTAGGGTGTTCTTTGGAATACCTATTAGTCTAGGCCAAAAATAGTGGCAGCCAATTTCAGGAATAGAAATTTTAGGTTTTCCCCAAAGAGTTCTCAATAGCACCTCACTTTTTGTCCCAGATGCTTTGGCAAATGCTGTCCTCCTCTCACCTATATACATGGACCAAAGGGGGAGGAACTCTCTATACTTCAAAATAGAACCTTCTATTTGGGGAGCCTCTGTAATTTCAATTTTTTTGGAGTGATGGGCCAAAATCAAATTGGTTCATTGCAAACAAAACAAAAAATTGAACTTGAGAAGCACATCATATTACATATAATAAAGGACGTCGTGAAGCATCATTTCATCCATCTGTCTCATCATCCATCCATCCCATCATGATCTGTTTACTCCAACGGGGCAAAGAGAGTGAAATATAGATGCGGCACGGTGGAGAATAATATATATTAGTGTTGTAAATTTTATTTTATTTTATTTTGGGGTTTTTGGACTTAGGTTCATTCATCCTGTCTCTTTCTCAACAATTGAAAGAGTTGGGTTGGGGTTTTTTCTTTTTCTTTTTGAAATTTTATTTAGAATATTGGAATTTTTCAATGCTTTTTACATTGCCATAATTTTTTATTATAGTTCAATGGATGCCAGAGCGAGCAGTTGTTAAGCACACTTTTATTAGATATTGGCAATTTCAAGGCTTGCATTTGCCATAATAATAATGGCAATGGATGTCAGCTGCCATTTTAGCACACAAACTTAATGGATATATTGGTAATTGCAATGATCAGATTGCCCAGAAAAACAATTTTGCCGATAATAATAATATGCTCGATGCCAAAGGTATTATTATCATGCATGTGAAAATTGGCTACATCAGAAACCCTAACCATTATGAACAGGGAGGGGGGTCTGGATACTGGAACTTATCAACATACAAAAACAAAGAAATAATTTTCAACAAATTGATACCTACTAAATAAGTAACTTATTACTTGCTTACAAGTTGAACAAGGTTGGGGTATATTTGCCGTCTCCGGTTTATTCCCATGGTCAGCTGTATGTTGCTATCTCACGGGTCACAAGCAGTGCAAACATCAAGATTTTCAGTGGCCAGGGTCCGGATGGATACATGCGGAATGTCGTATGTAAATAGGTTTTGGAAATGTAGTTTGTAATTGTAATTTTGTAATATGTACCATCAAATACACACACATCTGTGCATTAGGCACGGGGTTCAAACTAGTCTAATCAATAGGAGAGGTGATACCAGAGTTGGAACAGATTTTGAAAAAAGCATTCAATAATAGAATTACCATGGCACTACGCTACCTGCCAGGAGAGAAAATTTTTTATTAAAAGAACCCTGATAGCAGGATGAGTCTGGTATGTTCACAAGTTGATTACTTAAAGCACTTGAAGAGATTTCCCAGTGTGTTTGGAGGGCACCTTATGGTGGTGAACATCTCGCCTAGTGAAGAAGAAGAGGGACATGAGGGATATCACATCTATTCTTTAAGAGTGGGAGGCGGCTTATGTGTACTTATATAGGTGTAAATGTAGGGTATGGGGGTGAGGGGGCATTGACAAACTAAGGGGCCTAGAACAAGGTTAAGGGCCTCACATTGTTTTTTACTTGTTTCCCATGAGACCCATTGGGTATCTGATGGGTACTTGCTCAGTATATCAGGAATTTAAAAATAAATAAAACTTGAGGAATTACATGTGCAATGCCCTCTGACGCTACCCTACACATAAGATATCATCAGAGTTCAAAAGATCAAGAACAAAACAATATAATAGAGTTATCCATAAAGTCACCCGATTAGTTTCGGCATAATAGGGCATCAAACGGGTAACTGAGAATGAAAATTTTACAAAACGAAATAACTGGGACCAAACTAGTTTTTAGACGAAATTTTGGTGGTAAACTCAGTTTCACCCTGTCTTTCCTTTTCCTGAGCGCCTCCACTGCTGGGCCAGAATTTCGCCCTCCTCTGGGGAGGTGCAACCATCACAACTGGAGTTTTTAACTCCAATTCGCCAGACACTGCTAGTGGATGAGGTTTAGGGTGCCAGGTTGCATCCACTCACAACAGAATTTTCGCCAGATTTTTACTGTTTCGAGCAGTTTTTTCTGATACTTTTCTGCTGTTTTGCCAGTTTCCTCAAATCTTTTCGCCATTAAAGCTAAATCTTCTGTGGAATCATTGCCGCTCTAGTTAAATCTATCGTGCGATGATTGCCGCCCATGACACGTCACAAAAAAGGGAAAAAGACCAATGGCTGCTACATGTATTTTCACTGCCCCCTACCTGTACAAACTATTATAATTACTCTCAAACCTTGTGCATTAAATGCTGAGTTTCAGCACTTTATATTTAATAAATAGTGATATTTAATAAATTTTCATTACTTTGCAGATACCACTGAAAGAGGGGGATAGGGGGTGAAAGAGAGGGTGACTTTACCGATAACTTTATAAAAAAGGGGTAAAATGTAAAAATCCAGACGCCTCCCATTTTGAGCGGTGCTCGCTCGACTCTGTTTCCTTCAAATTGCATAAGATTCTCAACCTCAACCGATTTGAAACTTTAAAACTCCCGTATGTACCACAACATCAGTTTACAAACGGTATCCGGACTAATTCCAAAAGAGTGAGATTCCATCATATAATATCATTCCGTCTCAACAGGAGCTCCAACAGATTACAAAAGTCCAAAGAGGAAAAACTAAAAATTACGGACGGGACCAGATCAGATCTATTGAGTTGTACTATCCTTATTATGAATACTCTTGTGGCTTCCTACAATTTGAGAAGAGTGTCATGTCCGTCACCATTGTTCCAATGCCGCCTACCCCTCAGCAAGAGGTTCATTAGATAACAAAGGGAAAAGGCTGAAAATTTGGTCATGGTGAGTAGTAGTAGTACCTAAGAAAAGCACTGGTAGAAAATTATTATTATTATTATTATTATTATTATTATGATTTCTTCTTGTGATACTCAACAGTTATCCAACGGATATAACAGGACTGCAATTTCAAATAGAATATCAAACATTTTCCTTAAAGAGCACCCAGCCTTTTTCCAAAGGGAAAATTCCTCTCGATAATGTGCCCTGTGTATATACTAAAAGAAATTCTACCGGTTCTTTCAATTTGTGAATGAATGAGCAAATGATTGAATGAATTACTTGGGTTGACAGCAACTCCAGCTTTCAATAAATGCTTATTGAAACAAAGCAGCTCATCCATGTAGCTCTTAGTAGTAATGGCTCTGTGCCCCCCCCCGCCCTCTGCCCCTTTCTGGCAAGTTTCAAACTCCAAACCTGCTAAACTAAAGTATTGTTCCATAGAAGTTCACCATGAAAAATGATCTCACAAAGTTCCCCAAACACAAATGAAACCCACAAAGTTCCCCCCAAAAAATAAAATCTCACAAAGTCCCCCCCTCCCCCCCCCAAAAAAATGACCTCACATTGTTCCCCAAAAACTCAACTCACAAAGTTGTCCCCAATAAAATGACCTAACAAAGTTCCCCAAAACTGAACTCACAAAGTTCCTCCCACCCCCCCAAATGACTTCACAAAGTTCCCCAAAAAATGAACTCACAAAGTTCCCAAAAAATCTGACCTCACAAGGTTCCTAAAAGGGGGCCTATGTGTAGGGTAATGCTTAAGGAGCTGATCGTTCCCAAGATAAGTGCCCATCTCAGGCAGAGTGGAATGGGTGCTTATTTTGGAAACGCCCCACTCGGAGGGTGTTACCCTGTGTAGAGTACTGGCAGAATTTTTGTTTCATTTTCAAAAAGAATTTCCCCCATGATACCTAGCAGATATCAGCTGGATATCATGGGACCAAAAAATAAAAATAAAAATAAAAAAATTGGGGCATTTCGCAAAGTTATATAAATGCCCACTATTGGAGTGGGCCTATTGAAACGCCTCGCCATTCGCAGAGGGCAGATTCTGCTTCATAATGTGCCCTCCTAGATACACTAAGAAAATTCTGCCCATGCTTTACGTATGCGAATGGATGAATTAACGATTGAATGAGTGAATGAATGAATGAATGAATAAAAGTAGATTCTTTGTTTTTCCTCTCTGAAGTGAACTCACAAAAGCTCGTTCCCCACCAAATGAACTCACCAAGTTTGTTCGTTCCCCAACAAATGGAACTAAAAGAAAGACTTACATCCTCTCGCTAGCTCCTCTCTCTCTCTCCCCCCTTTTCTTTTCCGCCCATTTTGGTTTTCTTGTTGCTGTTGTGGCGGCGAAGGCTGCGCGTTGGTTTTACTCACAGCAGCCAAGTTTTGGAGCTTCCTCTCCATCTGGTGCGCAATTTGCCTCTCTCTCTCTCTCTCTCTCTCTTCCTTTGCATATTCATGGATTGCATATTTTGCGTCGGCTATTCAGAGGTCTCGATGATGATGATGATGCCGCCTTTGATTTTGTTCTTGTTGGACGTAAAGCATTTGTCCATGTCGTAGGGGAAGGTCCAAGTAATTGGAATCCAAGTGCAAAATCGTAGTTGCTGTGGTTGTGGCATTCTGCATCGGCTATCCACTCGTCTCCAATATCATGCCTGCAATGTCGTTTTTGGAAGTACAAAGTACTAGTCGGAGACATTTTTATTGATATCGTAGGAAATATAAAAGAATGGAATCGAAGTTCGACACCGTCGTTGCCGTTTTTGTGTCATTCTGCATCGGCTATCCAGTCGTCTCCAATATCACGCCTGCAATGTCGTTTTGGGATTACGGAGCACTCGGCGACATTTTATTGATGTCGTAGGAAATATGAAAGAATGGAATCGAAGTTTGACACCGTCGTTGCTGTTTTTGTGTCATTCTGCATCGGCTATCCAGTCGTCTCCACTATGATGCCTACGATGTCGTCGTTGTTGGACGTACAAAGCACTCCGAGACGTTTTTTCGATATCGTAGGAAACTTAAAATAATGGAATCGAAGTTCGACATCCTAGTTGCTGTGTTTACGGCATTCTGCGTCTACTATTCAGACGTCTCCAATACGATGCCTGCGATGTTGTTGTTGTTGGACATTTTCTCGACGTCGTAGGGAGTGTAAGCTCAGTGTAAGTAATGGAATCAAGTTCGGAATCGAAGTTGCTGTGATTATGGCATTCTGCGTGTGCTATTCGGACGTCTCCAATATGATGCATGTGATGTTGTTGTTGGTGGACTTAGGGCGCGCGCTCGGAGATCCGAGACATTTTGGCTTTGTCGTAGATCGTTCTTGCTAACAGATCTAACGAAAAAAATTCTTTTTGGAAACACAATGGGAGCTCTTTCATGTTCACACAACCATCACGATTGTCTCTTCACTACAACTTCGCTTGTTCGTCCACCACATCTGTGACTCTCGATAGGGCTAGACTTGAGTTTTAATAGAGGAATATAAGGCCGTGTGCTTGTACATTCTTCATTTCTTCTGGACAATCGTCGCACAAATGATGGAAAGGACGTCTCAGCAAGTGCTTCACTCGGAGACTATCGTTCTCTTGAAGATGCACTTTTCTACCTCGTGTTCAACAATCGCCTTACGGCTCGGAGAGTCGGGGAGCTTTAGACAACAGACATGTACAAAAGCTCTTGTTGAAGTGTCTGAGCACTTGTACATACGTCGCTCACTGTGCTGTTGTTAACGGTCTGCTGACATTGCCTCTGTCACGTGTGTTGGTGATGTGCTTCATACAGACTTAAAACTGCTTTCCACTCGCGCAATTGCTGCTATCAAGCTGCCAGCCAGCCAGCGATCAACTCGAGATTAACTGCAATGAGGAGGGGAGCTTCTTGTTTCTGGAGTTCTTCTTCTTAGCGATCCATATCGGTGCGGCAGATGGCGCGATTGTCGGCAGCGTATTATTTTTATCTGGCCATCCACTTCTTGGCGGCATCGCTAGTGGTGGTTCATGGAGATACAAATCCAGCCGATGGTGCGTGCAACCAAAACCTTTCCTCCATCCTTTTCAATCTCCATGCATCATGATGAACAACTGTGCTTCAAAATTACGAAATTGCCTACGTATATATGTATATATATCGATCTAATCCTTGAATTGAACCTTGAAGTTTCTGCAACTTACTTGCGTTTTGAAGTTGCCTGAAAACTGGTTCTCGAAGTAGCATGTTAGATGCCATTCCACTTCAAATCATTTCAATCTCGAATGCTATATCTCCTGTAGAAAAACCACCTCAACTTACCAATCCAATGTCTGTAGAGAAAGTATACCTCAACTTATCAATTCAGTGTCTGCTGTTTGAATCAATAGTACTTAGGGTCTCTTGATTGCATATGTAGATTATGGGTTTGGGCGATGGTGAACTTCTGTGATGAATCCTGAATCCCAATTTGGGCTCCAACCCTACTCAATCCCTCTTTCGCTTGTGTCGTGTAAATGAAGGGGGTTTAGGGTTTTTCTTTTTGTGAAGCAATAGGTATGCTGTTTACGCATTCCAGAGCTCTTGCTACTTATATCTGATTGTGAGGACAATTCTGAATTCATTTTCTCCTCTTCCCATTGAAAATGATTGAAACTTCATGTGTTCCAAATGAGATCACTTCATTTGCATTCATCCGTTTTATGTGAAATCTATCAAGCACTTGCTGTTTTTTTAATTTCAGAGACTAGGTTAATACATGAGGTAGCTAGACTAGTAGCCATAGCAAAGCAATGGAAGAGACAGAATTATGACAATACACTTTCTATCTATCTGTTGGCCATGGCAGTGAATGCTCTGATAAATCTATACTCAGCTTTTGGGTGGCCTCTGCAATTGACCAACTGGAATATAAATGGAGGTGACCCATGTGCGCAAAATTGGCTTGGTGTGGTCTGCTCTGCGAGTAACGTCACAGAGATGTGTGTGAAAATCTATCTCTTCTTTCCTCAAGTTCCACATTATCTGTGCCACTATGCCCTTTGTTCTTCTAAACTCAGAAAATATCGTCTAATTCTATATATGGTCTCTATTTGCTAGGAGATTTGATTTTTCCATCATGCTTTTATTAGTCCAAACAAGAAACTCTGGTTCTATGGAACCTTTCTTGTAAGCATAACAATGCCTTTGATCAATGCTGCTGAATTTCTCCTGCATTACTTAGTTGCTCCACCTGCAAGACAAAGAGATTGAAAGAACTTGGTGGAAATAATCATTGGTCAAGTTTACTGAGGATTTTGAACTTATCCCCATTGAGATCACAAATGTGGATTTGGGTCTCTGCAATGCAGTCATTTGAGCAACTTGGGACTGAATGGAAGCCTGGGATATAGCCTGGATGAGTTTCATGGGCTATTGGTCTTGTGAGTTATTCCTGCCAGAAGTGTGTTTTTTCTGTCCTGTAGTACAATCTTCAATCCTCAATTTATTGAGGTACTATAGTTGTACTATGGACTTCGTTTTTCCAAGATAGTTAAAAGATTATTAATACCAATGAGCTTGGATTTCTCCTGAGTCAGTGATATGAGTTTCATAGGATTTGCTATCTGTGTCCAAAGGTAGGCTTTCTTCTCCCTGTATAAGTTGCAGATCACGGATTAGTCAGTTGCATTGGGTTCTGATGACTGCTAGGTCAAATGCCAGTACCTACAACAAGATGTCTTTGTCTATCTGCTCTGGTCCAGAGCAGAGACAGCTGCTGTGTTCTGCATGAAAATCTAGCAAAATGAAATCTATGCTTGTTGTGCAGTGATGTGAGCCAAAATAACCTTGGAAGAAATTGGGGATCTATACCATATCAATTGCCTCCTAATGTCCAACAGCTGTGAGCACATTCTTCCATTGTTTCTCATACATAACATGTGCTCAATATGCATGCATAGTCATGTAAGAGGAACATCTTATAAGTAGGTCCCATGATCTCGAGTTTTATCTTGCTAAAAGTAGCAACGCATCTTCAAACTACTTCTTCTTGACAACAGGAATCTTGGCAATAATCAGTTCTCAGGCAGCTTTCCATATTCAGTTCAGCGATTGTTCAGCTTGACTAACCTGTAAGCTTCACTTACCCTGGGGTGCTCAGGTCATGCACTTATTGAGAAATGTATTTAGACTGCTACTAGCAAAAGCCAGGATGCAGTGCTTTTCTGCTGCAACTGTTGGTATAAGATTGATGGTGGTGTATTCCAATTGAAATGCAGAGGAGATATGGCCAGTTGGGTTGCAATGCAGCCTTCAATAGTTGAAGTGATGTTTTTGTTGACGGAACTAGTGCACAAATGAGTTCTGGGTTGTGAAGAGAGGGAAGCAACATTTGAATCCTGACAAATCCTGACTGTTAATTTTGGTTTGATTTAGGAACCTGAATCACAATCAACTGGAAAATAATATTCCAGACATTTTTGCAAATCTCACCAAGCTTCAAACATTGTAAGTCTGACATGATGGGACATTCCCCAGGTACTGCCTATCCAGTTTTACAGGTTTTGAAGCCTGCACAGAACTTGAAATTCCTTAAGAGTTTTGGCTCTGGATGTAGTTGGCAATAGAGTCAAAGATGATATAATTAGTAATTACTCCTATTTGCTCAGATCCATTTGTCCACAAGATGGCAAATACAGCATGTTTGCATAGTGTTAATCAGTGTGTAATGTGTTTTGTTGTTCTGTGGTCATGCATGTGCAGAGATTTATCATCCAACAATTTCACAGGTGCACTTCCTAGCTCGCTCGGCGATTTGTCGGCTTTGACTGTGCTGTGAGTATTCTGCCTGTTTGCTTCCTATGAAAGTCCTTGATCTACACATCACTAATGCCATGTGTTGGGCTTGCTAACATGCTCCTATCAAAGAGAATGTGGCTTAATTGTCACCTTGTGATTGTTTTTGCTGTTCTCGTGAAGGGCTTAAGTCTTGGTTCTTAATGGTGGGAGTTAGTCTATTGGCTAGACTGGATCTTGAGTAAGAAAAATGCAGAAACTTATCTCCTTGAGCTGGACAGAAATGTGCAGAATAATCTCTTGAGTGGCAGCCTTCCTTCTTCTCTTTCAAATCTCACAAACCTTCAGACCCTGTAAGTTCCATGCTCTCAAAGATCAAATCTTGCATTTACCAGGATATATTTTTCTGCAATTAAAATACATTGATTATTTCATTATTATTGCTAAAGCAGTGAGATGTGTAAGACATGAGTAATTTGAATCTGTTGTTGTTGGTTATGCAAGATACAAGGGCAATCATGTTTTTGTGAAAACTCCTATTGACCAAATTATGTAAGTGATTTCTGGTCAAGTGGCCTGATAGTGGAGTGGAATCTGATTTCAGGAATGTTCAGGATAACAAGTTCACTGGATGGATTCCTTCAGGACTGAATCCACCAAACTTACTGTAAGTGGTCACTTCGATGACTATATCATGATATTGGTTTGTAGACAATCAGGTTTTCTCTCATGTACCATGATGATTTTGCTGGTGGGTCTTGAAAAGAAATTCGTTGTTGTGAGTCTATCATGTGGTTGATGGTTGTTTTCTTTGCAGCACAAGTGGCAATGCCTTTTCATCACCAGGCCAACCTCATCCTCCCTCCCATGACACTCCCCAAGCTGGGCAATCAGATTCTTCAAATCGTGAATCAGGAAGTCACAATTTATGGACTGGTGCAGAAATTGGAGGAATCACAGCTATTTCTCTCCTCGTACCTGTTCCCTTAATACTACTTGGTCTTCTTTACTTTCGGTGGCGAAAACATGAAGAGAAAATTGTGTATGAAAAGAAGGGCGGTTGGGGACCTTGGTTCCTACATTTTATTTCTCCTGTGGAGCAAGGTATGCTTTGCCAACTTGCTGTCTAATGTACGTGTACATCAAGCCATTTTTGCGGCATTGTGCTTGGTGGTCATCTAAAATCCAATGTACATTTGGGATTCATGTGTTGTTCCTAAAAGCATAAAACAGACTTGCTTTCGTATTGAGATATGTCCATTAGTATGAAGACCAAAGGACATCCCTGCCAACTGATTAGTCTCCATTTCTTTTGCAGCTGAGCCTCTTGATGATAAGATCCTAGACTGGCCAGGGAGGGATTATCCACCAAGCAAGACAAGTGCAAATGCATCCACATCATTCAAAACAACCACAGATAACAGAGATGCAGGCATTGACATTGCAAGCAAGAGCCCCAAAACTTCAATTGCAGCCACAGCCTATTCTCTTGCAGATCTTCAGGCAGCAACCAACAGCTTTGCCCAAGAACATCTAGTTGGGGAGGGCTCCCTTGGCTGTGTCTATAATGGGGACTTTCAAGATGGCCAGGTATGGTTGGGTACCTATTTCATGGCAGCTGAATGAAAGTCAAGACTCTGAACTTTGCAACTTTGTGAATCCAACTTTGTTGCTGAGTATATTAGGTGATGGCCATCAGCAGGACCCCGGTGGGTGGCCACAAGCTGGGTCTGACCAATTGCCATAATCTGATGTAATTCTGCAACATCATTAGGAACTTTCAAGAGAATTAGCTATACCTCACGATGTTCTAAATGCCAGTTCGCATGCTTTTGAAAGAGTAGTTGACCTGAAGAAGCTTAGGGTGAGGGGCAGAATCTCTCCTGAGTGACAATTATATCTCTGAAATACATGCAATGCAGATACACAATTTGATTTGATTGCAAACTTTTTTGTATCGGTTTGCCTATTTTTCCTGCTTCAGTTCAAATTTAAGTTGAACAAGGGAGAAAATAACAGAAGCACTTTCAATACCCTGACAAGAGGATTGTTGAATTTGAACTAACTTGCTAAGCTGTTTGTTTTGTGTTGTGAAGTGTGTGGTATTTTGTCTAAAATTCTGTCTTTTTTCTATAGGTTCTTGCAGTGAAGAAGCTAGACACATCAGCACCTCTGGTGCAGAGTGAGCCAAACTTCTTAAGAGTTGTAGGCAACATTGCACGTCTGCGGCATGCCAACATTATTGAGTTGGTGGGATATTGTGCTGAGCATGGGCAACGGCTACTGGTATATGAGTATGTGAGTCATGGCACACTTAGTGAAATTCTTCATGGCAATGAAGACGAAGTCAAGTGCCTCTCTTGGAATGCGCGTGTCAAAATTGCTCTTGGAGCTGCTCGTGCTCTTGAGTAAGTTTTTTCAGTGTCAATTTTGAGGAATTAAAGATGGTACTTTTTTCTCCTCTCCAAGCATCTGCTGATGTGCAAGCTTGGCAAAAGCCATGAGCTTCAATAATTTTCTTCTCAAGGGCATGTATTGTGGTTATAGTTAGAGGAATGTGCAATCACCTGTGTGATTGAAGATGCAACTAGAATTCATCAATAGTGGCAAAATAAAAGGATTCCTTGCAGATTTCCATCACATGACACACCTGTGTAGCAAATGTGCAGGTACTTGCACGAGGTATGCATTCCAGCAGTTGTGCATCGTAACTTCAAATCTGGAAATATTCTATTGGATAATCAGCTCAATCCTCACCTGTCTGACTGCGGAATTGCAGATCTCTCCTCACATGTTTCAAATCGCCAGGTGTATATACGTAAACCTTTGTCTCTTAGCTTAAAACCATGTGGAAAGGACCCTCTTCATTACTAAGATGTCAATTATTAAGATGCAGCTGTGTGAGATGGTTAGTGTGTGGGTATTGTGGTGATTTGGTTGTGATGGGTGGGTGTAGGTATCACCACACATGCTGGGATCATTTGGGTACAGTGCCCCAGAGTCTGCCATGTCTGGTGTTTACACAATGAAGAGTGATGTTTATAGCTTTGGTATTGTCATGCTGGAGCTTTTGACAGGATGCAAGCCTCTGGACAGGTGAATAGCCACTGCTCTACTTAGCTGTGGTCGTGATCTCCATTTGTTCAAATCTAATTCTGTTGGCCACAAATGATTGAGAGCGATCTCTGAGTGTTTTTTGTTTTTGAGGTATGTGTCTCATGCACATTCTTTCTGAAGAATTGTGTGCTGTCTTGTGTAAAGCTCCCGGCCAAAGCCAGAGCAGTCACTGGTCGGGTGGGCTGCTCCTCAGCTACATAACATTGATGCACTCACCAAAATGGTTGACCCTGCATTGAATGGAAACTACCCTGCCAAATCACTTTGCCGATTTGCTGATATCATCGCCTTTTGTGTACAGGTATTCATTCCAGCACCCTTCAATTTCTTTCCTTATGTTTAACCTGCAAAGCACTCATCATGTCAATCATGAAGGGAAGCAGGGTACTGAGTTTTTTCATTGCAAAGGTTAAGCAGATCCAACTACTAGTCAGATGTGGTTTTGGTGTGTTTTTGAAAAGGTATTATTTAGGGAAAGTCTCATTGATGCTATTGGTTGTAATCTACGACCTCAATGTGTGAAGAGATTTATGATATTTAATGCTGCGTGGATCTGCCTGCATAAAACAGCCTGAACCTGAATTCCGGCCACCCATGTCAGAAATAGTGCAAGCCCTGGTGAGGATGATGCAGCGACCAAGCTTTAGGTCTGGAGACAACCTTGGCGCAGCAAATCAAGGCCTTGATCGCTGTGACACTAGCATCATCTACAGACCTTGAAAACAGCTTTGGGTTTGCCTCCCCATTTAATTTCTTTTGCAAAATTGCAGGTGTGTTTATCTGACTTGTCTTCAAATACAGGTCTTTACAACGAGAAGCTATTCTTGAAAAAGATTGTTGCTTTGGACTTCATCTGTATCATTATAGGGTGGTCTAGTAAAAGTTCATGGGAAAAGGGGAAATCAAGATAGTTGTGAAACTGAACAAAACCAAATGGTGGCCCACTATTTGACCGTCATAATCTGGAGTGATTTGCATATCAATCCCAGTACTAATGTCATCTGCCATCCTGATGAAGTTTTTAGATAGCAGTTTTGATGGTAGATGCAAGGAGACTATTTTCATTGCAAAAATATTTGCTCAAGAGATAGACACCCAGTGCAGAGAGTATAGGCGATAGCAATTCGTCCAGTGTAACAGAACTACTTCATTTGGACTGGTGATCATCATCTGTTTAATCAAGGAATGGCACCTACGTATGCACATTATGTGTTTTAACTGGTATAGGAATAGCTCCATTCAGCAAAGTGTGCAATGGTTTGAAAATAGGTAGTAATTTAGATGAAGTTGTGGCTTTTAAATTCCAGTATCAATGACTTGTGGCTTTTAAGTTGTAGCTTCAATTAGCATTATAGTGAGTTTGGATCTGTAAACATGTACGGGATACATGGTTCTCCAAAAGGGTGAATAAAGAAACATGAATAATGTCTTTTGATCAATTGACCCATGTGGTGTGTAGCATTCAATTTGATTCTTCATTCCAAATTGTTCACCATCTTATGTTTCTGGACGATGAGGATGAGTAAATAATTTGCATAGTAATTTGATGGATGCGGTAGTAGACACTAGTAGAGAGGCCTACAAACTAAACCTGTGTTTACCTAGTTCTAGCACACTGTTCATCAATGTTCTGTAATAGCACACTGTACATCTGAATTGTCATAATATAACATTGTACATCTGAATTGTCAGTTTCCTCATTTCCCTTCTTTCCCTATTTCTTTAGTCTAATACTTCCATGATGTAAAGGCCCTCCTCTCTTGTGTCATCAAATACACATGAATACAATACTTCTTGAGTATGTGACTAAGAAACATTTCAATCGTCATTTCCTCCAAACCCCTGCTATTCTGTAGACCTGTCAACAATCTCTACTCAGTGCTGCAGAGAAAGTGAAGATGGGAGTGGCAGTGGCAGTGGCAGTGGCAGTGGAGGAAGGGCCTGTTTTCACAGAAGACATTAGCACTGTGGCATTTCTCACAAAACATACAAACAAACAAACAAATCTGGTGGGGTAAGAATTCTCTCTTGAGACAAAGAATTTTTCTTTTCCAAGTTAGAAAAAGGAGGTGCGCTTGGGCAGGTAGTCGAGCCATTGGGTTGGTGGTGGGCTTCGACGCTGACCGAGTCTTCTGTATGTATTTAGTGAGCCATGTGGTATGTCTATGCTATCCAGTTCCTTTGGTTCCTGCACGCAAAACACCGAAAAAAAAGGAAAACTGAACTTAGCAAAATGTAATATTGGGGACTCACTTTCATGAGGTTGGTGAACACAACGAGAGAGAGAGAGAGACAGAATTTACTCGAGGTGGTTTTAAGAGCTTCATGTGCGCCTCTTCCAATGTCTTGTCTCCTTTCTTTACATTGCATGATGAGCAAGCAGTTACCTACAACAAAGAAAATTTCTCAGAGAAATCAGGTCACTAGCAAGTAATCATACAAAAAGCAGAGCATCTATATCAACTTTTTTTTTTTTAACTGGCAAAATTTTGCCAAAAAAGTGAAGTTTAAAAAAAAATTAAACCAAAAATGAAGTGTTTTTGGAGGGTTTTGATTGCAAGAAGTGAGAAGGGAAAAAAAGGTAACAATTGCCAGATTTCTATGTATTCAGTTTTCAATTAGTAGCCAAAAATTATAGAAGGATGATTAAAGATTTGTGCTTCATAATCTGGTTTATAGCCAGATTTGGCTAAATCTTCCTAGACATGATTGCTACTTTTGCTGCATCTTCCTATGGATGGTCTCCACTTTGGCTGGCCAAATCTTACTAGAGATGATTGCCAGTTTCACTACATCTTTCTACGGTCGATTGCCACTTTGGCTGCATCAGAAAATACCTTTTCAAAAAAAACTGGTCTTATATCCCAAGTAGTAAGCACTCAAACCGCAGAGGAATGAAAACACACAATCACCCTGCTACCATTCTTGATGTCACATAGTAAAATAAAATAAAATAAGAATGGGAGGGTTATTTGCAGGTAGGCATTGACAGCATTGTGGAATTGAAGGCACATATTACATGATGGTTGTGAAAGCCCCAGAAAGAAGAGAACTTACAAGATTTTCCCATTCCCATTTGCCCCCACGAGATGCAGCTAACACATGATCCATTGTCAAATCCTCCCTTGCACCACAGTACCTACAAGCCCCAACTATGTCCAACCATGTAAGTAGTAGACCCGAAGAGCAGAACGCTCCTCCAGGCAATAGAGATAGAGCATTTCACAACTCATGGGTAGTAACTCCCCAAGCGTTTGCTTACAAAGTCCACAACACTAGAGGAACATAACCAGGAACTGGTGGTTTATCAAGGTGGTTCTTAGGGTTCATAATTGCTGTTCTCAAAAAAAAATCAAAAAACTTGGTTTCACAAAAAAATCATGCAAATCAAATTAACCACCTTAATTACCACCAATTCTTCCAAACCCACCAGTTTTCTTCAGGTTTTTGAAATAATTGGAACCAGCAGTTCTTTGATTGTGATTCTTTGTCTGAAATAGGACCGCTGGTTCTCTGATTCTGAAATACTCAAAAAACCAGAACCAGTGGTTCTCTGATTAATGAAATATTTAAAATTTGAGACCAGCAGTTATCAACAAAATCAAATACCCGTCTAACACAGGAACATTACACTGTTTCCATTAACATACTTCTTGGATGACATCAAAGCTCAAACACATGGTGGGCAGCCTGTATATGAGAAGAAGTGAAAGCAGAATATTGAGGATTGAACTTGGAAGATCACATTGGAAAAAAGAGGGGGGAACACTGAATGTGAGGGGTAGTACAACATACTGGCATTTGAATTTGTCCCGAAATAAGACATTCCTGCGAGTAAGGTTGAGCCGCACCTTCTTCTGTTTTGGAGTATATACAAAGCTGCTAACCTGCACAAGCAACATGAGACAAACATTATAAAGAGATGATGATCTAGCCACTTGTATTTCATGATAACAGATGTCAATCCAGGTGCAAAAAAACGACGTCACCCAAATGCTACCTGAAGTACAACTACAATTTTTTGCTCAATTATCTGTGTTGGGGCAATCTAGTTTAATAACCAAGCGCTGACAAAAACAATAGCTGGAGACTGCTTAGTGTGCTGAGATCACAAGTCAAAAACCAAGTTATGATCATACACTAGAACTTCAGCTATGAACTATCTTTCCACTTCCTTTGCTTTGACTTGACCACGGGAAAGTTCAACCCAGAGTAAAGGCACCAACATACCCGAAGAACAGCTGGGATAAAATAGTCTTGATTTGTAGCTTTTACAGCTTGGTCATAATATTCCAGCACATCTGCCTGTCACAGGTCACTGTAGAAATCAGTACCCCTGAGCTCACATGGTGATGTGACAACTGAAAAGGTGGATGTGATTTATGGTTTTACAGCAGCTAAAGTTGAGGTTTGAATCCAACAGTTTTCCCCGTGTGAATTACTGTCATCAGGGCTATATTGGGTTGGGACATTATGATGATGGTTATGTGCTGAAAGGAAAGAAACCCACAAGTTCAGCTCTATGCAGTTCCATATGTTCTCCCGCCCCCCAGATGGATGTTTTTGAGATGTGCATTACAACAATTGTGTAAATCTCAGGAGGAATTGGACAAAGGTATTAGAATCCTCTCTGACCTTCTCCATGATTTGCAAGCACAGAGCTCGTTTCCAGCACACCACATTAATTGGCCTGCCACATTTGGCCCCAAAAAAAAGCCCAAGATCTCTCACATTTGTATTAGACTCTTCTGGAGGAAAAACTATCAACTTCCAGAGAAACCTAACACTTTTACATCTAGGCTGGTCAAAAACTAGAGGAGGTGTGATACTGCAATTTGAGCATGTGCTCAGCTGCAGCAGATCAAACTACCGATCTAATTGCAGGAAAACTTCGTCAAGATCATGGATTGTGGCAAATGGACATGGTGAGCAATCAAAGCATTGTCAACATTCTAAGAGGAAATGTCAAAGGTCATGAATCGGTCACCAAAATTGTAGGGTAAAAGTGATCAAACATACCTGTAGGAAAGATCAAGCACAAGACCTCTATAAGTCCGATACTCATCATCAGGTTCACCATCACTTTCAAAGAATATTGATGAGAGGGTACGATCTGGGATATCCATGTTGTTGGAAGAAGAACCAACATTCAGATTGAAGAAAATACTTGAGTGAGAAATATCCAGGTGTTGCTCAGAAGATTTTGCCTTGCTCATTGTTTCATGACCTGATGCACTTTTCTGGACTCCTCCTCCTCCTCCTCCTCCTCCTCCTCTTCTGCCTCCTGCTGCATCTTTTCTATCCATAGCATATTGAGGAATTAAAAAGTAATGTTTTTTTCTTCGCTGCTGCAATAATCCTTCCTGTGAGTGCTGTACCGCCATGCAAAAGAAGCTTCTTTTTGAACAATCCAAAAAACTCTTTTCTTGCATCCATTGCGTGCAATTACCATGCACAAACAATGGGTATGTCTTCATTACCAACTGTTTTGTTCAGGAACAGAAAAGCCAACCTCCCCTCTTTCCCCAACAGAAAGAAAGAATTTCAAGTTTCCCGATTTCACACCCAATTTCACAAAGTTGTTAAATGATTCCAGATGAGCTGCTGATTGATCTAAGTTTCTAAAAGGCAATCTGCCCAACCCTAGAATTGAAACCCCAAGACCAAAAATCAAAGGAAAAGACACACCAAATATGGGGATGTTCGATGATGCATTATTAGCTCTCCAAGAAGAGAGGAATTTCTGATTTCAAGGACAAAATTCCAAACTGTAGATAAAGAAAATCAACAAATAAAATTTCTTAAAACCTATATTCTTCACACCCAATTTTCCAAGAGATCTCAAAAGAGCAGCAACACGTTTGCTTTCTTACAAACTGAAGCCCATATAGTACAGGGAGAAGTCCAAGGAGAAAAGTTTGGAACTGTACAGATCAAGGATTCAAGACCAAAACATATATTGAAACCCAAATGCAAACAAAATGCAAACGAAATCCCCCAAAATACGAAAAAACACAACAAAAAAAGTTACAAACAAAGAAGGTTGCAAAACCTAAAGGTTCTCAAGTGTGGTTACAAAAAGTTTGCTGAGAAGTCGACAAATTCTCTTAAGCTTTACCAAAAACAAAACACTATATAAAACAACAGAAAACCCACAAATCCTTGAGTGAGTTCTTACCAGAAAAACACTAAAGAAACAGAAAAAAACGTTGTCAAACAAATTTCTTCAATTTTCACAAAAAACAAAAAACACTGTAGAGAAAAAAAATTTGATAAAAACAACACCACCATCTGCTACAAAAGCACCTGCTCCTCCCTCACCCAACCTATCCCAGAACTATAATTGAGATCCAAGAAAACCCAATTGAGATTGGTGAGGAAGAGAAAGGAGCAAATGGGTTTTTGGTGAAGGTGAAAATGCTTCACCAAGAGAAGAAGAAGACAACAAAAATGTTGTTTTGTGGAGGAGAGGAGAGAAGAGAAGAGGAGATATTTTCAACAAAACCAAAAAGAACCAGAAAAACAAAAGTGGGTTGTTCTTTCTTCTTTTTTCTTCAAGAAAGTGGAGGGCAAACGAAACCCAATCCCAACCCAACACCCATCACCACTCCAACCTACTAAGTACTACAAACAACAACCTAGACCTCTCCACCACCATTCTCAAACCTTACTTCACAAGAAAGATTTTTCATTTCCTTTCTTTTCTCTTCCCAAATTCTCTCTTCTCTTCTCTTCTCTTCCCAAAAACAACAAGCAAATTGTCTTTTCTTCACGAAAGAAAGAATAAAATTTTCTCATCTCTTTCCCAAAAGAAGAATCAAATTTCTCGCACTTTGCCTAATTCTTGTGCATTTTTTCCAGCAATTAAGTGGGTGTATGTGTGGAGAGCTTTTTTGTGGCTAATCTGTGTGCCTAGCAAGCTTCTTCCTGTCATCTAAGGAATATTTTGCCAGAATATTATTATGTAATAAAGTTATCCGTAAAGTCAGGCGATTAGGGACCGCGAATGGTCAGTTTTGGCATAATAGGGCATCAAACGCAACTAGGAATGAAATTTTACAAAACGAAATAACTGGAACCCAAACTAGTTTTCCACCAATTTTGGTGATGAATTGAGTTTCATCCTCTCTTTCCTTTTTCCTGAGCGCCTCCACTGTTGCTACATATATTTTCACTCCTCCTACCTGTATAACTACTGTAATTACTCTCTAACCTTATGCATTAAATGCTGAGTTTCAGCATTTCATGCTGAGATTTAATAAAATTTCCTTACTTTGCAGATACCACTGAAAGAGCGTATAGGGGGTGAAAGAGAGGGTGACTTTACGGAGAACTTTAATATACAGATATCTTCCATCTCATTTATTTCATCCTCCTTTTGCTTGTAGGTATACAAAACATACATAAATTTATAGGGTCTGTGTGGAAGAGGCTTGTAAGGAGATTGTTTAGAATGGGAGCCTCCCTTCATATTAGTGTACAAAACATACTCATATGGGTAGGTATAACACAAATGCTTTACAGGATCTCTGTGTCTACCTTTCAAAATGGGTAGCCTTGAATTCTTTGGAGGAGTTTTCTTGAGCAAATTAGCACTTAAATGTTGTAATGGTCTCATTGATCAGGTCACTGGAAGAGACTGTGTGGCCAATTAGGTGTGGGGGAGTTTTTTAACCATAATAACTGAAATTGTAAACCTTACCTTGAATTTTTTAAAAACAAGTTGATACTCTTAAGAAAAATATTAGGCCACCCCACAAAAGGTCACGGGCAGAGCACAATAATACCTCGTAGATGGGCAGGACTCTCACAATGAGCCAAAATTTTGCATCACAATTACTCTAAAAATTAACATAGGCAAAACAACATGTTAGTTTTGATGTGTTCTCAGGTTCCTTTGTTTGCATTTTTAAACCCGGGGTTAGGGTTCTTGTGACCTGGATCCAAATCAACACCCTTTTGGTGGAAATGGCACAAGCACCAGGTTCTGCAAGTAGCCTTTTGCTAGAACCAAAATTGAAACTCCAATCAAAAAAAAGGGGGAAAAAAAACACATTTTTAAAGTTTAAGGTAGACAAGTTGAATTTTTTGAAGAGTTGGTGAGTAAGCTAAAACTCTATATTAGTTGAAGAACTTCATCTATAACAACCCTAGCTTTAATTTGTTTGTAAAATTCTATACCTATACAAACCTTCAATCCTCCAAAGTGTGTAATATACAAGGCAAACCAGTTTCCAAACCAAGCTCAAAGGTTGTTGAATTTGAAAAAGATGTGCCCAAACCAAAACCAACCATTGAATTTAGAAATTTGAAAAACCAAACTCAAACTTACACCCAAAAAACCTACCAAAACTTATTTTAATTGTCAAAATTAGAATTGAAGGCTTTTTTTAGAGAAACTTTTTTCCATCATTAGCATTTTTTTTTAATACAAATATGGTCCATATATAGGGAGTTGCGTATGTGTAAGACAAAGCCCACAGGTGGTGGCATTCCCAAAATAAGGGCCAAAGACAACAATGGTAGCCAAGTTAAGCCCCACATTTTGAAAATGTCCCCCCTCCCATGGATTTTAACATGGTGCACTTGTTTTGAAGTTTGCTTGTATATTTCTTAACTCCAAAAATATGGTTCCTAATTGTTAGAAAGGTTCTTTTTTTTTATTTCATAAAATAACATTGAAATTTAAAACATGTGGAAGATTTAAGGCCATGGGATTATTGCACATAAAATTTTGTGCACAAACACATGAAAATCTATTTATTAAAAAAGGTAGTTTGTTTGTGTTGTTTGTTTTGTTTGTCACATTGAGATCTCCAAAACGATAGTGCCTTGTACCATGCTCTTAGTACCACTGAAAAGCATTCATTGAGTTTTTAGCTTACTTATTAATCAATAAATTAATTTGTACATTTTGATTAAATGTCGCATGTCATTTAGTCATTTACATAGAGTCTCAAATGCAATTATAAAAGCAATTTGATGGTTAATCATCAATGAATGTCACAAATAATGAATGACATATATTCATTTTTTATTAGTATTTTCATCTAAAGTTATGATAATCACAAATTATTATTGCATGTACAACTGAAATTTGGATTTGTCATATTATAATTGTATATGTGATTATGATCATTTGCAACTATGGTGATACATAGGATTGTTATAAGTGTAGTCACAAAATGACTTCATTTGAACCTTAGTTGTAAATTAATCATAAATATAAAGTTTGAATGAACAAGATTTCTTCCAAAACATTTTCATGTTAAAAAGTTGCACCCATAACATTTTTTTAAGACTTTTAAACGTTTTATTGAAAGTTGGGGCATAAAATTGAAGCCATAATATGATTTTTTTAATAAGATAATTATAACAAGTTTTGTTAACTTGATAAGTTTCAACCAAAAAAATCATGTAAATTGTGAAAATAAACATCATTTTTTGGTTGGGATGAAAATCTTTTTACTTGTAAAGGAATCCATAATTATCAATTTATGACATATAACAATAAAAATTTTATCAAATATTAATCTTTTTTTAAATGACCTAATATTTCATTTTGATGATATTTTGTAAACAATTGATCAACAATATAAAGCTTTGTGGGTTGCTACGTGTAGTGAAATTATGTTTGTGACATCTTAAGTGGTATTTCTTAACATGAAGACACCCTCTAATCATACTTTGTACTTTGTATATTTATATCTTCCAAATCTCATTACGTAAGGTGCCAATTCAATCCTAGATGCAAAAAAACATCACTGAACTATCAACTTTCTATTTGATTATGGTTTGGAAGGCTAAAAGAGTATTTTTTTAATGTGTAAAACAACAACCACAAGCAAAAGTGTAGAAGATGGCACATTTAAAGGTTCAAAGGGAACAATTTATCACTTTAATTTTTTGCCCTTCCTTCCATCACTTTGTGACCATGAGAATTTATCAAGAAATTTCATGCACCCATAGGTTTTTCAATTGATCTATTTGTGGCAATTCGAACCTTGGGTTCATGACCAAGGGTGGACATGACAAAAGAAATGAGCTAAGAAAGAGGCCAAGTTATTCCAAGACTCAAACATTTTCACCAAAGTGGAAAAATGCAAAACAATAGGTCCCAACATTTTTGTGTGGATCCCCACTTTGGGAGTTGGGAGTTCCAAGGCGTTTTAGATATTTGGAACAAGGTTTAAAAGACCAAACCTACTTCAAGTCAAAACATTGTTAAATGATTAGAAACATTTTGAAGAGTAGATAATTAAAGAAAGGTCATATGCCCAAATTCAAAATTCAGAACACAAGTTATGGCCATTTGAAAAGTCATGAATCAAATTGCCAAAATCATTTCTAAACATCAAGATGTCCAATACAAGGATCAAATCAACTTCGATTTGGGAACTTCAATAACTTTTGGAAAGTTGATTTCAGAAACTACAACTTTTTCTTCAAATCAAAGTTGAATCAAAGTTTTAAAATCAAAGTTGAAACAAAAAAAAAATTAACATAATTTTGAAACTCTCATTTGTGATTTTTTTTTTAAATGTCATTTGGATGTAGCCCCCATGAAAAACTACTGAATATATTATTATAATACCCTGGTTGATTCGGTAACAAGGTGCTTAATTAAAAAAAAAATTATCAATTATGTTTGACAATAAAAGTTAAAATAACTTAAAATTCAACATTATCCTAAATAATGAAGTTATTGTGCTTGAAAGCTTCATTTAGATTTTTGACATGGTGTGAACTTATTTTTGAGAAATTTTGAAATTTCCAAAAAATAATTAATTTGTGTTCAACTAAAGTATAGGGAAAAGTGTGATGATTCCTCCCAAGTTCAAGCCATGGTGTGTTTAATGAATTTTTGTTTGCTTTTGGCTTGTTTATGCATCATTTTGGCTCCAAACTACACCAACAAAGTACAACTTTTTTTCTTAATTTGTGCAATTTCGCATGACAATGAACATGACTTAAGAACTTGTTTTAATCACATCCTATAATTTTCATATATTCCCATTAACCATTGGGGTATAAGGAATACACCATGTGATCTTCCATTCCATTGCACAATTAAGATCTAATAGGATTGTTTACCATTAATATCATTTGACAAACCTTGGTTATGCAAAATAATATTAATTTAACATAAATAAAATTTAAATGTTGTAGTCCAAGGCACAATGAACCATTTACTTTTAATATTATTATTTTTAACATAATGAATATTGAATTTTATCTCTCTCTTTTTTAATTAAATGAAAGGCTAGAGTAAAAGATAACTTTTTTTTCAAACTTTATGATAAATTTTTCTTATTTAATTAGAAAATTGGTTCAAAAAATCATATATGGTGTATCACATTATAACTAGTTGATACATTAATATATTATATAGTCAACAAAATTATACATAAAGGAAATAGAATATATGGATTAATTTTATCCAGTATTGAAATAAAAATCTAAATATCAATATATTTGAATCCTCATGATGGAATTATATACTTAAAAATGGATTAAATTACTAACTATGTGATATGTGTGTGTGTGTGTGTGAAGAAGTTGTCCAAAATCCAAACCTAACTACCAAGCATTATTTTCCCATGTCCACCTACATGGATATGAAAAGGCATATTAACATGCTTATTTCCATGTACATGTTATGTATGTTAAAATAATCTAATAACTTATTAATCTAATCTAACAATAAATCATGTGATGGAAAACAAGTAATTACTAATTAATGAATAGGAACAAACAAGAAAAAATCTTCTTTTCTTTGATTAATGAAATATTTGACTTTTCATGCTAACCAATGTTTGGATATCTAGTTATGGACTTGTGGGGCATGAATCAACTAGAGTTAAACACATGTTTTGTTTTATTATGAACATTTATTTCAAATGCTTGAAAATAGATGAAGGTAGAATTAAGGTTTCAATAACAAATTTATAAATGTACATCACAAATTTACATACTTCATGGGTTTGTTCCAAATCCGTGTGAAATCTATCATTTCATGGTTTCATATTGTTTAAACACAAATGTCGTGCATTATTTAAACACAAAAATTGTGTGCATGATTTTCGTGTGTAAACAACATGAATATATAACATTAATGTATAAACAATATGAATAGGCATATGACATTCGTGTTGTAACAATGCGCATGACATCAATGTTTAAACAATACAAATAGATGAATGACATTCGTGTCTATTCCATACACTAGAAGAAATCTTATAATATGTAACCATTCAATTTGCAACTCCATGCAACTACCTATCATTTGCAACTTTGTTTTATCATTTTTACAATTAATAACTATCTTTTAAATTTATGACTATTTTTGCGACTATGGTGTGATTATTAAATTACACATCCTTCCATATTGACTAGCTTCTTGAATTTTTCATTCAACAATAGGCTCTTATGTTCATTTAGTTGCAAAATTTGTTGCAATTTGGTTACTTATTATGGTGTGTTCATACATTTAATGTACATTAAGGTTTTGTGGACTACATTAAGAATATACTCTATAGATTTTATTCAAAGCATATTAAACATATATTTGACCATATTATGGGCATATTGTATTGAAAAAAAGAAATTGATTTTGTATGGTTCATTTTAAAATATACCATCTTTATTAAGGTATGATTAAATTATGGTAGCAAGGTCATATTAATATGATATAATCGTTGTATCAAATGAACATTAATTATTAATAAATTATTATTATTAAATAATTCATTAGTTAATATAAAATATGGACTAAATAATTTTATTTAATCATTTACTTATATTTTAACTAATACCAACTAATTAATTAATCAATTATTATTTAGTTATTAAAAAATATGAAATAATAGTTAGTTGATTAAAAATTACTTAATTTCTATCAACAAGTCACTAAGTTTATAAATAAATAATATACATTTAATATTTATCAATCAATGATTTGTCAATATATATTAAATATTATTAAATATTTAATTACTATGAAATAACTAATTATTCTAAATAAAATTTTCAGATAATAATTATATGATTTCCTTATTTAATTAATTCTGAAATATATGATTAAATCTGAAATATCTCAATAATCTGATAGGTAGTTAATTAATCAAAAGGTATGGTGAATAGCTAATGACTATTTAATTAATAAGTATTTAGTCAGCCAATGAATAATAAAATTTTCATTCTTCACAAATCAAATTGTCTAGTTACTATTCATGATTAATTAAAACTGATTTTATTTTTACTTATTAAATATATAATATTATATATATAATATTTATTTTAAATTAATTTATATTTCATCAAAAAGCAGTAATTATTTATTATTTTATTAATGTTTATTAAACTATTTGATAGTTAATATTTATTAATAAAACATTCTAGTCAATAGTTAATCATTGTTAATAAGTTAATATTAATGGCTATTAAAACTGATTTAGTATCTACTAATTAAGTTAATAAATTAATAAATTAATAATTTATATTTAATATTCAGGAATTACCAATTAATTAAATTTTTTAAAGATTATCAATTAACACCTAATTCTTTTTATTTAATTAATTGATAACGAGCAATTTAAAAGGTTTATTTTCAGAGGTAAATTTTTACTTAAATAATTGTATATATATATAATTTTATAAGTAATTTCCAAATAATTGGATATATTAAAAACTTAAATGATTAATTTGTGGCTTGATAATCAATTAAATTTAATGAAATAATTTATTACTTTTGGATTATTATTATGAACCAATTGATTAATTATTGGAAACCATGAAGGAATAATGATTACTGTTACTTCTAAAATTATTAAAATAATTAAACAATAATATGTGGTAAGTAATTTTGTAAGTGGATGGTTGGGTAGGTAATTAATTATTAGTTCATTAATTAATTACTTATTTCTTTAAACCTATTTTGTTGTATAATTTACAGAACTAAAAACAAGCACAAAACTTGTGGGAGAATCATTTTTAGTTGTAATTGAATTTGTGATTAAGGTGTAACTAAAAGGTTTAACCCATATGTTTTGTTTTCTAATGTCATCTTACAAAGTATATAAAAAAGATGCTTTCTTTTTGGATTCACATTAAAAATCATGTGCCATTTGGGATGAGCTCAAAAAAGCTTAACCCTAAAGGCAAGACATAAAATAAAATAAAAGCATTTACATGGGTACTTTTTTAACTGCCCACTTTTTCTACCTTCCTATTTAAGTAGCTAGGTAGATAAATAAATAAGTAGCTTAGGTAAGTATGTATCTTGGGTGGTTAGGTATTTTTTTATGCACAAACTTACCTACACACCTATGTAAGTAATTTTTTATTTTATTTTATTTTATTCCAAAATTTAATCATGTGCCACATGGCAACTTTTGATCGTGCCATGTGTCACAATATAAATACATCTAAATCAAATAATCATAATGGATGGTTGAAATCACCATTTCAATAAAAATATATATTACAAATTCCACGTGTTAATTTTTCCTTTGTCCAAGTGTCATCATGTAAATAATTAAAATTGGACCATCTTGATTTTTCCTCATTATATCTCATATAAAATCATGTATTAAAAAATTCCAAATTTTGCCACGCGGCAAATTATGATTAGAGAATGTGTTGAAATTTGATTTTAAATTAACATTATTTTAGATTAATATTTCAATAATAAAAAAATTCCCAAAAATTTATTATGTTGACAAATGGCAATTAATGATAAGATTATTTACTAGTCGCAAAGGAATGATTAATAGTTACAAACGTTATACACTAGTCAAAGGATGGAAATGTATACATTAACCATATATTTCATGCATGGGAAATGTGTCGACATCACATTAAATCATCATTTGCAACTAAAGGTTCAATGCAACTTCACTTATGCAAGTAAGGGATTTTTAGTTGCAAAGTTGATTGCAATTACTTTTTAGTCATAAATTGTAGTCACAAATTGATGTTTTTCTACTAGTGATACAAACCTATGAAAAGTTGATTTCACACAACTATTATTACCAAATTGTGACCCATGAAGTTTATGATGTATGTGGGAATTATGTACAAAACAACATAAATTATTGTAATGAACAATGGTCAAAATTGACACATATGTCCCATTTGGTTACAATCTTGTCCTTTTTTATTAAATATGTCCATTTTTCAATCATATTTGACCAAGGGGTAAAAAAATCACTTTAGTCAATTAAACTTATCAAAAATTACATGCCATTTTAATAATAAGGGCCTCTAGTCAAATTGATCAATTGTTGAATCAAAACAAATAGGGTAGTCAAGTTGAAAAGCCTTGAAAAGCTAAGAATTTTTATAATGTTATTGCAAAACCCAAAACAAAAAACTTGATTGTTTGAGGAGCTCAAACCATTTTCTTATAAAATCTATGAACCTTAAAGTTTGGATTCTAGACAAGGCAATGTGCAACCTTAAACCTCACCTAAATCTAAAACCCATACCTTATGAAAAATGGCTTAAAATCTGAGTTCAACATTTTGTTTTAAGGATGCATGCTTGAACTTTTAAATTTAAAGTTTACACATGTCAATGGTTTCAACTTTAAAACCATGGGGGATGAATGAACATTAAATAAAAACAATCATACAATTTATCTCACATGATTATTGTGATTTTATGCTTAAAACTTAAGTCTACATTGAAACGATCTTGAGTTCAAACTTCTTAGGTGTATTTCATTACATAAACCCAACCAAACTTAATAATGGCTTGGGAATTTCGTCAATTAGATGATGTGAGGGAGCTTGCCAAGATCAAGCTTGGGGATTGCCAACTCCCACCATTCAACTTGCAATTGATATGCATCTACCATAAATTCAAAAAAACCCATCCTTTGGAGTTTTTGGGCAATGACACCCCCTCAAATAAAGATGATTCTTAATTGTTTTTAGAAGAAGGATTATTTAATGCCTTGGAATGGGATCCCAAGGAATGGCACTAAGAGGAAACCCCTAGTAAATCAAATTATGCCCTTTTCACCACTACATTTATAGGTCCAAAGGTACAAAATTATCATTCGGGACCAATAAACTCTAGCCACCTCAATACTCGCCCTCTCTAAATATGGCATGACCTTGAACCATAGCTCAAAAATCCTTAAACGTGTGTTGCACAACTCATGACCTAAAACAATTGTTGCATTCCTCTAGCCTATCTTTTCACAAAGAGTTTTAATGGGCTTCAATGGTGCATGTGAGGTTTGTAATCAAAATTTCCTTAAATTTGCCAAACATTGTTCCTTCACATGTTCTAAAATGTTGAATGTTTGGGAGGCCTATTATAATGTTGCCACCGTTGTCATGCACTCTAACGTTGACATTTACAACCATCATTATCAACACACATAAATTAAACAACATAAAACCATATAAATCTTGTGTAGTTTTTATTCAAACACGAATTTTATTCACATACACTAAAACTTGTTACCTAACACAACCATAGGAATCCAAGTACTATACATCTTGTAAAACAAAACAAAATTCAAAACATAAACTTTCTTGCAAAGCAAATATAACACACAACACAAGAGTAAGGTGGTTTCAAAATTTAGAAAATTAGATTTTGATCACCCAAATCCCTACTTAATCCTAAACATGAAAAGTTTGGAACCACGGTCACACTTGAATCAATTCCAACCTTACTTACCTTAAGTTACCTACAGTAACTAAGATAAAAACAAATAACTATCATAAACTTCTAACACCTCATGGGGTGCCTTAAACCCCTTGTTTATTTTTTAACAACAAATGTTTTTTGGCAACATTGGCCATATTTTTCAAGATGAGTCAAACACCACCTTTGACAACCACTTTGATAGGTTTTCCTACCCAATTCAGCCCCTCAACCTTCTAAGATGTTTTATTCTATATTTTCTTTAGGGTGAAAGATGCACCCAAAAATTTGAAAGTCATTATAACCAAAAGGAAGTTTTCAAAAACACTTGAAACCATAGTTGAAATGGGCTTCACCACTTGACACGTTGTTAGCAAAGATTCTAAAACTAGGATCACTTATAACCAAGTTCAGATTGAGAATTCTATTATTAAACAATGGAACCAAAATGACATTTTTGCAATGTGGGACAACAACCTTTAATGGAAGTTTGTCCCCACATTATATTACACTAATGAATTTTAATCAATAAAAGGGGTTTTTCCCCTTCCCCCATTATGGGGGTTTTCCTTGGACCTCTCCACACAGACTACATTGAAATGATTCTTTTCTTAGGACTCACAAGTGGGAGTCCTCAAAATTCCCAAGTTATGGGGGTTGCAATGTTGTGGGTTCATAACATCCTCATATGAGTTCCAATTGAAGAACTTCCAACTAAAAAGTTGTAGCCTCAACATGACCTTTCCAACACCACATTGCATGATTCCATCAAAGGTCACTTGACCCCTTTTTCTTAGGTTTTTAATGGTTAAGAGTCAATTTGTTAATTTCATTTTGATTTTCAATCCTTTTTTTTGGCTATGAGTCCTAGCTCACAATTCCAAAGGGAGAATGGAAGTTCACTTTTAATATTTACGTTTTGAAAACTTTTCAATGATATAAACTTTTTTTGATTTGAACAAGTTTCATACCCTACACTTTTATCCCAAGAGTTTGTTATACAATAGGACTCCCAACTCCCAAAATGAAACTTCATCCCAAGAGTTTTGGAAATTTGCTTCCTTTTCATTCCCCCAATGTGTTTAGGCCTCTTTCTTACCTTAACTTGTGCCTAGCTTTTTTTTTTTTGCCTTGCCTTAACTTTAGTTGTAAACTCAAGCCAAGGTCATAATAATGTTCCTTTCTTTTTAGTTGATTAATTATTATTTTTTGTGATTTGTGCATTTTTTTTGTAAATAAAAAGAGCACTCCAAAAATGAAATACATTTGTGCATGATGGAATATTTGAACTCAAAGGTGTAGGTTTTGTTGTTTTTGTTTTTTTTATGTTGATAAAGCAAGGTCCAAAATGGACATGCTAAGATGGAACACCAACCTAATTGTTTCAAATTTGAATTTCCATGGTAAACATTCAACTATAATGGGGCCTTTTTGGTTTGGGGATGTTTTAATTAAGCTTGAACAATGGTAAAAAACCATCAAAACGATCTCAAATACAAGGAGAGACGAAAGAGGTACAATGAAAATGACAATTGGGCAATATAAGGAATGGCAAGGAGGATATCAGAAATGTTGGGAAGGATGATGAGGGACATTACACATGCTAAGGTGTGAAAATAATTCTTTTGGGTGTGATTTTGCAAATGCACACATAAATAGTCATAACCATTTTTTTTACTGCATTTCACATTTTAGATAATTACAAATGGAATTTTTATATAAGTTTTTTTTCTCAATACATTGGTATACATATTGAAAAATTGAATTTATCTAATGAATAAAAAATTACACCCTACGGCACGAGCTGACGTGACGCGCTCCTAAGTCCTTGGTTAGGCCCAAGTTGGGACTAACTTGCTCAAGTTGCGAAATTGGGAAGGATTCGGGGCACGCTCCCAACTTCTAGCACTAAAGGGGGTGAGAGGGGCGTGCTGAAAGTTCCGGGATTAGACTAGGAAGAGGGACAAGCTACTTAATTATTCGGTCCTGCATCCAAATCCAACCAACAAGTTGGTTAGAACTCATTCTGCACACTTTTGGTGTTGGGACAAGCCACGGGCAACCTTGAATTCATTTGACTCACCACGGCCCAGACTCGGGGGAAGCCACCACCTTCCCCCATACGGTATTCTCTACGTCTCGCCACCGCACTTGCATCCGAATGGCACTTTTTCCCGGGACTCCCAAAGTGGAGTCCCGAAACTATCCCGGTTTGGACTCCCGGGACTTTGGGCATTCATAACTTCTCGTTCCGACCTCTGATTGGGACGAGGTCTAAAACAAAGTTGTAGCTCTCCTTGAGAACTTTCTAACGATGTGTCGCACTCCACCTGCATACACCGGGATCGGGTCGATTCCTGACTTTTAGTGGTCGGGAGTCAAACTAGCAATTTGACTCCCGGCCCTTCTTTCGACCATAACTTGTGCTGCAAATGTCCAAATGGCTCATGCAAGGTCATTTTGGACATTTACACTTCAAGACCTTTCCAACGGTATAGAAAACGCCTCAATGCAAGGTGTTTTGGCCTCTGTAATCATGTTTTAAATTTTTGGGAATCCCGGAGGACTCCCAAGTCCCATTTTTGGGAGTGCGAGTGGCGACCTCACACTTCCCTCAAGGTAGGGTTGTGACACTTTCCCCTACTAGAAGAAGAGGTCAATGTCCTCATTGACACTTAGAAATTTCTTTTCGTAATTGCAATCGCTTTCCTTGGATCCTTGGCCATAAAATGCTGACTTTTGCGGCAGGACCTTACCTCAAGTTAACTTAGGCGTCCCCAAGTTTTCAACACTTTCTTGGCAAGTCCAAGGGTATCTCATAGAAAACCCTTAACTCTTGCTCCGTCAAAAGACTAAATTAGTTTAATTGACGGAGCCCTCATTTGGGAGGCCATTCTTTGAACCTTCCCTTCATGAGGACTCAAGTCAAGTGACGCACTCCCAAGTCACAGGGTGAAACCCACTTGAGGGTTTCACAAAGTCAAGTTGCGAAAAGTTGAGACTTAGTAGCACGCTCCCGGCTTCCAACTCTAAAAAGGGGTAGAGGGTCGAGTTAGAAGCCCAAGGATTAAACTAGGAAGAGGGACTAGCTTAGCTCGTGTGAATCTGCATCCAAAAACCAACCAAATCGGGTTAGTTTAGCATTCGGGACACCCTTGGGTGTTGGGACTTGCCACGGGCACTTGGACACACAAGACTCACCACGGCCCGGACTCGGGGGAAGCCACCACCTTCCCCCATATAGTATTATCTGCGGTTGGTCGCGGAGGCTACATCCGAATGGCACATTTTGTTGGGACTCCCGAAATGGAGTCCCGAAAGTGTCCCGGTTGGACTTCCGGAACTTTGAACGGCCATAGCTCCTCGCTTCAAACTCGAATCGGGGCGAGTCCTAATCAAAGTTGTAGCTCTCGTCAAGAGCTTTCCAACGCCGTGTCGCACTCTTCAAGGCGACGTCGGGAAGAGGTCGATTCCCGACTTTTAGTGGTCGGGAGTCAAACTGCCAGTTTGACTCTTGGTCCTTCTTTTGCCCATAACTTGGGCTGCAGATATCCGAATTGCCAATGCGAGGCCATTTTCGATATTTACATTTCAAGACCTTTCCAATGACACCAAGAACACCCCAAGGCAAGGTGTTTTGGGCCTTGCTGTCGAGCTCTAAACATTCGGGAGTCCCGGAGGACTCCAAACCTCCAACTTTTCCAAGTGTTGGGCTTCACCCCCACACTTGGCCAAAGTGGGGTTGCGACGTAAAGTCTAATCTTGACCTAAGCTATTTACACAACTCCTTTCCCAAACTTGTGCCTTGATCACAACAATTAAGCCTTGACTAAAAGGTTTATTTATCAAGGTACTAGAAGCGACATTTGGGTTTTGCCAAAACTCGAGTCCCAAACTACACGATTAAAGTACGCGAACAAGGTCATGACTTCCCGTGTTGGCTGCCACTACCAACCAACCCTTTGGGATGCACTTAAAGCTTGTGCATGTCCTCGCAAGCTCACCTTGCTTGCCTCCTCTTTTGGGGTCAAGATTTCTCCTCACCCCAAAGTAGGAGTCCGATTTTGATTTGGGTTTACGCAAGATAGTTCCATTTGTCCAATGCCATTCGACAACATTACTTGCCTTATGCAAAAATTCTCGTGATATAATCTCTTGCCCCTTTATTTCACTTGCAACTTGATGTGGTACATTTTATATGACACTCTGCCCCACTAAAAGAAAGGTGATGTCCTCATCACGTTGTACGTCTTTTCTTTGCCGGTCTAGCGTGGAATTCTTTTATGGCTTCTTGAGCATGTTCTATATTGGATTGGTTCACCCAAGATGCCTCTATTGGGTGGTATCCTTTCCACTTAACTAAGTATTCCCGCTCTCTTCCTCTTAATTGCCTTGATTTGAGCATGGCCTCCATCTCAAATTCTGGTTCATTATGAACCAAGTTTGGTGGGGGCCTTGAATTGTACTCTTGATTAGGCCTTGAGGCATCACAAGAGACCGGCTTCAAAAGAGACACATGAAATGTGGGATGAACTCTAAGGTTTTCCGGTAGTTCTAACTTATAAGTGTTAGAAAGTTTGTTTTCCAACACTTTGAATGGGCCCACGTATGGGCCCAAGAACTTATGACTTAAACCTTCTAGCAACCGGAAATTCTTGATGTTCAACCACACTTCGTCTCCTTCTTGAAACTTCACCTCTCGTCAGGACTTGTCCACGAAATTCTTGTACCTTTTGTGCATTTTTTCCAAGTTAGCCTTTGCCACCTCCCAAAGGCGCCGCCTTTTTTCATCAAGTTGTGTTGTAACCAAAAAAGAGAAGGTCCGAAAACACACAGCAGATCAACTGCCTTCAACGAACCTAGGCGCCCATGTTCTCCTGATCTACTCCACACAGTTGAGACCTTCAATCTCACATAACATACTAATTGCCTACTGACACTTGCAGACGAACATCATAAGATCAAAATCGGTACCCAAACAGAACCTTAGCCAACTACTGATCCCAACAATCCATGTTGGCAGGAATAGCAGCAAGCACAGTTATGCCATGTTTGATGGTCTTAATCATGCGGTCAGCCATCCCATTGCACTGAGGCCATTGGGGTGCAGTGTGTTGGTGTTGAATAACATAGTCCCTACACATCACGTCGAACTCTGCAGCCCACTCCCCCCCATTGTTAGTCGGCACGAATTTGGGAACTCCATATTTACAAATAATCTCATCCTCCAAAAACTTGGTTGTTGTCTTCGCTCCATGGTCAGCAACCGCCTTTGCTTCGCACCACTTGGAATAGTGGTCGATGGCCACTAGAATATATTTGTTGCCCGACTTAGTCTCAGGCAACGGCCCTGCAGTGTCTAGTGCAACTCGATGGAACAAATCACAAACAGGAATGCTTTTTAATTGCTCATCTCCAGATCGGATGCTGCCTGAGTTCCTCACCAATTGGCACTGTTGGCACCCTCTAATCACCGCCTTAACATTTGAAG
>Ga0209611_10001141_pt1 | contig 43963 bp, 35 predicted proteins | sample S1TSphgellanicum_3_FD_187693 | JGI IMG/M metagenome (GOLD analysis project Ga0209611, IMG submission 187693) | Host-associated microbial communities from peat moss isolated from Minnesota, USA - S1T2_Fc - Sphagnum magellanicum MG (SPAdes) (version 2) | ecosystem: Host-associated > Plants > Peat...
GGGGGGGGGGGGGGGAAGCCACGACAGTTTTGAACTTTGAACATCCAGGAGGGGTGTCGAAAGAATGACGCTTCAAATTTTGAAGAGTACATCACCCTAGTGACGACACCAGCCAACGTAGGATGATTTTTTTTGGGTGGGGTTTGGGTCCTGGGGAATGTCACAGCAGTTTTGAATATCCACCGGCATGCCCAAAAAGAAAATTTCAAAATTTGATAGTGTGACGACATTGTGCTTGTGATGACATCATGCGTGTGTCTCCTGAATTAGGGTAAGTGATAGGCCATAGAATGATGAGTTGCTAGAAGTTCGCAAGTCTAATAAGAAGGCGCAGTAGCCTAGGAGTCCTAAGGTTGAAGAAACTAATAGTAGTCTCCAACTTTCCATTAAAAACTTCTTCTTTCCCAGAATTATGTATGTAGTATCCATGCTTGTTACTTTTGTAACACACACACTATTAGTGTGAGAAAATGGGCAAGCCAATGACTATGGGGTACTTATTCTATGTGAATAAGTACCCTGTACTTATTTACATAGTTCATGGCCCTACCATTAGCCTAAGCCAAAGATGGCAAAGAACACATGAAGGCAAAATAATTCTTGCAGCCAATGAGGTGAAGCAGCATGCACCTGGGGTCGGGCTTTTTTCTTTTGGGGGAGAGTGGGGGGGTGTTGGATTTTTGTTATTCTCAGTCTGGTTTTATGAAATTCTCACTGTGTTCCCATCAAGTTCCCAATAAGTTCTCAAAAACAAGGAAAGAATTCCCAACATGGAGCTATAACTTTCTTGCACTCACCATTTTTATGGGGTGCCCACATCTGGACTCCCATCATCATCTACAGTACTTTGCCACCACAATCAATTCATTTCCACTTATTCATCCATGATCTTCTTCCAACCAGTGTTGGGTGGGTAAATCTATTACCCACGGGTATATGACAATGATTAGTAAATGTTTTCAACTATCCTTTTAACTTCTCTACCCAGTTGATAAATATATATGATTTACCCTATCTTTATTTCACCCAACTAACATATATTTGAGGTTTACCCTTACCTAAGAGAGGGTGATTGTTTTGACAAGGGTAAATACAGGGTATATGTCAAATTGATGATATAGCATATATGCATCTCAATGTTTCGTAATGCATGTGGTTATAATGGATTTGTTTGAATTATGGTGATTACCATATATATATATATGATTTTTTATTACCTTTGAAAAAACTCTTATCAATATGCTTTTGGAAACCATTTAAATTTTACTATTTTTTTCCATTTTGAATTTTGATTGACTTGAATATATTTTGTTAATTTTTTAATAAGATGTTTGAAGTTTCATCTGTTGATGTTTGGAATGCCAATTGCATACTTGTCTTTCTTCACATTGAATGTGAAAATGGGTACATGGTAAATGATGAAAGATTTATCTCTAGCCTAACCCTTAAAATAAGGTAAATGTTCATCATTTAACTCTTCTCTTACTTTGATCAATAATTTTGCAAAGCCTTGTATGCCCTTACCCTCACTTGGTTTGGATTTTTAAAAAGGTTTTTAAAAAAAATCTCTTGGACATTGTTTTTGAAAATATGAATTTACCCTTATCTGGCTGATATATTAAAATGGATACACCCACCCAACAATGGACAACACATGTGATTGACCTTCAAAGAAATGCTCTAGGACACAATTTATTTTATGGCAAACTTTCACATTTACTTGACTTGAAAAATATGATTTTGACACATGCAACGTGGTTTTTTGAAATCAACCGCCCTAATTTGTCAGATTTTTGAGTTGTTTTCCTTTGGGGAATAGCCAATTTTTTACAAGACGTTCTGGTGAGAAGCCAAATTTAATTAATTAATATTCAACCTCTTATTAATAACTCAACCTTTGTTAAATACAAAAATAATTTAAAGTAAATGTCGAATTGAATTTTTGAAAATTAATTAGATTTTTGACAGTGGACTCTCGAATTGACCCAGGTAACCCTGTAATAAAGTAGGTCATATTACCAACCACATTCTATCCCCCAAGGCCTTGATTTCCAGATGACATGACATGTTTTTCTAGAATTTTAAGGTGCATTCACACTTGGTGTTAAGGACTCTGGTGTTAAGTCCCCTAATACCAAGCTAGTCATTTAGGACCCAAACCTATTTACCACAAAGATTTTATGTTAAGTTAACATTCACTTAATATTAAACAATCAGCCATTTAACATTGGGTGCCACCTAAGATGCCACCTAGATTTTCACTTAAACTGACTTACCATTAGGTGTGAATGCACCTTAAACATCGTTGCTGCACTTTTACACAGGAGTGCAGCATTTTCATATGCAGGTTCTCTCTCTCAAAGTTCTTGTCAAGTTCCTTTTGCAGCCTTAACAATTTTGTCCATGCTCCTGGAATTTGTTCTGTGAGTTCTGGTCCTTGTTGCGCATAATGAATTTTACGCAAGGCTACCTATTGTTAGTTCTGTTAATAAGGTAATTGTGGGGTTCATTTAAAAATTTCAATTTTTTTTCCAATCAGCCACTTTGATTGGCTCATCACAAGAAAAAATCTGCAACTTTGAACAATCCCCCAAATACAAGTTTGCATATCCAAAATGAAATTACAGATGTGTTTTCCTTTGGCCCAACTATATAGGTAGGTTATGAGAGTTCAACTTTTAAGCAAAGGCTATGGGATAAAGTATCCTGCTATTGGGAACATCTTGGTGAATGCATTGAGAATTTGGGAACATGTTGAGATTGCATCCAAGGGAACATGGTTGGAACATATGGGGAACTTGATTTGAACACATTGAAAAGATGAGAACTTGGTGAGAACACATTGGGAATGTCAAAATCCAACCCCCCTTTTCCCAGCCCCCAGCTTCCAAGCAGGCAAGGTCATTTTTCTCCAAAAAAGTTTAATCTACTTAGCTATATACTGGGAAACCAATTGAGTGCTTCACGTGCACACGCAAACACCATGCATGCACATAACACACTGAAGATGAATGTAAATAGAAGACTAAAGACCTACCCTTTTTTATACAGTATTCGGAGTCCCAGTGTTTTTTTCTCATTTTTTATGTGGCACAGGTGGCAATCATCCCACAAGAGATTTAGCATGAGTGACAATGATCTTACAGAAGGTTTTGCCTTAATGGCGAAAAGATTTAAGAAAACTGTCAAAACAGTAAAAACCTAGCAGAAAAAACTGCCTTATGCAGTAAAATCTGGCAAAAATTCCTTTGTCACTGTATGCAACCCGGCGGCACCTTAAACCTCATTTAATAACAGTGTCTGGCGATTTGGAGCTACAGACTCCTGTTGTGGTCGTTGCGCCTCCCTAGATGAGGGTGAAAATTTGCCCCAGTCCGCAAGAAAAAAAACATTGAAATTTCAGACGCTAAGTTATGGGACAAAAAATTCATTTGTTTCTTGCATAGGTGTTACAATTTTCATAAAGCCTGCCTGCCTCTCTGCGGATTTACAAGAATGGTGAATTTTATTCTCATACCGCTGCAATCTTTATGCACAGTAAAGACTTTACCAGATCCGAGCTTACTCCAAGCTTACACCTGGCTCCATCTTGTGCAAGCCCTTATTTCAGTAAAGTGCAGGGCCTCAGAATTTATGTACCAGTTCTGGTCCTTGGGACAAAATGCATTCAAATGTTATGAGTGAAATGAGTTTCCATTCCATCGCCTTTTCGCAACACCGCCACGCCAGATAAGATTCTACCTCTCGTTGTAAAGAGATGACTAGGCAAAAGGCACCTCAAAGACAAGACTCACCTAGGAAAAGACCTACATAAAACAAAATCCCCAAGGGAATAGGGCTGTCGCCACGTAGTGGCGCCGCCATGGCGGCCGCGACGGTCACGTGGCTTGGGGCCACGACCCACACCCGAGATAGTACCGGGTCGCAAGTCTGGCGGGTTTTCGTATTATTAACAAAAAGAGTGGCACATCGAGTGTGTGTGTTTTTATGGAAAAAAATGACCGCCGGCTGAATAGGCGGGTCAGAGCAGCATGAACGGGGGAATGAGAGTGGTGGGCGCGGCCGTTTGATTTTGCTGACTATATATAGCCAACAAAGCTATATTAAAAATTTATAAGTGCTAAAATTGAGTGCTTTTTGAGAATTTTTAATAGCCATATTTTAATCAAAATTTAAGAAAAATAGCCAGATTTATATACATGGTTCAAGTATGTAGCCATTTTTTAAATAATTAATTAATTTAATATGTATCTCGTAGCCAAATTTAGCTAAATCTTCCTATGGATCATTGCCATTTTGGCTAAATCACAAAAATTGGGAGAAAAAAAACACTGGACCGTGGGCGGGGGGACATGCCACATCGTCCTACCCTTGGGAAAGCCGGGTTGGGGCCACGTAACAGCGCAGCGCCACGAAACAAAGCGAAGCAAGCGAAAGGAGGAGACAAAAGTGCTACTCTCATCGACATTATTATTGTTATGTACATTTGGAAGCTGCGCAGACACAATCCTCGCACCATAGCTTGGCTCACACGCTGTTTCCCCACAAACGACGAGCACAAAACTTGTGCATCTGGTTCCAGTGGTTTGCGTTTGCGTAGTTTTTTTCTCTTTTTTTCGTGTGTGTGTTTCCCCTTCTTCTCTAGTGTGTGTGTCGTTCGGGTTGTTTTTCAGCAGCTGTGGTAAGTATTCTGTGTGGGACTTTCATGGCCTCGATGAGTACGACCGTAACGAGCTCGCCGCAGCCCGTGGTGAACAACTACACCGTCACTTACAACTTGACGACTAGCACCAAGTTCAACCCTAGCATGGCGATCGTCATCGTGGTTTTGATGTCGGCGTTGTTCTTCCTGGGTTTCTTCTCGATTTACGTGCGCAACTGCACCATGGCAGATGGGGAAGAGGCGAGTTCCGGTGGGCACAATCCGAGGCCGACGGCTCAGACTTCTAGCAGCTCTCGACCCAAGGGGTTGGACAAATCCGTGGTGGAGTCGCTCCCGGTGGTGCATTTCAAGGATTTGAATCTTGAGATGAAGGACGGAAATGCGGGACTTGACGATGGGAAGCCAGCGGAGGAGTGCCGGCAGGATGTACATCGCGAGTGTGCGGTGTGCTTGAGCGAGTTCGAGCCGGAGGATAGCTTGCGGTTGTTGCCCAAGTGCAAGCACGTTTTCCACTTGGAGTGCATTGATGTTTGGTTCCAATCGCACTCGACATGCCCGCTCTGTCGCGCCAGTCTTGTTCCCAAGGAAACTCAGCACGGCCACGATGCGGGAGAGGGGGAGGATCAAGCTGAATCAGTGGTTATTGTCGGGGAGCAGGGGCGTGCAGGGGATGGGGCTGCTTTCGAGGAGGCTCCACTCGAGGTGGTCGTGACGATTGATCCAGACGATAGTGGGGTAGGCGCGCGGGGGTCACAAGAAGATACGCAGTCTGCAGCACTGCAGGATGATTCCACTCGAAGTGGGACAACTACGGAAGGTAAAATCCTTGCATGAGAAAACGCAATTTAGATGTTTGCTTCTCTTAAGAAGATGTTTGTGAAAAGGGTTTTCCTTCTCCCTGATGATGCCTGCTATTAGGCTTCTGCTTGTGAATCCAGTTGTACTGATTTCTAATCTCTGCTTCTTAAGTTTTCTTTTCCCTGCCGAGTGTCTGTAATTCTTAACTGAAGAATTCAGCAGAGGGATGTTTAGGTTTAGTATTTTCACAACAAAACCTGCCTCCAAATATTGCCTTTCAGCTTTCAACATCTCCATGCCTGTGAAATTCTGGAGGAGTTGATTTCTGCATAAATGTGCAAAATAATTTAGTATTATTGTGGGATTTTATATCTTGCTTCATGAAGGCACCAATCAAATTGGTTCGGAATCTCTAGTTCTTATCAGAATATTTGGATTGAAACAGGTACAGTCTGTTTCTTCATTTTCTTGTTTAGATTAGGCTTCCTTAAACCACTCAGATCCAATTCTGGTCTCTGAATGGCATCAAATCTGGTTTTCCTGGGGGTTTGATTCTTTGGTTAATGTTGGTGTTGGAGGCTGCTTCATGGATTGGGTGCTTGAGTGGCCTGTTACAGTAAGACTTCAAGCAGTGCTGCTTTATCAAGTGTCTGCAGGATATCTGTCGGTGAATCTTAACTTGTGCTTGGTAATTGTCATAACATGAGTTTCTTTGTGAGAAGCTGTGTGCAGAAACAGCAATCATGGTGTAAGCATTGTTCTTCAAAATTGATTATCTGTTAAAAATTCTCTGTGGATTTTTCTTACAGGAACAAGCAGTTCAGTGGAGTCTTCAATCTCACGAGATGACCAGAGGGACACTGCACGTTTAGCTCTGTTTCGCAATTCACAAAGCTTCAAAAAGGCTGCTCGGGGAGTGGTGGCACATGAACGAGCAGGCACATCAACTGTGTCCAACCTTGAAACTTGGACAAGCTTGAAGTCCTGGAAAGCCCTCACTCCTGGAAATGAACCCATGCACCGGTCTACCTCCCTAGACATTGATGGGAAGTCCATGAAAGATGTCTTCAGCAGCAGCCAAGTCCCAAAACTTGTGTCTCAACATTCTGTGCCAGCAGCTATGAACCTTGCAACAATCAATCTCCCTATGGAATCAAAACTTGGTATCCAAAGAACAGGTTCATATTCAGGGCTTGAGCTTTTGAGAACTGACAGCATGAACTCAGTGGAGAAGGTTCTTTTCACAGAGTCAAAGCCAATCAGGTCAAATTCGGAGCATTGGGTGAGGATTGAATTTGATTCAGCACCAGAATCCTTAGGTGTTGGGCCATCAAAGACAAAACCAGTGCTACAGCTTGGTCTTGATGAGAGCCCCATCATCAATAGGGGAATTGAAACTGGAAATTTTGAGAGATGGAGTTTCTTGAATCTTCAAAACACACAATCTTTGCAAAGCATCATTTGAGCTGGCACCAGCACCCTAATCCCATTTACAATCATAGTCCTGATTTTATTTCCCAGCCCCAACTTCGACTGATGTAGAGCTGCACTCACTCAGTTGCAGGATCTTATTGTTGGATGTCGTCAACTCCAACTTCCAAAAGTCACAAGGCTTTGCCACAAAGTTTTGATACTCAGAACGGAGAATTCAAAGGTGCCTTTGTGCAGAGAGACCCAGATTAGCTGGAGCATATCAAACACTCTTCCATCTGTATGTCAGTAATGATGGGAATTTCATAAGCTGCTCAGAGACCATGTGGAATTCTTCCTCCATTTTGACATGAGGTTGACCTTTGAAAAGTGTTGTTTCAAGGTGGTATTTCACAAGAGATTGCTGCTTGCAACCTGCAACCTTCCAACAGCATCCTTCCATTTCAGTGAGTCAGATTCATTCAAAGTCTTGTACAAACATTGGATCCTACAGCACTGTCCATTCTGTTTTCCTTTTTATTTCTTAGTACTCTCTGTTTGGAAGTTTACCTGTGTAGAGGGTAGGAAAATTGAGCAACTTAGGATAGATCTTTTCTTTCATGGTATATGTAAGTCCATTGAGATTCCTAGAATCCAGAGAATGTTCAGCATTAGCAGTAGAATGTGAAGGAGAGGACAACAATTGTCTTCTTCATTGCGGCACTGTTTTGTAGATATGTGATGAGGACCAGTTTATGGCTTGTTTTTCAAGTAACAATCTAGACAAATTGGTGAGTAATGGTTAGAACCTTGTGCAGTTGTATCTTATTTAATCCTGAACCAGGATTGGCATCAATGTCAACTCAGAACTTCCTGCAGAAGGTTTGTATTTGCATCTGGAACAATTGACTTTGTGTGTGTTCAGTTGTCCACTGTACTGTAGAGCACATGTAAAAACAAACTAAAGTGCCAAAACACCATGGCTTCTCTCATAATTGTGTGAAAAACATCATCCTCTGCCTGGGAACAGGATGGTCTTGAAGTCTATGTGCAACACATATCTAAAGAAAGAGCACAGCTGGGTCACCCCCCAGACAAAAGTTACTCAGTGCACACTGCATAGTGATGACTTGAAAATATTGCAAGAGAGGTACAAATTGAAAATGGTAAGAATTGAAAATCCAGCACTGAAGTTCTGTTGTTCCTAAACAATTTAACCTTCCTAGTGGTCTGGTATCAACTTCTTTTGATACCAGCGTCGTCTTGGTATTGGAGCTTTTAAAAACAAATAACAGCCTGGTACTGGTATTGAAGGTTTTTTTTAAATTTCATACCAGGCTAATACGAACAACCCATGCATTAAGAGTTGGGTATGCAATGGTATCAATATGTGTATGTGAAGTTTAATATTTGCTGGTATGTATAGTAAACAATGGTATCAATACCATAGCTGTAAGGTCCTCCATTTTTGTTGAAATTTGTTTTCGTTTTAGGACTTCAACATTGATGTTATGAAGTCTAATAACTACAGATGTGGATTCAGGAGCAACCAATGGAACTCATGGATTTGTAAAACCCATCAATGGCTTTTATTCCAACAATTAAAAATCTGCATTCAAATAAAATGCTTGAAGGTGGAGTGGTGTTGCTCACTGCCAAAATACAATCTCAGAAACCATTTTTGCTACACCATTTTGAGATACTAGAGGAGCAAGGAGGATGGGTTGCCTGGTATCAGAGTATCAACATAAACCCCTAAACCCTAATACCAGACTGGTCTGGTCTCTCCAGACAATATTTTTCAAACTCTCATATTGGGGTAAAACTGGTATCAGCCCCAGTATCACAGAACCTCAAGTCTAGTCTTTGATACCATTGTTGATACCAGGTGTAAACCTCTACACCAGACCAACACTCACTAATACCTTATCCTTGTGCATAGAGGATTGTCAGTTGTTGGTTGCAGAATATTGTTTTCCTTACAAATTATTTGATGCTTTGCAAAGAATTGTTAGCCTGGGAAAATTGTTTTCCTCAACTTTGTGGAAACTGCTGGAGAGAGAAATATTGCAAACAAGTGGCACAATTAACTTATTGTGTAATGGCTGTGCCCTTTATGTCAGGTTCAAACAAAACCATGAGAAATGATGGAACCCTGTAACATAATTTGGGCATTTGTATGCAAGATGTGTTAGATTAAAATGGAACCTAAAAGAGTGCACCCTGCAACGTGTTTGGTTGTTTCAAGTCAAAATTGCAAAGGAGGATCCAAAGAAAAATTGTCAGAAACATGATGAGTACATTTGGCATGAAATTCTGGAAAGCAGCAACACTCTAAAACTTTATACTAGACCTTAAATTCAGAAAGGTCATGACGTTCTTTCCTCATCATGATGGCTGACTTTGTTCAGTTGAGCATTGGCTGACTTGTTCAGTCGAGCATTATGTTAGACTGTGTACACTTCCAGTCAACCCTCTGTAATTTAGTGGAATTTGCATGAACCTACAACTTCTGCAGAGTTGAAGTTCTTGGGGAATTGTCAGCAAATTCCAAATTTTCAAGCTCTCAGTGTCCATTTTTGTTGACTCTTTATCCGTTACTGCAGCTAAGTCTAGAGCAAAAAAACACATTGGGTACCATTAGTGTTGTGTTGTCTACACTTCACAGAAACTAGCTTTGTTAGACCAGAACTAGATGTGCCCTTATATCAAGTTTTGGAAGAGAGGAGTGAGGATAAGGTATCAAATGTCTCAACTACGCCCTTATTGGTTTGATTGTCAAATTTCATCTCATTTTTTGTTCTCATTTCAAAGAAGGGAATGAGCCACCTGTGAAAGAAAGTGTAAGGGGTAGTGTAGGGCAAGGGTAGCGAGAAGGCTTTTTCACCTTTGAGAATGCTGGGAATGAGGGTAGGAGCCTGAGTGGATGGCATCCCAGAATGATGAAGAGCAGTCTCTGTTCTCCTCATCCAATGTAAAAAAGTTCCAGAAAATTTAACCTCTTTTTTTCAGACCTATTTCTTTCTAAATTTGATTACCGGACTTTTTCATTCCCTTCTCCCCATATACCTTAATTCTCAAATGGTGTTTTATATAGGGCTGGGATGGATATGAACCTGGGTATATACCTTGGTAGGTCAAACCCCTACTCTCTTGGTATAGGATTTGGTCACAGCTCAGGAGATATCATGGTCCCTAGGCAAAGTCCATTTAAACTATCACTGAAACATGTTCATGCTCATCATTTTATTCTATTTTACAAATAGACTAAACTGCTTGCAGTTTGGAATTGTCCAAGTTCCAAGTCTAAATTTGTCCTAACTAAGCCAGATCCTATGAACCATCATCACTGAACCTAACATATACCCCCTTCATCAATTTCCTGGGTTTTTACATTAAAAAAATACCCACACCTTATTCATAAGTGTGAGTTTTGAAATATTAAACTTGATACCCACCTTGGTAGCCACCTAGTATAGAGGCAAGATGGGTTTCTGCTATCTCAAAATAAAGATCTTCAATCTCACACATTCTCACAATTACCAACTCACACTGAGTGGAGCTAAAATTTAAGAAATATAAGTGACAGCTTGAAGGTTTCGATGTTACAAATTCAAGAACTTGTTGAGACAAATATAGCAAGGTCAAAGTCAGGTCTCAAAGCAACACCCAACCCAGAAGGGTCTTACCAAGTGCATATAGGTCTAAGGCAGGGTCTCTGTCTGGTTCTTAACCAATTTCACACCCCATTGTTCCAACATGAATAACCTACCCTTGAACTTGTGTTGAGAACCATTCTCGATAACCAGCAAATGCTGATACAGATTAAACTTACACCCTAAAATCTTATTGTTAGTTTTGAGAGACACTTCTTCCATGAAACACTAAACAAACTCCTGCTTTAAAACCTCCAGAGTACAAAGAGTGCCTGTGCACCAAGGACGTCCAAACTCCCAAGAATTTGTCAACAAACAAGATTCAACTACAGTTTAGAACAATCTCATTACTTCACTTTCTTGAAGATAATGCCTCATTTCAGACGTGGACATCCTTGCAAACTAATTACTTCAGAAGTCACCCATTCCAAGACTACTTTCAACAAAGGTGCTTAAATTACATTCATAATGACTGATGTTTGTACAAATAGCAACAGTGTTGAAAGAAGATGCGTGCATGGTGAGAGAGACAAACTTTCACAACCCTCAAAATTTACTTGGAATAATTGGACGACCATTGTAACTTGCCAACCACAATATCTTCAGCACCTGCAGGTTATCAATCAATCAAGAGGTAGGCAAAAGTATTTCTGAAGTTGCCCAATGGTTTGGCCAACATCAATTTCAGATGATGTGCATATATCATCCAAGTGGTTCCAGATACAATGGGTCTCACTTGTGTGCAAATGATCTTCACAACTCATATTTGAAGTGACACATATCCCAACATCTCAGAGAGCTAAGAGACAATCATAGACACCTACACTGCCCACAAAAGCACCAAGAATACTCTTGCAACAGCAACAAAACATAAAACAATCTATGAGAAAGCTCTATGAACTCAATCTGTATCACTCAATAAGTGTTGATTAGAGGGGTCAAGAAAAATGTAGAGCAGCACAACTTGAGCCACTTAAGAAAACCAACATATAATTGGACCCAAAGAGCTGTTGTGCATCATATACTTCTTTTTCTTTTTCTTTTTGGGTACAAAGTGTGACACTGAATACTGTAGACTCTTTAGTAATTAACCTTGGTGTAGAACACTAATGTATTTTACATGGGGAGACCAAAAAATTCACACAAAGCATGTCCCGATTTGAGACAACTCTACCATTGCTGATGCTTGCAAAGAATGAGGAAAAAAAATAGTTGTCTGGTACAGGGATTTGGCTTCAAAGTTTGCATCACCTGTCAACCTGTTATTGCATGTACAAAATCACAGCTAGATTTTATCCTTGACCTGCTTTCTCAGCAAAATCTTTCAAGTGCTGCTTGATTGTCTGCATCACATGAACAATATGACATTATTTATCATAGTCCAATCTTGTTCTTTGTCCAAGTGATGAAAACACCCAGAAAAAATGACCTTTCAGAGTGGCAGTTTAAGTTCTTCATCATGTTCTGGAAACAAATATCTCCATGGAGTGCCTGTTCAACAACGAATGCACCTTCACAGGAGCTATCCATGTTCATTCCCATACGCATTCATCACAGCTTCTTGTTTCAGTTATTAAAGGAGAAAAGGAACTAACCAGAAGCTCATCATGTAACGTGTCAAAAGTCTTTTGCATGCGCTTGGACCTCTGCATTCATCATAATGCAATGTCAATCCATGTCTTTTCTTATCTCCCAATGCCAATAATTCACTTCTTACACTCTGCTTGCTTGTCACTGTGGCCGTCAATAGCTTTGTTTCTAGTAGTATACCAAAATTGACAGACAACCAAGGTTTCATACAGTTATTTACCTTACATACTGCATGATAAGTGTTTTGTATTTTACTGTGGACTTGCTGGAGCTTTTCTGGAGCATTGCTTGCAAACTCTATTTCCTTTTTGAAACCTGCAAATTTCAACCTGCAAATGCAAAAGCCTTCATCTCAATAAGAATACAACAAAAGATAATAGTTTTTCCCACAATTGAAGCAAAACCAGACCCACCCTTGATGGCCACAAGAAGACCCTTAGATTTGGAGAGTGGACATGCTGAGAGCACAGCAATAGCAAGCAACAAAGCCCTATTATTGCACCAGACAACTGAAGAAAGTATGGATAGGGCCATTCACACACTTGGTGTCCTCAATGTCCTCATGGAGGCGGTGGTAAATGATGTACTTCTCTTCATACTCCCTTTTGTACTTCTCAGCCCTGTAACAACAACAGAGAACGGGTGTGAGGCTCCCTGAAAACCCAGAGCATACAATCGGTTCCACAGACCTCTGACATTCAAGCTGCAGAACAGAATTATCACAAATGAACATGTCATACATGTTGGGTATCTATGTGCTAGAATCCACCAAATGCAATTAGTGGTCTCTTTCAACAACAAAAGACTGCAAACTTTATCTAATCAACTGTATGTGTGTGACCAGATTAGAGAGGAAGTTGATGACAGTATGATACCACGAACATCATAATTAAAATAGACCCACTAAAGGTTAAAAGTGATGTGCAGCATACTGCTCATAAGTCACTACAGGACCCCGCAGCTCTGGTGTACTTTTCTCATACATCCGGAAATAGTCCTTCTCATCAGCATCATCACAGCTCCCAGAAAGCTTGGCAGCCCATTTGCCATTACTTTGACCTGCACTAAGTAGAGAACTGGTCTTATCGTCAGCCCTACCACACCGGTCTGAGTCTTGGCCCCCTCGTCGTTCAAAACCCTCCTTCTCAGGTGCCTCTTGTCCCTTTACATAAAGGTGTTGTTTCTGGCCATTCTCTGTACTGGACGCTTTGCTGCTGGGTCCCGCATTGTTCAATGGCACATCAAGAGGAGTTCCTCTGTTCAGCTCAGCATTTGTAGGCCTTGGACCACTATCCTGTGCACCTGATATTTTCTCCAACTTGCTGGCAGATACCATGTTGGGATGGCCACCACCATTTACAGGGAGCAGGGGAGTCACAGGAGCAACAGAAGGCTTTTTGTACACCCTTGTAGCTGCTTCCTGGACACCACTATCTTCTGCCAATCTCTTCACTCCCTTTGATTCTTGTGGCCTTTCAGAGCCCTCACTGTGGCCAACTCGAGACTTTAGTACTGACCCTGCATCCAGCCTCTCCTCCTGTGGAGTACTGCCTGGGGTTTTCAAGACCCCTGTAGTTGTGCGAGTTGTTTCTCGAGCAGCCACCTGGTCTATTCTCTGCACCTCTTTCTGAGTGGGTAGGGTAGGTTTTCGAGTTTCTGCAGTGGCAGGAGAAGCTTTTCTCAGGTCACCTGCAGCCTTGCCAGCACTCCGTGCTTTGTCCTTAGGTGGGCTAACTTGCCCCTTGTGAACCAAAGACTTATTGCTTGTTGCTGGTTCAACAATCTCCCGACCTTTGACTGCTTCAGGTCGAGTGCCATCCTTCCTTGTTAGATCCCAGGTCTCAACTGTAGTGCTTTCTCTCAACTCACCTAGCTCTAGATCAGGACTCTCTGTCCCTCTCTTCTCATTCTGTTTACTGAGGCTGCCATTGTCAATTTTTGACATACCTTTTGCAGTCTCTTGTCTGACAGGCTCCATCTTCCTTCCATCTCTAAACCAGCTGTTCTGAGCACCACCATCATTGCGGAACCTTGCAGCCATGTAAGGATCTTTTGTCACTTTCCCCCATGCATCTGTCTCCTTCAGAGACTCATTCCGTCGTGATACCTCAGGCTCAAGGCTTTGCCTCCGGACCTGCTTTGGATCCCTACCAGGCCTCACCATAAACCCTCCCTCATTGTTGCCATACATACTCTGGGGGTCCAGATCTCTCTTGAGATGGCGATTCCCAAGGAACTCAACATCCTTGCCTGGTTTTCCAAGCAGCCCTGCATCTGGATTGTTCCGCCAATTTAACTCTCTTGGAAGCCTCATTGTGCTTTCCAGCTCCCTTTCAGATTTTGTAAGAACTTCAGCATCTGTCTCCCTCCCAGTGATTGGAACGGGGTCTGCTTCTTTCAAAGTGGTGGAGCTCACTTCTGTGTTTCTAGATACATCAGGTTGTGGCATCTCAACTGGCAGCTTGGGCAACAAATTAGCTTTCTCTCCTCCCTTAATTGATCTTTGCAAAGGCTTCGGTATCCCAAAATTTTTGTCTCCGACATTCTTTTGTCCCATGGTCTTTTGAATTTTTTCTATAAGCTCACCAGTTTCTGGGTCCTTTACAGTCTTCACTGCTGCTTCAGCATCCTTTGTTAGTGACTTATGAAATTCAGCAGTTGCATGTCTCTTGTCTTTGCCTTGCTGAGAAATAGTCTCTCCACCATCATTTTTCAAAGCAGGAGATCCAAGTATTGATCTTGGAGCCATATCAGCTCTCAAATTGGATGCTTTCCCCTTCTCTGTCTCCCCAGCCTTTGCAAAGCTGCTGTCATTGTCTGCCCAGTTTGACTCTCCACCCTTGACTAAACCTACCCTTGAATCAATGTCATTCTTCTTCTGCTGCAACCCTTGTGCATCATTTTGTTTTGTGGCAGGAGCCCCCAAGCTTTCATCTGAATCAGAGCAACTCTTATCCATAGATACCAATTTCATATTTGATTTGGCATCTTCTGAGCCTTGAATCTCCTTCTCATTTTCCTTCTGTTCTCTTTGCAACCCTGGTGGAGAAACAGAATCCCATTCCTGTGGGGACCCAACACCACCATCAACTGATACTACATCGACATCAACTTCCAAGTTACTGTCTAAAACTTCAACCACCACATTAGCTCTTCCTCCAGAGTCAGTGCCAACCTGGCCTGTTGCCTCTTCACCAACAACATCTACCTCTTCTGAATCATGAAATATGGGAATCTTGTCTGACACCCTAAATTTTGACCGCTTCTCCTTGGCTTGACGTGATGCCTGCTAATCAATCAGGGTTGTGATACACATTAGTACAGGTTGCCACAGATTTGTCCTTCAGAACCAATTGACCACACAAACATGATATCAAGCAGTTTCATGTCCAGAAAGTTCGTCCACAAATAGTTGTTTCATCCACACAAATATGATATCATGCAGTTTCATGTCCAGAAAGTTCATCCACAAGTGGTTTTTTCATCCTCACCCCACAAAACTCTACTGTTTTCAGTATCCTACTGTTGCAATATCTTTGTCACTCTTTGTGAAAAGAACTTCCACAGACGTACTCTTGCAACTAAGTATAATATAAATCACCTGTTTCTTGTCCTTGGTCTTGGGTTTCAGGTGTAGGGAATCTTCTGATGCAGCAGCTCCCTTCTCCTCATCCTCACTCATAATCTCTACATCCTCATCCATGTTTGCATCTTCATTGCCACTGGAGCTGCTGCCATCACTATCACTATCACTTCCACTTCCACTCCGGCTGCCATTTCCAAAGGCATGAGCACTCCTGAATTAGAAAACTCAGACATATGTACACAAGCTTCTTCATTGTTCACCATATGAACTTAGATATAGCTGATCCCTGAAGTTCAAACAGGATACAACTGGAGTTTAAAGTAATTGTCAGATATGCAGATACTCTCAGCAAATGCAGTACACATGAAATTGCAAAGCTCTACTGATGTATGTACCTTGTACAACTGTGACTCTCGCTGCCACTGCGGCTTTCAGAATCACTATCACTTCCACTATCACTACAGCTGCTGGTGTCACTACCACCACTATTCACCATCTTCTCCTCCCCCTTTGGAAATCCCATGGCCAAACCCTTCCCACCCTCTGAATTCTGATTCAGAGGACCCCCACTTTCCATCAGGTCCTGTTCAGTGTTCTCATCCCCTCTGATGCTTACTAGCTCCACATCAGCAGATGATTCATGCAAATGTAGTGATTGTTCCTTCATGTTCAAAGACTCAGGCTTGTGAGAGGGCATGCTCTCAGTGACTGGCTGCTGAGCTCTCTCAGCATTCCCACGCAGCTTCTCATCAGCTTTTCTGATAGCTCGGCTCACCCGATCACCACTGCACCTTTGTATTGCAAAGGAGGAGAGTCGACTAGTGCCTAAGAGGGCCCCAGGTCTCTCCCCAAGCAGACCTACTTCTCCAGGTGCAATCCGTTCTTTCACTGGTTCTGGTACTGTCTCAGACACCAGTTCCACAATTGCTGGAGAGTCCACTAATGGTGGAGTATCAGCAGCTGGAATCTCTGGAGAGCTGGTAACAAAGTGCAACAGAGTTATTCACAGAGAAGAGAAAATTTTCATGTACTAAGTTACACCAGTGCTGGTGATCCTTCACATCACCAAACAGTTGGCCTGACACAATGTAGAATCTTCAGGGACTCATTGCAGCACAAATGTCCTTAATGCTTCAATTTCAAGCAAACCTTGCATTTTGACAACATGTATCATACTCTGCATGAGGTAAGGAGCAGCAAGAAAGGCAGCAGCTACAAAACTGACTTTGCAGGAATGTAACACACCTTCCACTTCCAGGAGATGGTTTGGCAAAGCTCACTCCCTCCTTCAACATATACTTGCCAGGTGCATGATATGAAGCAATCTGTGAAAGAAATCACTAGCTATATTAAATTTTCGTAATCCGCAACTCATAGGTTGACAGAAAACCCAACAATGAAAGAAATATTCTGGATGCTCCTTTTACACACACCACCGTCCTTTCTTCCATGCCTCTCTTGAGAGACACTCCTAATATTGAAGAATGTTCCCCCAAAACACAACTACTCAGAACCTAATTTTTTGGAAGACCATACCGCTTTGATGGCCTTCTCTATGGTTTTCCTTTCTGGCTTCACATGAGGCATTGCTTCTCCCAACGCCTTCTCAACTGCCTGTTAAGTGGCAACAACAAAGACTTAGCCACTATATGACCTTTCTACTACAGTATAAACAACCCAAGTCATCTTTGTCACTGCTAAACCAAACCCCACATATTCTATCCTAGCCCTGACCACCTAGGAGCTTCAAAGAGTGGTCAGCTGCAACAATGCACATTGCTACCCTGAAGAAGTATTTAGCTCAAACTTCAGGTCCAAGAGTCCCTTAGAAATCTCACAAGCCAAGAAGCCAACTGTCAGCCATTGACCCTGGAAGAGATGCAAACCTTAATTGTCAACCCTTTTGGATTATCGGTAAGAAGAGTGATGAGGCAATTACGGAGCTCACTGGGGCTGACCACCCCCCCAGCCTTTGGAGCCACACCTGTGTCAGATGTGGTAGTTGCTGGGCTTGGTGTGTTATTGTTCTGAACCACAATGCTAGTCTTTACTGGGACAGGTACAGAATCACTCTCTTCAACTGCTGGACGTCCTTTGGATGGTGGCAATATAGCAGTTTGTGGCCGAATTGGAGGCAGAAGCTCAGGTGAGGTGACAGAAGCTGCTTTTGCTGCTCTTGCAGTTGCGAGCATTGCTGCCGTTGTTGGAGCTGGCTTAGGTTTTGCAATCGGGACCACTGGTGCTGAAGAAAAATGGGCAAACGCAAGAAACAGAGCAGCCTGTTAGATTTACCAGTAGAAAGTATTCTGCATTCAGATTGAAACCTGCAACTACAAAGAATCACAAGACACAAAAGATAAGGAAATACAGAAAGATAATTAGGATCTGTCCACGGTTCCTAACACAGCATGAGTTGATGGCCTTCAAAGTACTATTTGAGGATGGAGGAAGTGCTTACTGATGTATGTAGTATCATCATGCCAAGCTCAGAAACAAGTTGCATCCCATGACAGCAATTTCCATCCACAGTTACCCACACTACCACCACATCACTCCCATACATGCTAAGGCTTTAAATGGTCTAACAAATGCTCTTATACACAAGATTAAGGGCTCACAAACCCTTATCAAACCAGAAATAAAAGGAATAGCCACAAAGGTTGATAGCAAGGAGTTACCAGGGCTGCTTGTCACTGCCTTCAAAATCTTTTTGGGAAGCTCCTTCTTGGGCTTGACTGGTGCTCTCCGTCCATTAACTGCCCCAAACCACAAGCCATGCTGTTAGAGAAGCATCATAAGGTACAATATAACTGACCACACATGTCAAAGTATTACACGAAACTCTGAGTAGTAAGTTAGCCTGAAGTGAAAACACAGTTTGTATCACAATGTTGTGGAAGCAAAAACTCACCATCCCCAGAGCCTCCACCTTGGTTTTTGACAAGAGAGTGTGTCGAGTCCAGAATTATTGCCCTGCATATCCAGCCGCATGCACCACATGTTGAAGTAAGTAGTTTGAGAGTTACCCTCTGAATTGGGATAATTGTTAAAACCTTCAATTATGTAGTCTCACCATCCCCAGAGCCTCCACATCACACCATGAGCTAACCACATCCTAGGCAAAAGTAAGATCAGCCTCAAGGAGGAACAAAGAAAAACAGGAAGAAGAGAAGACAGGAAAAGCAAAAGTGCATGACAAAGACCCCTGAGAGACAAATGCAAAGGATTAGTGCAAGAGCAACTTCAATTGCTCATACAAACTGCAGCATGATTCCACTTCCTCTAGTTTAACATTAACCACATCATAAAACATCAAACAGACTTTATTTTTTGCAAATATGTATATGTACCATGTTCTGTTATTTTACCAGGAGAATGGGACAAGACAGTCTGAAAAAAAGCTTAACCAAGTGGACAAGACACTGAGAGGAGAAATTCCAGTAAGCATGTAAGGCAACAAGCAGAATGAGACAGCTACATATGTGAGACCCTCGCAAACAGGTGCCCATTTTGAATAGACTTTTGGCCAATTATGTGATGAATTGAGAAGACATACTTGCGAGACTTCTGCTGGCGTTCAGCCTCCTTGGAGCGGTTCTTCACACGATCCTTCTCACTTGCATTTAAAATTCGAAGAACTGAAAGCTTCCGCCACACTGATCCTGCCTCTTTTAGCACACCATTGCCATCTTCACCACGTTGCTGCTCCTCATAAATGTCACACAGATCTCCTGGTTCTGGTGCTGAAGAGAACTTATACTCCTCATCACCAACCTTTATTACCTGGCCAAAGCAACAACAATCATTAGCTACCTGATCTGTTAGACAAACAATAATGACTCATGATTGCAGTCTCAGAAGGACAACTTACTTGCCATTGACAAACACATGCAAATAGATTGAGGTAATTGAGACCTAGATCTCATACAATCCAATTAAATCCAACATACGATGCACAAATTCAGTCCCACTTCAAAGTTCTTGTGACAAACCTTAGTTGAAATCTAGGGTTCTCAGCCCTAAAAAAAGGATATCTATGAGATTGTAGAGAAATATCCAGAACAATACTTTAAAGGTAGAACAACAATTAGTGTAGTCATAATCTTAGGAGAGGTGCTCAAAACTTGTCAGACCATCATCCTCGTCATGAATGGCAGTGAGAAGCTGCCATGACTACCCACTGACATCATCAGCTCCCTACAACAAGTGCATATCAAAATATAATAGTATGCCCCAAATTTCAGGCAAACCATTGTACAAATCTGCATCCCAAGTTTCTGTCACATCCAGAAGCAGACCTAAAAAGAATTTATGAAGCCCAAGCAGCCCTGGCAATCTCTTAAACAATGAAGGTATTGTATGTGACAGAGACAACAAGGAGGGAAAAGAGCAAGGGAATGAATCCACAACAAACAAATATAGAGAAACAAAGCATGCAACATCTGAGGGAAACAAAGGAAGCTGAGCAAGCAAGAAGCTGCAATATTCAGACACTAAGCACCAGGTCCAACTTGCAATCATCTGTGGGAATTCATGTAATTTCCTAGACTTGATAATCCAATTATGTGATGCCAATTAAGCTGAAGCTGAAGCACATAACTTAAATTCTGAAAAGATTGTGTCTTGTGCACTCAATTGATCATCAAATCAGAGTTCATCAAAGGGAGAACTCCAGAGAATTACACTTCTTTTAGTTCCCCAAGAGCAAATGGCTTCACAGTGATGTCCAAGAACCAAAAAAGAGGGATGAGAAACGATATGCAGTTGGAAGAGGAGAAGAAAATATGCTTAGAAATTTTGCTTCTAGACAATTTGAATAAAAAGCAGAAGTAGGCATCCAAAAACAATGCAAAGCTCGCTGAGGCACCGATGTCTGCCAAGGGGATAGGGAAGGAGAGGGAGAGGAAAAATAAGAGGAAAACCGCAACAGTGGAGCGTTCGTGCTGCATTCGGAGAATTGTCTCCCGTAGATACTCTGAGAAACCGTAAGGACGTTAAGAGAAATTCTTACATGACCAGCAGGAGTGACGCCAAACTTCATTTCACATTTAACGTCTTCAGCTTCCGCACGCTTGAGATCCTCCAAAACCTCGGGGGTGAGCCTGATCGCCATGGCGAACGGCGGCCTACCTTGGTCCAAAGACAGTACCTGGAAGCTCTCCTCTTGAGAAGGTGCAACAAAAGCAGCCCCACTTCCTCCCGCACTCCCCAACCTCCCTTTGCCCACCCCCGTCCCCTTCTGCTTTGGACCCATCCCCTGCCTTCTCATAGGCATCCCTCTTCCTAGCGGCGGCGGCGGTGCGACCATCATTCGTCCCGTCCCCCGCCCTGTCCCCCTTCCCAGCTTGCTCCCCGACATTGGGCCAAGACGCTAAGGCATTTCTAGCACCATCTCTAGTGTATTCCCATACAAATCAAGTAGGGAGTTCCTCCCCATTCCTTTTGATAATTAGCTCCATCTTGCTCCCTCCTTCTCCATCCCTGTCCCATCTCTCGCCACAGATTTTGCAGAGCATCGAACTATAAAAAACTCAAATAAATCAGAAACAAACAAATCTGGTCTCCGTTCATTCTTCTCATCTTGCTCTTTCACCCTTTATCCATATAATTCCTTTCTTTCTTTTCCCCCTCAGGAACAGGGAGAATAAATGCCTAAAACACAGCGGGAAGCAGCTTCTACAACCGCTACATCTGGTACCAGTGATTGCAAGAGCGCTAGTTAGTAGAAAAACACCGGACCCTAACAAAATGGGAGCGAATTACAAAGAGATGCCAAAGCACAAACGAGCGCCAAACCCTAATTCCGTCATCCTTTCGCCCTCCAGAAAGTATTTGTCTATTCTGGATGAATTACCTTTTACTCGCACATTTATTTCATCCATCCAATCCGAAGCTTTCATTTCAGACAAACAGATTCTGTGTTTCCTCTGCGGATAAGGACGCCTTTTTCTTATTTATTTACTAAACAACTAGTGATGTGCAATCATTTCATTTGTCAATATAATACCAATTATTATTTTCAAACTCTTTCACCCAATAAAAAGCAGCCTGCCCTTCAAAGAAAACACATGCCTACAAGGTCCGAAAACCAAACCTCTATAAATAGGGGTAACAATGCCTTATTACCCTTCCTATACAATAGAGATATCCGTAATGTCACCCTGTCTTTGGGCCTCCTTTCACCCCTTAACCCCTCTTTTAGCGGTATCCGTAAAGTTAGGATGTTTTATTAAATCTCAGTATGAAATGCTGGAACTAAGTACGAAATGCCGAATCTCAGCAATTAATGCACAAGGTGCGAAAGAAATTACGGTAGCTATACAGGTTGTAGTAGTGAAAATCTATGTAGCAGCAGGGGAGCCGCTTGGAAAAAAGAAAGACATGCAGAAATTTAGGAACCATCAAAATTGATGGTTCTCTGAGTTTCACCCCCCGTTGAATGCTAATGTACTTTTTTGCAGGTTTTTTTTGAATCTCACCTTCTGTATGACCTTACGGATATCTCTAATGCATAATAGGGGTAACACTTATGTGAGAAACAGACTAATACTTATGTCATAAATAGGTTTTTTTTTAGTTTATGTTTTTCTTTCATTTATAATTAGTGTAGGCTGCTAGGCTACTGCTCCTGATAGGCAATTTTTTTTTTTAAAAATTGTGTGACAGTGGGCCTATTGATGAGGCAAAAGAGAGAGGTTATGCTAGTTGAAAGTATATGCTTGTTTGTGATCCACATCACACTTGCAAAGAGGTTGGGTCTAAGGATCTCTTTTTCATTTGGGTGTTGTGATCACAATTTCTCATGCAAGCCACCCAATGAAAAGTGACTAAAATCCTTGCTCTAAGTCCCTTTCGGTTGGAAGATGGAATTGTTTTGGAAATGTGTATGTTATTAATGTTGGGAACTATATAGTTAGGGCTTGTTTTAGATAACTTTTAATAGAATTTTCAAAATATAAATGTTTTTTTAAAATAACAAATGTTAACATCTAAGTCACAATTTGACTTGTAGTTTTGTTTTCTGGTCAATGCTTGACTTACGAAGTTATGAGAGGAATCTTATATATTAAAGCTACAGTGGTGTCTGTCTGTCTGGCTATCCAAGGCAGTGCCTGGAAAAAATTTCCAGTCATTGCCCATTCGCCATTTCCTGTTGTCGTTTTTTTTTTTTAAATTTCAATTTTGTTTTTTTTTTTTTTTTTTTTTGTTTTTTTTTTTTTTTTTAAATTTCATTTTTTTTTTTTTTTTTTTTTTTTATGGGTTTTGTTTTCTTGGTCGATTTTCGCATGTGCTGTCACTCACACAAGTTGTTGGCAAGCACGAGCATCAGCAACAGCATTTTGTTCCATTTTGCAAAAACCGTGGATGCAGGAGCTTGGATTGTGCTGTGTTCTTCTTCTTGCCGTTGAAGAAAGCCGCAGCAGCATATTTGCCTTGGAAAGCATTGCATCTTTCTCATTTGCATGCAAAGAAGTGTAAGAATCCAAGCATAGCAATGCAATTTTCTCTGCATGCAAAGAAGAAGAAGAGCAAGAATACAAAATGAAGAAGAAGAGCCAAGAATCCATGCAATGAAGAAGAGAATCCAAGCATAGAGGTGCAATTCTTCGCACAGAAAGAAGCCTTACCTGAATCTACACAATTTTTACAAGAAAAATCTGTGGCTAAGTGCCATACAATGGTGCGAAAGATCCACAACTCAAATTCAATGCAGGTTCAATACGCAGAAAAAATTTTGGCTGTTGCTTTTTGGTTCAAGAAGCTTTCTTTATGAGCTTCCTTGATTGTCAAGGGTTTTTAGAAGTCGGAATCAAGCTGATCAGGTCCCATTTCAGTATCCAGGTTCGTGGTTCTGTTATGAAGACTCTCATGTGTTTGTGCCAGCAAACTTATGTACCCTCTTCAAACATTAAGTCCAAATTTATAAGTGAAATTATGTCCTCCCAAGCAAAGAAACTTAATCAGCATTTAACAGCAGCAGAAGGAACAAATAAGAATGAAGATGAAAAAGAAAAAGGCCTCTGAACAACAAAGTCAGGGAAAGACCCATATTTCCTGTTTCCAAATACACTTTCAGAGAGGACACAAAATGTCAAGATACACAAACACCTAAATGCAGGTCATATATTCCACCACCTCTTCCTGTTGCTGCCAATAAAGCCTAAAATTCCTCCCATCAATTGTCTCAATTTTCTTGAAAGTCATAGCAATTGTGTTTCCAGAAAGCCCACAGTGAAAGAAGTTGTAATTTTGTTGTCCCAGAACCAGGCCTGTTTGGATCAAGAGGAGTGAGGAAGAGGACAGCATTTTTTTTTTGTTGTCAAAAACAGTAAGAGAAGCATTGAAGACCACAGGGAACGGGCTGGCAATCTCTCCGGAAAGATCTCATGAAATTGTAGATTGTTGAAGGTCTGGTAATCCCTCCCGAAAACATAAGAACATGCATACATTTACCATGGAGAATTAGGTTCTTCCAATGAAATGTCACCAATTTGGTCATTTTATGTTGCCTTTGTCATGAAATTCTGAGCAAATCTTTGTTTGCGACTTTTTTTTCCCAAAACGTCAGAAATCATGAAATTGTAGACTTTTGAAGGTCTGGCAATCTCTCCGGAAAGATCTCATGAAATTATAGATTGCCGAAGGTCTGGTAATCCCTCCAGAAAGCCCACAGTGAAAGAAGTTGTAATTTTGTTGTCCCAAAACCAGGCCTGTTTGGATCAATGAATAATCCCCAGCACAAATAAAGATTGAGCTATTGACAACTTCAGAAAAGAGCATATCAATTAGGTATGTTATCTTGGTTTATCAAGATCAATGAAACATATTTTGATCACAAAAACATACAAGAAACAAAGGGTATCAATTAGATGTCCTATCTTGGTTTATCACAAAAAACATATAGGACATGAAGGATATCAGTTAGAAAGTATTGGGGCAATGCAGTATCAGATCAATGAATCCCCAACATAAATAAAGATTGAGCTATTGACAACCTCAGAAAAGAGCATATCAATCAGGAAAGAGAAAAAGAATTGGTTATTGGCAAATGAAGTTTGAAGCCTCAGATATCAACATTCCTACTGTTGGCTATGAAACCACCACTCTCATGGGTGTGCCTCTTCCTCCTCCCCTCGCATTGATATAGCCAGGCAAATGAATGCTGCCACCAGGCGCGCTGCCAGGGCAGCTCAGTCCACTGAACAGCAGCAAGCAGCCAGGGAACAGGATGCCTTTGCCAGGCGTGCTACCAAGGTAGCTCAGTTCGCTGAACAGCAGCAAGCAGCCAAGGAACAGGATGCTTCTGCCAAGCATGCTACCAGGGCAGCTCCATTCACTGAACAGCAGCAAGCAGCCAAGGAACAGAATGCCTCTGCCAGGCGTGCTGCCAGGGCAACCCAGCCTGCTGAACAACAACAAGTAGTCAGGGAACGGGATGCCTCTGCCAGGCGTGCTGCCAGGGCAGCCCAGCCTGCTAATCAGTGGCAAGCAGCCAGGCGAGGGGCTCGCGCCCGGCGATCTGGGAAGCAAGCCTTGCACACTGCGGATGAGGTGGAGCGGTTGGTGGTACATTCATTGGGTGCCATGTCACATAGGTGCACACACTACAATGCACTCCGCTTTGAGCACGAGAAAAAGCGCACCACTTTGTGTTGCGGCGGTGGCAAGATGTCTGGGTTGAGCAATGCTTTCCCTGCCCCTGCACCTCAGCCACTTAGAGATTTGCTCACCAGTGTGCCCAGTGAGCACCAGCCTTTGCCACCTGCCACTAAGGATTTCAAGCAAAACATTCGTGCATACAACTCTGCATTGCAGATGGCCTCAACGAGCCTGCACATCCATTCCCCGGAACAAGGGATCAACATGATTGCCATCAAAGGGGCTGTGCATCATTTGTTGGGGCCTTTGCAGCCCGCCGAGCATGATGTGCCACAATTCGCCCAACTGTACATCATTGATTCCATGGATGCACAAGTCACAGCACGCCTTGCAGCTTTGGGTGCTACGGGCGCTGCTTTGCTTCAACCAACTTTGGCGGGGCTACAGCAAATGTTGCATGATCACAACACATTTGTGCAACGTTTCAAACAAGTCATGGACATGCCCGCACACGACTTGCCTCAATGGGAAGTTGTCATCAGGGTCAACGGCAACGTTGACAAGCGACGCTACAATGCTCCTACTGCCCCCAAAGTGGCTGGGATGTTGCCAGGTGAGGTTCTTCAACAATGTGTACTATTGTGTTGTTTGTTTGTTGCCATCATACATTTGATGCAATGTTCCTCATTCATTGACATAAATGTTATTGCTCTTGCACAGGCGACGGTGACAAGCCGGTTACAAGTAGGGACATCAAAGTGCGTGCACACGGCGGCAGGCTATGGAGGATCAGTGACCTGCACCCTGCTTACGATCTGCTCCACTTTGTGTTGTTCCATCCTCATGGTGAGCTCGGTTGGCAGCCAGGCATGCCCCATGCTGTTGTTGCCCCTGACCGTCGGCGGGCTGCTGGCGGCGAGGAGGAAGGTGATGTTGGGCATGTTATAACAGATGTAAAGCCAACACAACTTGCACAGGATGATGGCAGCGAGGAGGAAGGTGATTTGAGCATGTTGCAACAGATGCAGGGCCAACACAACTTGCACAAAGCAAAAAAATCACTACACGGGAATGGGCTTGCTATCACATGCAAGATAGGAACCCGGCATCGCACACCCTCTTTGTGTATGGCAAATGTTTATATCAAGAGTGGGTTGTTGACCAATATAGCAAAGTGGAATCACAACGGCTGTTTTACATACGCAACAACCAAGGCCCTTTGTGTGCTACAATTTATGGTGGCGTGGCTGATGCAATTGCCAATAACGATGCCAACATCAACAACCTAGGCAGGCTCATTATATTGCCATCCTCATTCATTGGTGGCCACCGACACATGGCTCAGTTATACCAAGATTCCATGGCCATTGTCCGCCAATATGGCAAGCCTGATTTGTTCATCACCATGACCTGCAACCCCAAGTGGGAAGAGATTATCAGCGCGCTAAAGCCCGGCGAGATTGCCAATGATCGCCCTGATTTGGTCACACGCGTTTTTTTTGGCAAATTACAGCACTTGCTACACGAGCTTTTGAAGAATGGCATTTTTGGCGAAGTGGTGGCTAACATTCATGTCATTGAGTGGCAGAAAAGAGGCTTGCCCCATGCACACATTCTGCTCATTCTGCACTCCGATCACAAACCACGAGGGCTCGATGAGTACGACCGCATGGTATCTGCAGAGTTACCTGATAAGGATGCACACCCCACTCTTTTTGAGGTCGTTATAAGTTGCATGCTGCATGGGCCCTGTGGCACCATCAACCCACATTGCCCTTGCATGGCTGACGACGTTTGTTCAAAAGGTTACCCTAAGGCCTTCACAGAGCACACACCAACACCATTGACTCCTACCCAACTTACCAACGCCAAGATGATGGCCACACATTTGAGCGGTAAGTGTGCTGGCAGTAGGACCATGCATTTGGACTGACAACATGCACAATTATGCTGCCATGCTTACGCTTATTGACCTGTGACACCGCTCACGTAACAACTGCTGTTTGGCTGCTGCTGCTACAGGGGTGGGTTTGCCTTTGATAATCGTTGGGTGGTGCCCTACAACCCGTACCTGTCCCTGCTCTTCAATTGCCACATCAACGTGGAGGTCTACACCTCCGTCGCGGCTGTCAAATACCTCTACAAGTACATCTACAAGGGCCACGATCGTGCACAGGTGGACGTTGGCTCGGTGGACATTACTGCACCTGATGGCGCTGCGCCCGCTCAGCCACTCATGCGGGATGAGATCAAGATCTATCAAGACGGCCAGTATGTGTCGGCTTCTAAAGCCAGTCACCGTCTGTATGGCTTTGATCTGCACAAGGAGCACCCCAATGTCGTTCAACTTGCTGTGCACTTGAAAGAGCATCAGACCATCCTGTTTCAAGAGGGCACTGATGTTGCGGCCGTAGTTAACCGGAACCCTCACACAACTTTGACTGCATGGTTTGCATTTAATAAAACAGCACGGGAGCATCTCAATCCATCTACACCATTACACTTGGCTCTCAACACGCTTTACCATGACTTTCCACGCATTGCCACATGGAAAAAGAAGGAAAAGCAATGGGCATTCCGCACATAGATGCTAGGTCTGCTGCTTGTCGACCGCATGTACTTTGTGCAACCCTCCGAGGGGGAGAGGTACTTCTTGTGTCTTTTGCTACATCACGTGCCTGGGGCTACGTCTTTTGAGGACCTAGCGTGCACTAACAGGCACTTGCAACATCCCACACAGCACGCATCTTTCAAAAAAGCATGTCAGCAACGTGGTTTGCTCCAAGACGATGCTAAGTGGGCCCAATGCATGGAGGAGGCTGTAAGCATGGCCAGTGCCTCATGCCTCAGGGCATTGTTTGTTGCCTTGTTGGTGTTCAATGTTGTTGCAAACCCATTGGCTTTGTGGGAACGCTTCAAGGACGACATGGCAGAAGACTTCCTTTATCAAGCACGCCAGGTTGGTGTTTAGCTTTGCCTGTGTATGGTTCTGCATGTCAGCCTGCCTTACGGCTTTGCATGGTCATGGTTTGCATGTTGTTCGACGCTCAATGCTCACTATGTTATGTGTGTGCTTCTATAACGTGCAGGGTGAGCCAGCGCGGCAACTTGATGCTGCCATCCAAGACATGGTGTTACGGGAGTTGGCATTGTAGTTGGCACACCTCAACAGCAGCCAGGGCTTAGCAGCATTTGGCTTGCCAACGCCTGCGGCCCAGCTTGTGAGTGCTGTGGTGGCAGATGAAATTGTCAGGTATGACGCGACAACGCAAGCAGCCATGCAAGATGAGCACGTGCCGCAACTTAACCCTGAGCAACGAACTGTCTATGACAATGTCATGGCCGCTGTCAACCGCCGTGCATTTTTTGTCGATGGCCCTGGCGACACTGGCAAAACCTTTCTCTACAATTGCTTGTTGAGCACCGTGCGCGCACAGGGTCGGGTCGCTATTGTTGTAACATCGTCTGGCATTGCTGCATTGCTGCTAGACAGAGGCCGCACTACACATTCACGTTTCAAGATCCCTGTGCAAGGCCTCAACAGCACGTCCACATGTTACATCAGTAAGGATTCTGAATTAGTAACACTTTTGCAAGCAACTACGCTCATTGTGTGGGATGAGGCTGTCATGATGCACAGGCATGTTTTTGAAGCTGTCAACAGGACATCATGGCTGTCATTAACCCAGCATTCAAGTTCCTGCCCTTTGGCGGCTTGGTTATGGTGTTTGGCGGCGATTTTCAACAAATTTTGCATGTTGTGCCCCGCGGCACCAAGGGAGATGTTGTCGCTGCAACTTTGAACCGTTCCAGCATATGGCAACATGTGCGTGTATTCAAGTTACACACCAACATGCGCGTGCAAAGGTTGTTGGCTCAAGGTGGGGCGCATGCACATGCAGATGCCACACGGCAGCAGGCATTTGCTGATTACTTCCAACGTGTGGGGGAGGGCGCAGAGCACGTGTATCCCTTTGTTGGTGAAGACTCCATTCTTATTCCTCATGACATGTGCTGCAATGGCCCTACTGTGGCAGATTTGATTGAAGAAGTGTATGGCACTCTGTCATCTATTGTTGAATATGCTGCAAGATCTGCATACATCATTGAGCGTGCAATTCTTACACCTTTGAACGAAGATGTGGATGCATTCAATAAACTCATCAATGACAAATATGCATTCACAAAGCACGATGGCTCGCCCACACAGCACCGCGTGTATTACAGCGCGGATTCTGTGGTGCATGGGGAGCAACATGGCATTTACCCCACTGAGTTCTTGAACACACTCAGTTTTTCAAGCGTACCACCCCATGAACTGCACTTGCAGGAGGGTTGTCCCATCATATTATTACGCAACATGACCAGCGGCCTGGCTAATGGTACCATGCTCATTGTCATTCAATTCATGCAGCATGTCATTGAAGCAGAGGTGGCAACAGTCCTACAAAGGGCCAACGAGTGTTAATTCCACGGCTAAGCATCACACCTTCAAACATAGAACAAATGCCTTTCACTCTGCGCCGTCACCAGTTCCCTGTGCGCCCTGCATTTGCCATGACCATCAATAAGGCGCAAGGGCAGACATTGAAGATGGTTGGCATTTTTTTGCCCAAGCCTATATTTACACATGGCCAGTTGTTTGTGGCCATGTCGCGCATTAGGTGCCCCGAGGGGGTGAAACTGCTGGTTACAGATGGGTGGAAGGATGCTCATGAAGATGCACCTGCTGGTGTGTACACTCGCAATGTTGTTTACACAGAGGTGTTGTAGCATGATTGTGCAGACAGTAGGGCTGGAGTGGCATAGCCGCGGGTTACCCACTAGTGTATCATGATCAGAAAGCAAATTACAATGGAAAGTTGTTCCAACAGATTTTATCATAAAAATGTCTAAACAAAAGGTTTTCACTGTCGTTGGTGAATTATTGAAAAATAGGACCTAGTTACTTTTTAGTTGTCATTAGTAGCATCCTACTTATTTTAAATCTTCTCTATCTACAAGAATTAAGAATTTTTTGGTAACCCAATATTTGACCATAAAGTTTTTGAAAAAATTGGTCTATTTGTCAATTTTGAATATGTCACCTATACCTTCTTTCATTTGTGGCTAATCACATTCTACTACTCTCCTAGAAAATAATCAAAAAGTCTCTAAAAATTTGATATTACATAATTTGAAATTGTCTTTAATTTATTTGAACAAGTGTAATATCCTTGCCCAAAGGGCAAATTTTCAAATTGAGCAAAATTTGTCTCCCCCACCCTCCTCTCTGCATTTTTTTCATCTTATGATCATCATTATATAGTAAATCTCATTTTTTATTTTGATATAAATAACATTAACATGAAATGGCACATGTTAATTTGTTTTTTTCATATTATGTAGGTGGGTGAGGGAAAGGAGTGAAAAAGTTGGGCTTGAAAATGAGATAGGTCAGCATGGAAGAGAGATAAGAATGGCACAGACAAACAACAAAAAAAAAGTTCATATCTTCATTGATTAATTAGGTTGATCCATATCCAAGCAAAGAAGAATGAGCACACCTAAAATTTGAGAGTTCAAAAATTAGAGAACCCATGGTTCACTTAAAAAGCCAGGAAAAAGAAAATCATTCACATGTAGTAAAGTTATCCATAAAGTGAGTAAGACCCTCGCTTTCACCAAGATTAAGGATGATAGTGAAAATGGCAAAAGTGGCTACACCAAAAGGAAATTAACACAAGAGTTTGCTCCTAAACATGGGATTGCTTGGGTTTCCTTCTGGCTCCTATGTTTGGTGGGTCCAGGAGCCATTTCGTTTGTTTCCATTTGAAGGTATTCCAAAGAGAATTTGTTTTCTTATTAGAGGTTTGCAATTTAGAGGTCCACCCAATGGAGTAAAATTGGAGGTTTGCCAACTTTGTTATATCTGCGTGGGGTTTACAATTCGGAGGTCTACCAATGGAGGAGAATCAGAGGTTGGCCAAAATTATTATTTGTGTGTGGGAAAGAAATTGATGTGTGTGAAGGTTCGCTGATGGAATAGAATCAAAGGTCAAAATTGTTCAGTGGAACATTGGAACAAAATTGGAGAAATTGTTTGGTGCAGGAAAATTGGAGGTCCCAGAAATTAGTGTGGGGCATAATTGGAAATTAGTGTGAGCAGAATTGTGTGTCTTCTTTATGTGCCCTATTTCTCTTGCTATCTTGATTTTTTATTTTGCTTTTGCTGATGATGGTGTGTGAGGAAGCTTGGTTTTTAGTATTTTTGCATTTGCACCAAAGTGGGAATTTGTGGTTTGTATTTTCTCGCCTCATGAAAAAAATTCCTAATTTCTTTTCAATATTTCCATGGACTCTATTGGTTTAGTTCTCACACTGTGGTTGATTTTGCAATTTGCTAAACAATGGAGAGGTCTTATCATCAAGCAAGCAAAATGAAACAATCTTTCATGTTTTATTATCTTGTTGGATTGCTAGAATTTTTAGGACTCATTTGCAAAGAAAGCAATCACAATCTTTCTTTCCGGAGGGTGGGGGATCTAACTGTATGTTGCTTATCTGTCAGCAATTACATAGAACATTACATCCTTGGATGTTGGGCTGGACCAAAAAAAACAATAGAAACATCTGATTTAAGCTTTTTTTTGGCTTTGTGACCATGAAATTTCAATTTGCAATTTGTGATTGTTTTCAACCCCAAAAAAATGTTATTAATTTGTGGGTAAATGCATGGTGTGTTGCACATGATTTTAGGCAAAATTAGAACTATACATTAGAAAAAATCTTGTTATATGTAATGAAACATTTGCAATTATGTGCAATTAATATGCAAATAATATACATACGAGTTAATATAACTAATATACATAAGCTAATACATGTTTCATATATCTATGTCAATATATTTAATGGTGTTCATATGGGTTCACATATCTATTATATACATAAATTAATATACCCAATATATTTAAGCTACCTAGGGTAGTATACCTAGTACACCTCTAAGTAATATACCTATGTTATGGAAGCTTATGCTAGTATATTTAACCTAAGCTAATATAACTAGACATAATATTAACCTAGGATAGGTATCATAGAGGTAGTTTAAGTTAACATATAACTAGTATACTTATGCTGCTTGGACCTATATATGTTAATATACCAAACCTAGGTGAATATTCTAACATAAGTAATAAAAGTACTAGCTTGGGCTAGTATCATACCTAAACTATTATACTTAAGTTGGTTGTGATAGTATATCTAGTGCATACCCATGTTACCTAGGCACATATGCAAGTATACCTAACCTAGGCTAACTACTAGCATAAGGTAGCTGATATTATAATACTATTTTAAAATAATTATTAAAGGTAATAATGGTTATTAACAAGTGAGATAATAATAATAGTAGTAATAATAATAACAAAATAAATTGTCTAAATTACTAACTACAATAATAATGGTTATATTTATTTTATGATTATAATAACATTAGTATGTAATAATAAATATGAAAATAACTAATCAATAAAGTAGGTTAAATATAAATAAGTATTAGGTGATAATTGCAATTGGGTTGGTCACGTGTACAACTAAAAAGTTTAATCCATATTTTTTATATTTCATTCATCTTGTGTAAAATATATAAATAGATGGACTAAAAGTAATCCAAATGCAAATGTCATTAAATTGGTAAACCAATAAAAGAGTTTTGACTTTAAAAGCTAAACTTAAATAAAATAAGATTATCATAAACTTACATAATTAACCTAGGCCTACTAAAAGGGATGTTATTTCATGAGCGGATGAATGTGAACTATGAATCAATGAACAAAAGAATCTAAGCTTAAAAGAATATTTTGAAAAATATTTTTTGACAAATGCTACTAATGTGGAAAAATATTTTTCCACGTGGCTTGGCCATGTGGCATTCTATGAATCCAATTTGCATTAATTGAAATGACTCCAATGTGTGTGATATCCCATTAAATACATTACAATATTATTATTTTTTGTGAGCTTGAAAGGATCAATCAAAGTAACATTGTTTAAGGTGTGTTTGGTTGCAACATGTGACCATATCCATATCCATAACATTTTTTCAAACACCACCAAATTTAAGTTTATATTCATTTATAGATGGAAGAAAGTTGAAAAATGTAGATGCAAAATACCAGGGAAAGGTTGGATACTTGGCATCTTCAAATTACTTGCAAGATTACAAGATATATGGAACAAAAATAAAAATCACTACTACTAAATGTGGGTGTAGTTCATTCGTCCTAGTTCACTAAACTAATGAATTCACTACTTTCCAACTAGTCCCCATTTATTAAGACTAGCGAATTCACTCAAAATCTAATGAAATCACTTGGCATACAAGGACACATTTTTGTTATGGTGAATGTTTGTCCCAAAATTTCTAAACAACTTGTGACATCCTCTTAGAAACAATATTCCATGGCCAACAAACCCAACAAACCAAAACTTCAAAACACACTTTCATTGATAGTGTGACTACTTATTAAGATTCAAAGGGGAAAGAAGAATAAACAAATCAATTTTTGAGAAGAATTGGCCAAAAAACACTTCCAACAGAAAGGAAGATCGCATGTACTTTCTTACAACAAAAAGATGGAAGAATTGGCTCCAACTAATAATATTACCACAAACAATTTGGAAAAGTTGAACTCCCCCACATACTTGAAAAATGTGATGTCAAATTTGGATGACAAAAAAGTTTCCATACAATTGGGTACACCAAGGTTTGCCATGGGTTCAAATGATGGGAACCCAACATTAATGGAACCTTGCTCTATTGAATACATCTACATCTACAACAACACATTTTGGGTTTTGCAAGCGGGGTTTATGATTATGTATTAATTAGAAAAGACATTTGCAACTAATGAATATTGAGTTGTTAAATCCATGTTGTTTCACCCATTTAGTCATAAAGGACATATAGTTGCAAAGCTTAGTCATCTTATCAACTAAGATTTTTTTAAAATATATAATATTGAAATTCTATGTAATCATTGACCTTGGTATGACATGTAAAATGCATGCCATGTCAACCTAGTCATTTTAATTAAAAGTTATATAAGATGCCTTGATATATGGATGACATGTGTCAAAGACCTATAAACACATGTTCAATTATGAATCATCACATATGAACAAAAGTCAACCTAGCATAATTTGAGTAGCCTAGTTAACCTGTAGTACTTGACTTAGGTTAGGTGGTCTAGGTTAAAGACTAACCCTTGGCCTCTTAGCTTAAATAGCCTAGACTAAGTTAGTTAACCTAGGTTAAGTGGCCTAAGTATCATAAATTGCAAGAACAGGGACTTGAACCCCTCACCTCCACTTTGGGGTTCAAATCTTCATCCATTGCATTACCACACTTTTTATACTAAGTTTATTAAACACAAAATTATAAAGATCAATTTTTAACATTAAATTAAGTTAAGCCACCATAGGTTGACAAAGGTCAACCTACCTACTATTTACTAAATAGCCTATGTTAACCTAGGCTTCCCTAAGTTGATTTAGGATTAGTTAGGTCAACCTATACTATTTACAAGTTTAGCTTAGGTTAATTTATGCCTCCTTATGCTAAAAGTAAATTAACTTAATTTAACCTAACAAAGACAACTTAGGCTAGGCTAGATTTAAATTAGGTAGAACTAGACTAAACTAAGTTAATCTAAACATGGTTAAATTATAAATTAAACAAAATACAACTATTTAAACTAAATATGGCTAATTAAACATAATTACTTTGGTTAAACATGGTTAAATACCTTTGAACAGATTTATTTTAAGTAAACATTGTTGAAAATCATCAATGAATAACTTAATTTGTATAATTTATATTTTAAATAATATTTTAAACCAAACATGGTTAAAGTAACATAAATGAAATCAAAAATAATTTTTATGTTAAACATGGTTAAACAATGATAAATTAAGCTAAATTTAAATGTTTTGCTTATATTTGGCTAAATTTGGAAATTTGGAAATTAAAATTCACTATTGAAACAATACATGGTTAAATATAATTAAATTGTGATAAAATTACAAATTAAATTAAGTTATTTAAATTAAAATTAGTTAATAAAATGATTGGTCCTATGTTTTTTAGTTATTTTTGTTAGTTGCATAAGTCATGTGATTGAATACTAATTACTAAAGACATTCTTAATCATTTTAAAAATCTTGTTAGACATTGTAGTTACATAGAACAAGTTATAAAAGACATGTTTTGGTATTATGAACATTTTTCACTAATCAATAAATGCAATTTTATTGAAATTAGTGCGATGAGTCATGAAGTTGATTACTAATTGTAACACCTTGTTAACACATGGCATGCCACATCATCATCACTAAAAATTGAGTTGTTGTGAATTATTATTAGTCACAAAAATAAATGATAGTTTTTAATTCTTAAATTTAAAACATTCAAATATATTGATACAATTTTTAAAATAATAATATATTTACCCAAAAAATAAACAAGTTGCCATATTGACTATAGTTGTAAAGCCATGATGCCATGTGGTGTTTTGATGTCCGTTATAATTACATAGTATTTTTTGGTGACCAAGTAGTTATAAACATAGTAAAAAAAACAATAGGCATTTTTTTAACAAGTCACAAAACCCAAGATGTGTTGTTGTGTCATTGTTTGATGAGAATTTAAAGGAATCACACATGTTCGATGAGGCATGAATAAAAAAAGAAACTATGGAACATAAGAAAAAAAATTAAAAACCATACAAAAACCTAAAACAAAATTTAATGTTTTTATAGTTTTAGGGCTTTTTTTTTTAACCTTAATTTTTTATTATTAATGGGTAACTTAATTTGAAATCAACTTATCTAAAGGGCCTCCTATCAATTCCTAGTTATTTGGTGTTAGTTGTAATTGTTTATTACTTTCTAATTACATGGGAAGTGAAGCCACTAGATTAATTAATTAATTATACATAAAGGTGATGGGAACTAACTTGTCACCACACTCTTGTTAACTTAGGGCAAGACTTGGATAACCTTCACAAAAATAGGAGTAAATTGGATTTCATGTGAATATAGGTGATGGGGAACCCCTTGGGAGGATTCTCAGTATCTCCTATGGGTGTTATTTAAAGGGGTATTCTTTTCCTTTCAAATTTTAAAGAAAGAAAGTGAGTGTGTGTGTTTAGAAGAAGTTGATATACAAATTCCCAAAGGAAGAATTACAAGCACTTATGTGCATGGGGAAGAAACATGGTGTACCTTAGGGATTTGTAATGAAAACTATGGATTTTGAATGAAAATAACTACCTTCCACTTTGTACGGCTTTATTATAGTTCTTTAAGCTTCAAAAGTTAGTTGTGTAAATTTTATGTTATTTGGAAGTTGTTTGTAGAAAGAAAAAAACACTTGGGAGGTGGACAAAACAATGGCAAAGGGTGGCAGTAGGCAATTTAAGGTATTTATACAAATGGCAAGGCCTACAACACCTTTTTTTAGGTTTTTGCATCATTTTCAAGGATGTTATTTTGTGAGCAGGTGAACATGAACAATGAGTATGTTCCATGAGTAGAAAAAAATATTTTGATTAAATTTCATCCATGTCATAAAATATATTCTCTGATAGATTTTAATGACATGGACGAATATTCCTTTACACAATAAAATATTATTCCATGTCACCAATGTGTCCATGTCACATTCAATGGCTTTAAATTGCTAGATTTAAAAAGGTTGGAATGTTTGTGAATTTCCATATCCTATAATCATTAGTAGAAAATGGTAGTTTTGTAATTGATCCTTGCAATTAATTTTTAGTCGCAAATGATATTTGCAATTAAAATTTTAATAGTCATGTTGAACAAATTGCATGTGACACGAGTCACAAATGATAATGAATTTTGGATGAAAAAAAAATCAATGAAATACAACTTCATCCTTTAATTGGCCATATACATATTGTCATATACAATTAAGATGTGAATTTTTTAATGAATAATGGGAGTACGTGATGTTTTATCACATGTCCCAACTTTTAATAATTCTAAATATTTTAATAATAATTTTGAAATAATTTTAAACATCTAGTTTTTATGCTTGAATGGTTTTAAATTGTGACACGTGATGTAATAGAAATTCATCATGTGGCATATCAATTGAATTTTTTGAAAATAAATTCAAATTAATATCTAAATATGTAGGTCAAACTAAATAGGTAGGTAGTCCTAAGTACTTATGACATATGCAAACTTTAGACACCATCTTTTAATGGATGGAATTCACCCATAATTTTTAATTAATTCTTAGTTAAGTTCAAGTAAACCCCTAGTTAAGTCCTAGTTAAGCTTTAGTTAACTTTGAATTAACTCCCAGTTAACTCACAATTAACTTTCAATTAATTCCTAGCTAACTTCTAATTAACTCCCAATCAATTTTGAATTAAGTTTCAATTAAGTTTTAATTAATTCATAATTGACTTTCAATTATAAAGGTTATCAAGAAGCTTCTTTACTTGATGCACACATAGAAGCCTCCTTATAAACTTCCTTAAACTAGGTCCCCAAAGGGATATAAATATAAATAGGACCCCTCATTTTTTTTTAGTTTATTCAACATTAGTATTAGGCAGAATTTTACACCATAGCCTTGTCATGTTTTTTTTCATGTTCATATATATATTGCATAATGCATAATAATAATTTGTTTTCACATTTTTGTTGCACATTTCATGTCCTTGTTCTTAGTTCTTGTGTTCTTGTTTTTTAATCACATAATCTTGTCTTGTTTTTTCTTTGAAAATTAGACATAGACCTTTCCTTTAGCCTTTGTTTTTGTGGTTTTTTGTGTCCTTGACATTTTGAATAGACTCAATTAGGTCTATGTCTATTTTTTCATCTATAAATAATTTAGGAATTAGATTCCTTTAGGAGTTGAATGTGGATTACCCTTATTTTTCAAAGAAAAAGTTTTCAAAAAGTCATGGATTATCCACTTTTTGTTGATTGAGGTTGTGGATTACCCACTCTTATTGGTGTCATATTTCACGATGTTCATAACCATGTCTACGTTTAAAGAAGAAATGGTTGCATCTATGGAAAAACTTTTGTTGCTCTTAAGCATATGGAATAAAAAAATCAACCTCCTAATGAATTTGATGGGACGCATTCCAAATTTCAAGGTTTCTTTAACCATGTGCGACTAGTCATTTAATTGCACCCCCATCATTATCCAAATGGCCCAACCCAAGTTGGCCTTATTAGCACATTGTTATGAGTCACAACTTTAGCATGGTTTACACCTTTGTTAAAATGACAATCTCCATTATCAAATGATTTCGAAGCATTTGTGGAAGAATTTAGCACCACCTTCAAAGATTCTAACAAAGAATGCACATCGACTCGCAAATTGTAAGCTCTTTGTTAGGGACCATGCCCAATTGTTATGTATGCATCAAATTTCAAGCAATTGGTTTATGACATATTATGGGATGAAAAAACATTCATGAGTTAGTTTCAATATGGACTACGCAACGAAATGAAGGATTTATTGTTCATCATGCCAAATTCGTCCACATTGAATTAAGCAATTGTTAAAGTTATTCATTATGATAATAGGTTTTTTGAACGTCGACAAAATAAGCATTAGGAGTTGCCAATAGTTCCAATGAATTTTGCACCTACTATGCCATCTCTATCAACAACATCTACATTAAAGGATTATCCATGTAAATTGATTAGACATGATTCGAACCACTCGTGGAACAAAAAAACAATGACAACGTGTGAACAAACTATGCATATATTGTGGAGAACTAAATCACATCGCTACCAACTACCCCAAGAAACAATTATCACATACAACTTGAGCCATTTCCATTCACATGCCACCTTTTAAAAACTCAAGAAATGAAGACATCCAATTTCAATATGGATTGTGAAATTAAATTTGGATGCATCATGTGTTCAAAATGGTAATGTTTACCTTTAAACCTAGCACCTTCTTTCTTATTGTTAATCATGATCAAATATGGCAAATCCATGATGATGGAGACTAAAACATTACTTGATTTTAGTGCATTTGTGTGTTTCATTAATAAGGAGCTAGTGTGATGACATAAAATGATTTTCGTGGAAAAAAACATGCTCATAGCTATGGAGGTCATCGATGGTTGAAGTTTTTTTCCGAAACCTATGACACATGAAACCAAGGCTTTAGATATTATTATGAAACACATACAAGCAAGGTGTCATAGATGTTAATGCCATGGGGTCATTCTTTTGAATGTTCTTGCATGACTTGTATTGAACTTATACCTAACTCTTAATTTAGATTCACTTTTAGTTAACTTTTAGTCAAGTATTAGTTCACTTCTACTTATTTTTAGCTAAGTTCTAAGTAAGTTTTAGTTAAGTTCGAGCTATCTCCCAATTAACTTTGAATTAAGTCCTTGTTAACTTCTAATTAATTCATAATTAAGTCTTAATTAAACTCTTAATTAATTCCTAGTTAACTTTTAATTAAGTCCTAGTTAACTTTTAATTAAGTTCTAATTAACCTTAGTTAACTTCCAATTGACTCCTAATTAAGTCTAAATTAATTTTTAGTGAAGTTTAAGTTAACTCATAATTAATTCACAATTAGGAAGGTTTTTAAGAAGATTCTTTATTCAATGCACACATAAAAGCCCCCTTGGAAGTTTTTTTGAGCTAGGTCCCCAAAGTAGTATAAGTAAAAGTACGACCCTTCATTTCTTTCAATATGTTCAATGTTAGTCTTAGGCATGATTTTGCACCATAATCTTGTCATATTCTTTTCATGTTCATATTTGCATATGTTAGCATAATAAAAATCCATTTTCATGTTTGTCTTACACATTTCGTGTTATTATTTTTAGTTTTTGTGTTCTTATTTTTGAATCACATGATCTTGTTTTGTTCTTTGTATGAAAGTTAAACTTAGACCTCTTTTTTAACCTTTGTACTTGTGGTTTTTCATGTTTTTGACAATTTGAACAGATTCCATTGGGTATACATCTATTTTTGCATTTATAGTCATTTAGGAATTAGATTCCTTTTGGAGTTGAACGTGGACTAACCCTCTTCTTCAAAGGAAAAGTTTTCAAAAAATCAAAGATTACCCACTTCTTATTGATTAAGGTTATGGATTACCCACCTCTTATTGGTGTCATATTTCATGGTGTTCAAAATCATGTCTACATCCATGGAAGACGTTCTTGTTGTCCTTAAAAATTAAACAAGAAAATCAAGCACTTCGTGAATCTATTTTTCATTTATAAACTAATCAAGTTTTGACTCCTTTAGGATGTGTTTCAACAACACAACCTCAACCAAAAGAACCACGGATCAACCTACCTAACAAGTTTGATGACATGTGTTCAAAGTTTCTAAGTGCATTTGGTCATCCAACTTTATCCTCATTGGTATCCAACTAGCCTAGTTTAAGTTAGATTCATTGGCACCTTGTTATTACGCACGACCCTTGCTTGGTTCGCACGTCTAGCGTCAAGATATCATCTATTTGTCAAGGATCACATTTAGTTGCAGTATATGCATTGAAGTTTAAATAATTGATTTGTGATATTTCATGGGGTGAAGCAACACTCATAAGTTTGCTCCAGTTTGGTTACAAGGTGATGTGAAAGACTTACTACTTACCTTGCCAAACCCTTCAACATTAAGTTAGGCCATTGCACAACTTGTTCAATGTGATAACAAGCTTTTTGAACGTCAATAAGAAAGGCACCACAAATGTACACATTGACAACACAAAGGAGTTTCGCACCATAATAACACAAAATATTTTTTTACATGCAATGCCAGCCTAGGCTTCGACAACCTTACTAAAGGACGACCCCATCTAATTTGATAAGACAAGATTCAAGCCCTTCACAATGCACGAAAAACAACTTTGATGTACAAACAATCTTTGTTTGTATTGGAGAACTAAATCATGTTGTTCATGAATGTCTAAAAAAACGTGGACAACATGTAGCATGCGCCATCTCTGTTACCAACTCATAATTAGAAGAGTCGAAAAACAAACATGACTAATTTAAGTAAAGATTACAAGGTTGGACCTTGATGCATCATGTAATGAGAATGGTCCCAACACATTCTCCAACCTAGCACCATGTTTCTTAATACCAATCATTATCAAATGTAATAAGCTTGTGACAATAGAGGCCCAAACATTCCTTGATTCTAACACATTAACATGTTTTATGGACAAGGAGTTGGTCCAACAATATAAGTTTGCTTTAATGGAAAAAAAACACTTTAATGTTAATTGAAGTCAATAATGATTAGAGCCTTTCATTAGGCCTAATCACACATGAAACCAAGCCATTAAATGTTACCATCGGTTCTCACACCAACAAGGTTATCCTCAATGTCATTTCATTTTTAAGAAGTCTTATCATTGGATTGTTTTGGCTTGTTCTACATAATCCGCAAATGGATTGGCATATAAAGAGTCTTCATTTTGAAACACCATAACACAAAGCCTTGAAGTATGAAACCCTCATTAGAAGTATGCAAAGTCTGAAGCATAAGGAAGACTTAGATGGTACAAAAAGGGCTTGGAGCCTTAAGCTTTTGTTTGTTGGAGCAAAAGCTTTCATGAAAGCTACCACAAGAGGAGATGCATTTTTATTTATGTTTTTCCCTCACCAAATGTTGACCCACGTCCACATGAAATTCCTTCCTAGTACCAAGAATTTAAGGATGTGTTTGAAAAGAAAAATATGGACACCTTACCCAAGCATCGACCATACGACTACACCATTGATCTTATGGAGGGAATGCAACCTCCATTCAAACCCATCTATAATTTGTCACAAGATGAACTTGTAGCACTTTGTAAATACTTCAATGAGAACCTTAAGAAGAGGTTCATTTAACATTCAAAGTCTTTAGCCAGTGCCCTCTTTGTCAAAAAGAAATATGGTTTTTTGTGAATGTGTGTTGATTATTGTGGACTAAATTGATTCACCATCGATACCATTTACCTTTAATCTTAGGGTTGTTGGACCAGCTTAATTTGCCAAGGTGTACACCAAGTTTGATGTACATGGAACACAAAACTTGGTGTGCATTCAAGAAGGTGATGAATGGAAGACAATGTTCAAAACCCGTTACAACCATTTTGAATATGTTGTGATGTCATTTGGCTTTACTAACACACTTGTTATTTTCCAACATCTGATGAACAATGTTTTTAGAGAATACTTGGATGATTTTGTGGTTTGTTACATCGATGACATCCTCATTTTCTCAAAGAACATGAAAGATTATTAACACCGTGTACAACTAGTTTTGGAGAAGCTTTAGGACATTAGACTTTACACCAAATTAAGGAAATGTGAATTCCATTAATCTGAAGTGGAATTCTTAGGTTATGTCATTTCTAAAGATGGCATTCACATTGATCCTTATAAGGTTCAAACTATTATTGATTGGGCTACTCTAACTTATGTTCAAGATGTCTAATGTTTTTTTGGACTTGTCAAATTTTATAAACATTTCATTGCCCACTTTTTTTCAATAGTGACCTTTTTTACTCAGTTGATTAAGAAGGATCGACCTTTTTCTTAGGGAGTTAAAATTAATAATTTTTTTAATCTTTGAAAGCTTCTTTCACCACTTCTCCATTCTTGATTCGTGTAGACCCTTCCAAACCTTTTGTTTTGGAAATGGACACTTTCGACTTTATAATAAGCATCGTGCTCTCACAACTTGGAAAAGACAATCTTCTTCATCCTGTTATTTTTTGTTCTTGTAAGTCTTTTCGTATGGAAATTAATTACAAGATTCATGATTAAAAAAAAAAACCATCATGGATGTTTTTGAAGAATGGCATCATTTGTTCAAAGGAGCTCAATATGAAATCATTGTGTATTCAGACCATAAAAACTTATAATATTTCATAACAACTCATGTTTTAAATCAACACCAAGCTTAGTGGGCATTATTGTCCTTGTCTCCATTCCAATTTGTCATCACATATTGCCCTGGGTGCCAATGAAAGAAACTTAATGCATTGTTTTGTTGCTTATACTTCACACCTAAAGAAAAAGATGCAACCTATGAACAACAATGTGATGTCATTTTCAAGCTTAAACATCTTCGAATTCGGGCATTGTCAATAATTCTAAATGACATAGCCCTTATTTGTCAAATTCATGAAGATTTGAAGAAGGACCTTCTTACTATTAGCATTTAAGGGCAATTAAGGAATCATCATCAAGTCCAAGATTTTTCCAATGATCATGATAAGTCCAAGGTTCAAAATGGTCTACTTTACATGATGGTCTTTTGTATGTTCCTGATGACCTTGTGCGACTTCAAATTTTCCAAGTTAGACACCTTGCTTTGGTTGCATGCCATTTTGGATTCAACAAAACCATGGAGTTAGTGTTTCGAGATTATTAGTGGCCATATTTTTAGAAGTATGTGAAGGAGTTTGTCAAATCTTGCAATGTTTATTGTGAGCTCTACCAACATGGCCATGGCTAGTAGTCTCAATATTTAAAAATTGGGTTAGGAATTTGTGAGTGTGATGAAGTTATTAGGGGGGTTTAACAACTTTGTGTTAGAATAGGGGTTGATGAGTGTGCACAAGGTGTGAGGGGGGGG
>Ga0209611_10001142_pt1 | contig 43960 bp, 25 predicted proteins | sample S1TSphgellanicum_3_FD_187693 | JGI IMG/M metagenome (GOLD analysis project Ga0209611, IMG submission 187693) | Host-associated microbial communities from peat moss isolated from Minnesota, USA - S1T2_Fc - Sphagnum magellanicum MG (SPAdes) (version 2) | ecosystem: Host-associated > Plants > Peat...
GATCAAGGCATTCAAAGTCATGCCTTGCAACATATTATCTCTTGAGAATTGAATGGAAATCACCTTTTTACTTACAAGGAGGCCTTTTCCCATGAGCAAAACATGCACAAAAAACTTAAAGTAGTCAATTCCATTCTTTTGTCTTTTGTTTATGGTTTCTTATTTATATGGTTTTTTTTTTTGCATTCATATTTTTGGTATTATTGGTTGTATATTGGGTATTGATTTTGCTTTGCTTTCATTTGTAGCAACTTGATGCATCTACATTTAACTTTGTCACAACACATGCAATTCATCTATCTAACAAAGAAAATTTGGCATCAAGCTCAAGTATTCAACCTAAATTGTCCAAGTCTATAGTAATTACATGTTTGTAGAATGTTGGTAATACTTTTAACAAATTAGTTATTACGTTTGTTCCTATTAAACAAGATTTGGAATTTTGGAATTCTTTTGAAGGATCTTCTACTTTGAAAAACATGATGAGTAAATATGAGAAGGGCCTTTCTATTGTAACACAAATTGGAGGTCATGAATTTTCCAACCTTACAAATTGCAACATAACTCTTTCAATATCTTATCCTAATGTGGTAGCAAACTTGCTTTCTAAATTGAAAGGTCCACCTTTTGGGTGACTACATTCAATTGTACTTGGCCTTCCATAATGTTTTTTGATTTTAGCATACATTTTGATTTTACATTCTATATTCTTGGACATTCACTTTACATGGTACATGTAGTTTACATTTTACATTTTTAGTTGACAATACATTCATACTTGGTAATTCTAATTTTTGATATCTTCAATCAATAATTCTTTGATTTGGGCATATTAAAAAAAAATTATGATTGTTGTATGATTTTTAAAAACCTTATTCATTGTTCTTTGCAATGATATGTTGAACATTGAAATGTTATTGTCATTCAATTTGAAATATAACCAATTTTGATTAATTTTGAAACTCTTTAGAAATTAGGTAAAGAAATTTTTAACTTAAAAAGATTTAAGATCAGCGGTGCAATTTCGAAATTGCTCACGTTTCAAATGACGTGAATAATTTTGTTTTGAAATTTCACTATTTTTTTGTCAAGAACAAATCCATTGTACAACATAGTTTCCAAGTACATTGAATGTTTTTCGGCAAATGTTTATCTAGAACTAAAAAGTGTCAAATGCAACTAAAAATTCTATCACTTCATTTGTGAATTTTAAGTTTTGAATTTCATTTATTGACAAAAAAGTTTGTAATAAAATGAAGGCTATTCCCTCCAAGCATGTTTGAAATCGTTTTGAAATTCTTTACCAGTTTTACCAGATGTTTAGGAAAGACAATAATTCAGAAGTGTAAGGTAAACCAGATGGGCAATTGCATTACTAAAAATACGGCCTTATACAAGGCAACCATCGAGCACTGCCCAACTTCCATCATGCCCTCACCCGCATGCTTTCCCAAGTGTAAAGAGTTACCTCACATTATGTTTTTAAATGTTTTTCTGGGGATACCTATCGATGGGTATCACAAGGGAAAACTGGGCTTAATGAAAATGGAATGCCCCTTGGAGCAGAACTTTCCATTTTTTAAATTTTAAATCAACTAGTGTGGCCTGTGCAGTTGGCCCAAGTGTTACCACGTCCTCAACTGGTTTTTCCTTCCAAAACCTGGTTTTTGGAATTTATTTGAATTTTCAGTGGCAGAAATCACTTAAAATTCAATATCTCCAACATTTTGAATCCAAATCTTACCAAATAAATTCCATTAAATCCTGCACATCAAGATCTTTCCAACAACATTCCAACTCCTCAGAAATTTTCAGCTACTATATAATTTAATTTTCAATGAAAAAATCATTCAATATTCAAAAACTTTTGCACAGCAAGTCCAAACATCAATGGAACCAAGCCCATGCACCCCTCCTGTCAAGAGCTTTCCAAAGACACCAAGAACACAATCTGAAGCATCCCAGTTCGATGGATCTCATAACTACAAAACAAAACAAACTACCCTCCTTCCTAGAGAGATGGTCGGATTTTATGCTCTGCAAGACACTCTCTAGATACACTAGAGAAATCGGAGGAGGTCTTTACTCTTTACATCTTTACCAGGAGTGAAAAGAAGGCCCTCCAAATACTTTAGGTCAGGAAATTTCTAGGACTTCTTTACAGAATAACTAAAAAAGAGGAGGAAAAAGAAAAAGATAAACAACAAAAGAAAATCCAGAAAACTAACTGACTGACGAACAGGATAACGTCACGTACCATAGGAAGGAGGACAGTGGGCAATGATCATCCCCCATCCACGACCACACACACCTGATCCAAGCCCTGCCGAATTCTCAATTTTTTTCATTTTTTATTTTTAAAGACCTAGTACTTGGCCTGGCCTTCCGGATTTCAGAAGATTCAGTTTTATGATTAGTCACTTAAAAACATAAGAAAAAAATATCGTTGCTTTCCGCAAGAAAATGTTTTATTATGAGAGCCTTCCAAATTTTCGACTTCCTTCAAATCCAAAAGGCCCCCTTAGCGGGACCTTCTCTTATACACAAAACACAACTCACTTGGTCAGTGTTTTTTTTTTTTTTTTCAATTCTCATATTGCTGCAAAAGTGGCAATTAGCCGCCACAAGAGAATTTAGCCAAATCTGGCTATAAGACAAATAGAGCAGTAGAAAAATCTAAGAATATTATTACATGTTGGGAAATCACTATAACCTATTAGTTAAATATGACTACCTAATAGGTTACCCAAAAAAAGCTTAAAATCTGTCCAAGTCCTGCCTCTTTTTTTTTTGACGATTTCAAAAAAAATTCCTCAAAATGTGGCGATATTTCTGGTGGAAATTTTCCAAAAATTTGTTCCCTTGAGCATTATTATTACTTGGGAACTTTTCTTTTTTTTGTTAATTGGAAAATGGCGAATATTTGCCACAAAAATAAAAAAATTTAAATCACGGCCTGTCTAGCTTCTATGTATGATTATCATACAAAGACCTAACCTAATTGTAAGAGTCTCTGGAAACCGACTCCACAATAACAGTTTGTAGATTTCTCTGCATACAAAAGAGACATCCGTAAAGTCAGGAAAAGACAGCACCAGTACCCTGAGTTTGGTCATACACAGGTTGAGATTTCAAAAAAACCTGCAAAAAAGTACATTAGCATTCAACAGGGGGGTGAAACTCAGAAAACCATCAATTTTGATGGCCCCTGAGTTTTATCCTGTCGTTCTCTTTTCCTGAGCGCCTCCACTGCTGCTACGTAGATTTTCACTGCTCCTACCTGTCCAGCTACTACAATTCCTCTTGCACCTTGTGCATTAAATGCTGAGATTCAGCATTTTGTACTGAGTTTCTACATTTCCTACTGAGATTTAATTTCTTGACTTTACTGATACCACTAAGAGAGTGATTAGGGGGTGGAAGGAGGCCCAAAGACAGGGTGAATTTGCGGATATCTCTATAAACTTAGTTACATTTGAGGAGATCTCAGGATTTGGGACAATTTTGGAAACACAAAAAAGGGGGACAAAAACAAGGCCAATTGGGTTGTGCTTTAGTAGTAATACTGTTGGATTTGGTGCAGTTGAGAGTGGTGTTGGAAGGAGGAGAGCAGCAGCTATGGCGTTAGAGATGGTTATGAGGAATAGTGGTAGTAGTCAGCTAGTGGTGGGTGGTTTGCTGGTTGCAGCTTCACCAGCTGGGTCGCAATGTAATTCTTCTTCTTCTGCTGCTGCTTCTTCTTCTTCTTCTTCTTCTTCGAGGCGAGTGAAGAAGCGGAGTAATGCTGGGAGATGCAGCTGCCACCAGCTCCTAGGTTCGAAATTATTGTCGTCTGGGTTGTGGTCCACCTGCAGTAGGAGAAGGGGTGCAGCTGCTGTGCACAAGGGGTTTCTACTACGTTATTCTTCTGGTTGGACGAGAGCCAGCAACAGCGGTATGAGCAGCGGCGGTGATGAGGACCGGGTTCAGGAGGAGGAGGCAAATCTTCTGGCGGCATGGAGCGAGCAAAATGCGGAGGAGGAGGAGGAGAATCAATTAGTCGCATGGATGAAGATGATGACAAGGACTGTAGCAGAGACGGTAGTGGAGGCAGGCAAGAAGACATGGCAGAAGCCTGTAATGGTAGCACTGATGATGGGCTTGTTATTGACGCAGAATCCGGCCATGGCAATTGCAGCGAGCGGAGGCAGAGTCGGGGGGAAAGTAGGAGGAGGTTCAGGCTTTTCAGCGCCGAGGTCATCATATTCTGCTCCATCTTCTGGCTACAGTATACCACGAGGTTACTCTGCACCATCTCCAGGACTCTCTTACTCGGTGCCATATGCCGTTCCATCGCCCTTTTTTGGTCCTGCGTTTGGAGGAGGCTTGTATGTTGGCCCTGCGTATGGAATCGGATTTGGAGGTGGCAGCATCTTCTTCCTCATGTTACTGGGATTCATCATATGGCAAGCTATCTATGGCTTTCTCTCTGAGCGTGAGGGTGGATCCTTGCTCTCAGGAACTCAAAAGTACAGTGTGCTGAAACTACAGGTACTTGCTTGCTCACACCCTCCTCAATGAGGGGTACCTATGAGAGAGAAGAATTAGGGCAAAAAACTAGGTCATCACCATGGCAGGTGCAATTTGCACTCTCTCTCTGCTCTTTTCTGGTAACTTTTATTCAATGGACTTGAAATATTAGGATTTATGTATATTCCTGACCTGCAATTGAGTTGTCAAGTTTGTAGGTGATGATGATAGGTAGAGTAGCAAAAAAATGGTTCTTGAGACAAAAATTGAGCAAATCTGCCCTGGGGACTGCAGGTCAGGTTGTTGGGCATGGCTCGCACACTTCAACGGGATTTGGACAGAATCGCACAGCAAGCTGACACCACAACTGAAGAAGGCCTTCACTATGTACTTACAGGTATGGGGGTTCATTCCATTTCTAATGTCTATAGAGGTGTGGATTTTTTTAATTTTAATTTTTTTGGTTCCAGTATTTCCAGCCAGTTTGTTTTGCAAGAACTACCAGCAAGCTGCCTAGCACATATAAAAGTTATCATCAGATTTGACAATGCATGTGCTCTGACCTTGAAACATGGTATGCTTTAGCTGGTATCAATGGGGATTTTAGCATGTGAAGGACTGGGGAGTTTTTCAGAATACAAAAAATTCTGTTCATCAGAGGGCTTACCATACATCACTTAGTCATGTGCAGCTGGTGAACTTGTGCAGAGACCTGTCTGGCCTTGATGCGGCATCCAGACTTCTGTATCTCAGGTGTTTCATTGGTATGATGCATTCTTAGCCTGGCAGGTGGTTATACATATCATTAGATTGCCATTCCATAACATCCTCTTTGCATGCCATGTTAAAACTGCTTTCGTGTAATATCACATTGTAGGAGGAGGCTGGTTACATGTTTTGCTCACTGATCGGTACATCATGCAGTACAGTCTTGGATTAGCCTCTCACCATACCCATACTTTGCAGTGTGATATCAAGCGATCAATAAGCAATGGGGAAGAGCGGTTTAATCAGCTGTCTTTGGAGGAGAGGGGGAAGTTTGATGAAGAAACTTTAGTGAATGTGAACAACTTGCAGAGGAGGATGATGGCTGCACCTAAGGCAGATCGGTTTAACAATGAGTACATTGTGGTAAGGCAATGTTTTCAGGTCAAAAAAAACCATTCCTCTGGCAAGAAAATCCGTGGGGTTTTATTTTTTTTAGGTTCTACATTTGGGCATTGGAGATCATTGTGAAGAGGCTAGCTTTGATGATGCCACACATTTGAAGTTTTGTACAACAGGTGACGATACTGGTGGCAGCTGAAGGAGAGTACAAGTTGCCAACAATTAACAGTAACACAGATTTGAAGGATGCATTGAGGAAGCTTGGTTCCATACCAGTAGATGCAATCCAGGTGTGGTGTTCACTCTTTTCATTCATCACATGTAATCCCTACTGCTGCTCATTTTCAACATTGCTTTTGCGAAGGTGTTTGTGCTACCATCGTGCCTTCCACTAAGAATTTTGAGCAAAAAACTTTAATATGAAAGAGTTTTATGATAACCATGGACAAAAGATGGTAAAGGCTGAGCGCCATGAAACATGTTTTGGCAGGCTATAGAAGTTCTTTGGACACCTCAGGATGAGAATGATACACTCAGTGAGAGGGAGCTTCTCCGTGACTACCCTCTTCTGCGATCTCTTTGAATTCACAGGTCTTTTGCCTCTTCTGCAATCTCTTTGAATTTACAGACATTTTACCCTCTTATTTGATTTCTTTGAATCTACAGCCCTTTTACATTAGGAGTATCAGATCAAAAGACAAAATTCGTGGGTGGGTGGGTTTGAGTTTGTAGTGTACAGGCGGATATGTAGTTAGTAAGATATTTTTCCTTGCTTCTTAGGAATTGGGTTGCCTCATGGTTTCATTTAACCAATCTCTACATGGTTACTTTCCAGATGATAAGAAACTTAACAGAAAGTGTGATAGGGAGAGTAGAAAATGTTATTTGCCCACTGTACACATTCATAATATGCTATATATTCAATTTCAAAAGGAAAATTATTCTGCATTCCATTGTCTTCTTGTTGTGAAGGATTTTCTTCTTGCCACAAGCTTTTTTTGTCATTTGGAAAATAGCACAACCATGCAAAAACTGAAAGAGGTATTGGGGATGTTGCATTTCATGGCATCAAACACATATACTACATCACCAGTATCTTGAGTGGCCACAGTATTAATACCACCTGAGAAGCTTTATAACAATGTTTTGACCCACTTTAATAAGTACAACTGAACTATGGTTTTTTTCAAAGCTGGGTCCACCCTCAACTCTATCCTGCACTAAACTTGCACCTAACATTTACATACAGAATGAACTACCCAAATTAACCTGAGAGTTCAGTCAGAAGGCAATATACTGTTTCTTGACAGCCAGAATTGCAAAAAGCTTCACAAGAATCTAAAGGGCAAGAAGCTGAAGAATATATTACCAAGAGGAACAGAGGAGAAAGAATAGACAAAAAGTCAGGTGAGACACATCCAGCACCAGCAGCATCTCTAAGCTGGCCATGAAGCCTCATGTGTCATAGTCTGAGTTGATTCCAAAGATACGAACCTTGTGCATGTTCGGGAACTTGGCAATGACCAGCCAAAACACTGCAATTGTATTCAGTATGAGGACTGGATTCCTGTAGTCTGTAGTATGTGATGCTATCAAATACCTGTCATGTCATACCTCACCCCATCAATCACACTTGCACATCTGACATTGCTTGTTTTTTATGCTCCTTGTTGCATCCCAGTTCAACAAGCAACAAGCTAATTAGACCACCTCACATCACAGGCACCATGAAGTACTAGAAAGGGACACACACACTGGAGCAGGATGACCAGCAGACCTTCAGAAACTTACGACTGTTCTGGCTGTCAAGAAACATCTTTCTTGACACAACAAATCTAGCCATTTAGTGTTTCTTGACACAACTGTGGTAAGTGTCCTGAGCTGTTGCAATTCCAGATGCACCAGGAGGACTTGTTCATGATGTCAGCTAGCAACAAAAAAGAATAACTAATGAAAAAGCCCAATACTACCATTGTTCAGGCTGCAACAAACTTGTGAGGGTACTAAGCTTCATTCCATTTTAGCTTGCCCCTCCTGTACATGTAAGCATCTAACCCTAAGGCACAGAGAGGCCTAAACAGAGGGTAGCAGTTGGAGTCTCTGATGCCATGGACATATCTATATATATAGCTACAGAACCACAATAAGATCGTATTGTGCTGGAAAGACCTATTTGTTGCTAGGGTTTTCAAACATGATGAAAAATGCTTACATTAGTCAGGAAGGGAGTAGGAATGAAGCACATAGAAACAACAGGAAAGAAGGATACCCATGCACTCTAATCAGGAAGAGAGAAAGAGAGAGAAGCACATACAGGACAACTGGAACAACAATCAGAAACTTGCGGTTGCGAGTGTTCTGACGGCCATTGTCCATTTGTTCCCACCAAGTCAGCTTGGCATAATCCCCTTGATCTTCGGCGAATGGTGTTCCCTTCTTCCAGTGGAAGAAACGGTAAGTCACCTGCAGCATCCATGTTTGGCAAGCATAAATAATTAGCCATTACATATATGACACAACTTGACAATCTTCCTGTTACACACAAACCATATAGATGCTCATTCACATGATGAAGATTGGTCCAATGAAGACATGAACTATTACTTTCATCACGTTGTAGTTTGTGAGCTCCTTACATGCCTCATTAACCATCTCCAGAAACTATATTTGGATGAAGAAACAGCTAATTTCTAGAAATCAGAGGGGTAGATGTGATTTTCTGCTGACCTAGAGAGGGGAATCCTAAGTGAAAAAGCATAATAGATATTGGGCAAAACGACATCAACAATCCCATAGATGGAAATGGACACATGAAGGAGACAAAAGAAGGAGGTTGTACACCACAGCTGCACACAAACATAAAAAAGTTGTGTCTTTGTCACTACTATTAGGGGGAAACCTCTTCCTTCTGAAAGAAAACTCATTCAACTGACCCACCACTACATATATCTACAAAACTACAGAGAACTCTCCTCAACAACAAATTTGTAGATAACATGGCAAATGAGCACAGGCATAATCACCCTTATGAGAGTCACTCACAAAGTGTCATACCATCAGCTTCATCACAAAATAGCAGCAGCAACAGAGCTGCCATGACTACCTACCCACTGACTTCATCAGCTCCTGCTGGCTACAGATTCACATACAATTCAACCCAACATCTTGTGTAAACAAAAAACCATAACACAAAAAATCTACACCCAGAGTTTTTACTGTTGCAATTTCCAGAAGAGACCAGAAACGCTCCTCAATCATGATGTTGCCCAGGTTTACGACTCGAGAGAAAGGTCTACATAGAGAGCATAGTGGTTGGAGTCTCCTGTGAAACCCTAAACGTGTCCTTCAAGCACACCACTGATGACTACATGACTGCAAGTGGTGAAGTCAGTAGTGGAACAACACACATCCATGAAATTGCAGAGAAATACTTCCCACTAACAAATACAGACGCAAAAACTTGACTCGCAGTTTTTCCCCAAACTTTTCTTGGGTTATTAGCTTGGGAAGGAAGAAAAATACATACATACAAGCGCAAGATGTGAGGACGGTTGTTGGACTTACAGCGAAGTGGGCGAGGTTCACAACAGTCCATGCGGTTCCAGCGTCGCATCCGAAAACGGAAAGGATAAGAAGCCAAGAGATGAAGATGATGAGGATGTAGGTAGTCCACACCCCGGGATACTGGAACCAGGAAGTGTTCTTATTGACGTCCGGCGGCGGTACCACCTTCACATACATTCCTCCGACCCCTCTGCTAGCATCCATCATGTCCCCTCTACTGCTACCTGCTGCTTTCTTTGTCCGCGTCCCCTCCGGCATTCTCCACTAGTCTCTTCTCTTCAAGAACAGCAGCAGCACTAGGGACACACACACAAAATTGCAAAGAAGAAGAAGAGAAAACGCACGCGCAATTAGGTCAACAATTAGGTCAGGAATTAGGGTTTAGAAGAACACGCTCGCTGTTTTGCTTTTACTTCTTCCGTGCAGCTGCTTTGCGGTCGAGCACCTCCTTCCCCTCGTGGTGTGGAGGGTTTTGCGATGAGGAGTGAAGAAAAAGAAGCGTGAAGGAGGAGGACAAGGGAGCGTGAAGAAAGATTGGGTGTCCAGGGGAAAGCTTCTTCCTTTGAATTAGGGTTTCCTCTGAGGAGCTCTCTTGAGCTGCTTTGCGGTCGAACTCCCCCTCTCCTTGTGGTGTGGAGGGTTTTCGATGAGGAGTGAAGACGAAGAAGAAGAAGCGTGGAGGAGGACAAGGGAGCGTGAAGAAATATGGGGTATCCAGGAGAAAGTTTTTTCCTTTGGACTTAGGGTTTCTTCTGAGGAGCTCTTCTCTTGACTCAGAGCATCTGTCTGAGGGATCCCTGAGGTGCTTCCGAAAATTGAATTGGGCTGCATGTCCTGATGATGATGACGCATGGAGTTCTAAGCAATGCTGCCACCTAGCAACAACACCTGCCCTTGGAAGCTCGATATGAGCCTCATTCACTCAAGCAATACAATCTCTTGTAAGCTTTCAAGAGACATGAAACGCTGGAATTGTAGAAGTCTTTGCAGCATTACATTGTGTTGTCTGAAATTAATTGTTCATCCAGTTGAAGGATTTACAAGGGCTTTCTCACTCCTAAGGGCATCCCCAGAATGCTCAGTATGTGACCCTGCACAAATACTTCTCACATCCAAGTTTAGTTATTTACTTTCTTTCAACCTGGGACTGCAAATAGGTGCAAGACTACTAATAGCAAACCATCTGGACCAATCAGAAACAGGGAGCAGCAGTCAGATCATATTTATTACACTCTTCTCTTGCACATGCACAGCTTTGATGTGCCTTTTACCAGCCTCAGCAAACTGTGCAAAATTGCTGGGCAATAACCATTTTGCTGAGCCAAACTGGCATGTTTTGGCATTTCTTCATCCAATTTTATTGTGCAGGGTCACACACTGAGCACCATTGGGGATACTCTAACCAATTCCTGAAGCTCAGATTTGCCGATTTCCAAACAGCCTTTAAATCCTTGTTGTCAACAAAAAAGTTGGGTCTCATTCTTCCTATTATTTTCAGCACAGACTAGTTTGTTCTTTGACTTGGTTCTTTTGTTAGCATTTCTTCTGAGCTGGTGACCAGAAAAACTTGGCTACCCATTCTGGGTGAAACCATTATGTATTTGCATTTCTACATAAGTTGCTGCAAGACTAGCATTCACGTCATGGATTTACTTGAATAAGCATGACAAATTGATGTATGATGTGTGATGCACTTGGTTTCGGGGGATGGGGAAGAGAGGCAGCTCAGGTCGGAGAATCAAGTGGGTGACTTGTGAAGTCTGGACCTGTTTCTTATTTCATTATAGCCAATTCTGAAATTTTGGAAGTTCCAGCAAGATCCTCAAGAAGTGGAGTGAGTCTGGCCAAAAGGTGGGGAACTTTCTGTGGGCTGTGATCATCTCCTTGCAATCATAGCAAGCTCCAAATTAACCACAATTAGAAATCCTTCTTCAGGTGCACCATCATTTTAACTTCCATCGCTGTGTACTCCTAGAGTTCTTCTCTCAACTGATTGTGTCATGTTGTCCATGGAGCTTGTTGCTGCAAGGATCTTGTCCCATGCTGTAATCATATGCTAGTAGGACTAGCAATCGACAGTTCCATTTTCATCAATGCCACTACCATTTCTTTTGTGGCAAAAGCTTCTTCCCTACACTGAACTGACTTCTCTATGAAGTGGGCTCTATCTAGTCACAGCATGCGGAAGCTTGATCAGTTGACCACCCATCCAAGTAGTATTTCACTTCAATCTTCGTGCCAGATCTTAAATGCTTGTATTGTCAAGTCATTAGATATATATTTAAGTATTTTATATATTATCTTGTCAAAAGTGTGCATCTTTTAATTCAAGAAATATTACTCTTAAAACACATGTATGTTATAGTGGTCCACGATATTAGCATTTGGTTTAAACCCTTCATTCCATGTGAAAAAGGAATTTTCCTTTTTGTGGGTACCATTCTGTGCTTCTTGATATGCAATCTATATTCAATTTTGGATACCTTTGTTTTCAGTACCCCATTATTGTAAATTGATCATTCCTATATATACCAAACTCAGGCTTTGGCACTACCAGGATGATCAATTAACAGATGACCGATTAAAATGAGGTCAAAATATTAATATATTCACAAATTAAATGATTTTTGAAGGAAAGATAATTAGTAACATTGGTACTCCATGATCATATAAGTTGTCAAATCATGAAATCATTTTCACTTCCATGAATTCTAAAATGTGAAATTTAATTGATCATTTCTATATCTACCAAATAATGTGTATTAATAAGGTATTCATAATGCACATGAATATCTCTCAAATGGATATGTGCTGAGGAAGGTATTGGTTTGTTATCCAAGACAATGGTACCCATGTAGATCAGGGTATTATTATGCAATGATGCCCCCAATTTGTATCTGGCTGGTCATATTGGATATGTGTTCAAGTCAGGAATGTGATCAAGGCAATCTTTAAACCTTGAGAGGGAAATCTTTAATTTGAAATCAACTCATTTTGCTTGAGAAGGTGTCCTTGCACAATCTTTGTTTTGCAGGAGCACAATATGAATCACTTTATTGTTTAGAAATCTATTTTGGTTAACAAAATTCCCAACTACTTCATGCATCATTCAATAGCACAAAAACAACACTGCGTGGGTTTAGTGGTTTTTTGAACATAGAATAACAAAAGTTGTTGGTTACCTTTCATATTATGGTCAAAAACACTATGTCAAAAAATGGTGATTAGAATAATAAATGAGAGGTACATTACACAATCATGTCAGTAGTAACCAACTCCTTGTCATATCCACAACAATGGTCACCCTAAACAACAGATGCACCATACCAACTTTCTCTACAAGCAACAACACCTATGAGAATTCCTTGAAAAGTCATTAAGTAATTAGTAATTACCACCAAAACCTAACCCTAAAATCCAATTTGATCTAGTATAACTAGCTTAATTTCAAAAGCTTGTTTCACTCTCCACACATATTATCATACCCCACAACAATCCCAATGATAAAAAAACCGAGGATAAACATGGTTCAATTTTTGTTTTCATCAAGTAAGATGGATGACAGACATGTAAACACAATTTTGTGTTCATGGGAGGCGATTTGGCAATTTGTAGAATTGCCCCAAAAAAAAAGTTCAGAATTTCATCTTGAAATTTTGCCTCCATCAGGTGAAACTGTTAGTTTACCAAAAGAAAGTGAGTTTTAAAAAAAAAGTGTTAAGATCCTGACCCATATGTAAAGGCTTCAATGGGAATTGACTTGACAGTGGCATCGTGTTTCTTGTTGTATGTCTTGAAATGAATTAAGCCAGATGGTGGATCATCCAACCAAACCTCATGAAATGGAACGGAGAGGAAAAGGTCTTTGTTGAGAGCAGATTTCATTTTCCATCCCTTGAGATCCACAATTTTGTTTTTCTCAATCTTCCCTGACATTGATTTCTTGTAGACAACCACTTCTTTGGCAATGACAAATTCATGTTCTATATTTGCTTTTTGATGAACCCACCAGACACCTAAGTTCTCAACAAATCCAAACTCATCAACATATTGGAATGGAAACAAACCAGCAGGAAACCCAAATTTCTCAAACATCTCTAAAAGCTTTGGAAGTGCTTCACTCCCTTTAGTAACAACTTCTGCTTCATTGTGCACTGCTGCTGCTGTTGCCTGTGAAGCTCCTTCTAGCTGTGAAGCTCCTTCAGCCATGATAATAGTTCCTCGTGTCAAGGTTCAAGCTCAATATACACTAAATAATTGAAATCCAAAAGTTTGCAAAAGGGAATTTTGTGAATACCCTAAATTTCTCACATTTATGCACAATGAAAACTTTTGGGGGTTGCCCCAGATGGAATTGGGAGCTACTACAATGGGGTAAAAAAAAAAACTAAACTAAGGTATATAGGCAAGAGAGAGATGGATCCTATGGCTTTTGTAAAACTGTGTGGGCTATCGAATGTAGACTTTAAAAATGTTTCAACTTTCAACACCTGATCATAGTGAGATCAAGACAAAACCAAAACATTCATACATTGATCTAATAGTCTTTTTTTTACTACCCAAATGAGTAATGTCTCTCCCAACGAATAGACTGCTTTGAAGTGGAAGGGTGCCAAGAGGTGAAGAGTTACTAATAAGCCCAAAAGGTTTTTTGAGGGTTTCTTGTATCAACTATCAACATTTTCACATGAATGGGTTTAGTTAGGTTCATGAGATTGTCAAACGGCTCGGCATTGGTCAAATTTATTGAACCAAAGAGTTGCTTTTTTACAATCCACAAATGATGAATGCATAGACACACAAGTGATCCATCATTAGTGAAACCAACATTAAAAAATTACTAGTTTGAAGCCCGTGCCTAATGCACAGGTGTGTGTGTATTTGAAGATACATATTACAAAATTACAATTACAAACTACATTTCGAAAACCTCTTTATATACGACATTCCGCATGTATCCATCGGGACCCTAACCGCTGAAAATCTTGATGTTTGCACTGCTTGTGACTTGTGAGATAGCAATATACAGTTGACCATGGGAATAGACCAGAGACGGCAAATATAACATTGTTCAACTTGTAAGTAAGCAGTAATTTACTTCTTTACTAGGTATCAATCTATTGAAAGTTATTTCTTAGTTTTTGTATGTTGATAAGTTCCAATACCCAGACCCCCTCCCTGTTCATAATGGTTAGGGTTTCTGGTGCAGCCAATTTTCACATGCATCATAATAATACCTCTGGCATCCAGCATATTATTATTATTGGCAAAATTGTTTTTCTGGGCAATCTGATCATTGCAATTACCAATATATCTATTAAGTTTGTGTGCTAAAATGGCAACTGACATCCATTGCCATTAATATTATGGCAAATGCAAGCCTTGAAATTGTCAATATCTTATAAAAGTGTGCTTAACGACTGTTTGATCTGGCATCCATTGAACTATAATAAAAAAATTATGGCAATGTAAAAAGCATTGAAAATTTCTAAAATTCTAAATAAAATTTCCAAAAAAAAAACCCAACCCAACTCTTTCAGTTGTTGAGAAAGAGACAAGATGAGTGTACCTAAGTCCAAAAACCCCAAAATAAAAAATAAAAATAAAATTTTACAACACTAATATATATTATTCTCCGTTGCACCACATCTGTATTCCACTCTTTCTCCACCCCATCAGAGTAAACAGACCATGACAAGATGGATGGATGATCGGACAGATGGATGATGAAACAAATGGATGAAATGATGCTTCACAACATCCTTCACTATATATAATAATATCGGCAAATATTTAGGTGTAGGGTAATAATGCCCGCAGACAAAGGCGTTACACACTATAAAAATTGACGGATTTTTTTTAATTTCTTCCTCTTTTCACGTGATACCCAGTAGGCACCCATCGGATATCAATACCTCAATCTTGAAAATTCATCCCAATGAAGTGCAAGAAAAATGCAATAGCTAGCATGATGATGCTCTTCCATATGTCACAAGTATAGGTGCTAGCCCTACATCCTTGTAAGAGTTTGGATTTTAAGGTTGTAGCCACCTAGTTTTTGTTCCCAATTTTGTGAGGTAGGTGGATTGGCAAAGAAGACTTCTCTTGTATTTTGCATAACTTAGTCCACAATGAAGCACCCACCAATGCACTAATTGATAGTTCTATCCATTGGATGGGTCGCATTTTTTCATCAAGGTCTTGATTTTTGGCTTGACCCTATTTTTATTTTTTTATTTTTTTCTTTAGTTGTTTTTTTCAAACTCTGACCTTGCATAACCCTTGGTTTCAAAATTCAAAATACTACCCTCCACTTTCACCCTACCTACCAACGAACCTCCCATGTACCTATCTACTTATTATATTCAACCCCCTCCCACTTTTGTACCCACCCACTAACCTACCTACTTACTTGCACAACCACCCTCTTAATTACCTAGCACTTACGCAATATTGACATGGAAAATATTGCAAAAAATGCAAGTATTGCAAAAACATGTCAACATTTATTTTACTCACATTCAAGCCTTAAATGAAGATGAAATTCTAGCTTTACATGCAAATATTGCATTTTGTGAAATATCTTTAGGATTTTTTATGCTTTTCACATGGGTTTGAATTATTGAGAGGTAAGATCCATGATCAAGATGAAACTCCCAAGTGGTGAATCAACAATGTCAAGGTCACCCTAAACCATACAAGGCTATCAACATTATTTACTAAACAACATCACCTTGCTAAGGGCATTCGATTTGGCTATGATTGGGCCAATTGACTTGGTCATTTTGGAATGGTTGTTTCAAGGACTTTCATAAGTTGGCACTAACCATGGATTTTCAAACCCTAGATCATGACTTTTTTGCAAATTAATTCATGTTTTGCAATATTTGCAAAAAACAAATACGTGCCCCATGTGTGTACTTGTTGGAGAATGTCCTTGGGAGGATCTCATCTAATTGTTTTGTGGGGTGGCATCAAATCAAAGCTTAAATTGGCAAGCTAGTGGAAATGGATGCCACAACAATTGGTTCACAAACCCATTGGTTTAGGTGGTGGTGGAATAACCTAGCACCTTGAAAGTGATCCAATGAACATATCAAGTCATTGTTAAAGTCACCCGCATGTTTGTTGGATGACATAATAAATTTAGGACAACATTCATGTGTGATTCATCATGATGACCTACCACCTTTGGCTATGGTCAAAGGTTGGCCTTTCTTAAAATAACCTTACTTACATTTTTGAATTTTCAATGTTTTCATGCATTTCGAAATGAAGGCCCATGGATGATTTGGGACTCTAATTCATTTAATATGGAAAGTTCAATGTGGATGAAAGGGAACAAGCCATGGGCTTCCAAATTCTCACCATTGTCACGCCAAACATTTTAGAAAGAGCCCATAGATGGATTTTGGAGCAATTTATGGATTTTAATTGCTTCACATGGGTTTTCAATTTTGGCCATGTCAAAACAAAGGCGTTATGTTGAATCACACCCACCCACCCATCCCATTTCTTCATAGATTGCCCCTTTAGTCAGGATTGCCATGTCAAGCAAGGTTCGGGTGATGTTATGACAAATCAAATTGCACATCCTTGGCAATTATGGGATCAAGGACACCAAGGGGGATTTTGTGGGTGTTGGAAAGGATGTTGATGATGTGGGGGTGCTAAGAAAATGTGGCACCTTCCCACATTCTACATAATAATCACAACCTATGCCCTCAACCTTGAATACTAGGGTTGTTTTGTCACCCCAACCCAAAGTGCAAATGATTGTGAAAACATGGGAACCAAAAATTTGTCCAATGATTATAAAAGGTGAATTGTAAGAAACTCAATGTTATTATAGAATTACACTATATGCTTTGCCTTCAACTTGAAATAATTAGTCCAATTGAAAGGACAAAAGGTTGGAATCATATAAAGGATTATAATTTTATTTTCCAGTGACCTTTTGAGCTTAGTGAGGTAAAAAGAAACCTAGTTTAAGCTTAGACAACAAATTTGTTAGATGTTGGTTTGGTGGAACTACCCAAGGGTAAATATGTTTCAACAACAATTATATTAATTAAAAAGGACATTTTTGGCAATTAGACTAAATGTTACAAGTGTGGGGATCAATATTCAATGAACAATGGACTTGTTTGGATAAATGGGTCATGCCCATATCAAAAGATATATTTGATGCCTTATCATGCCTATACATGGCCTCATACATGATGGCCAGTTACGAGCATGCCCATCATGCCTTTTAAGGTTAATGTACGTTCTTAGGTGACTATATGTTATTAGGTGCTTAGGGTTTTAGCTTGTTGGCAGCTATATAATAGGTCAAGCCCTTCCCTTCTATTTTTAGTTTTTCTAGAATTCCTTTGTTAAGGAGAGTTTCCTCCACAGTCAGATTAGATTTCTAGATGCTTAAAACAACTATTACACGGCCACCGTCTACATACACTACATGTTCTTTCCTTCTTTGCAATTCAATTCTAGAAAAACTCCTCTATGTTGCTTAATGTTAAAAGCGATAAATTTCTTTTGGCTATGAATTCCTAAATTTCTTTTTGTTGTTAGTGTTGTTGTTGCTGGTGTTGTGGTTGCTGGAGGGAGCTTGTGCTATTACACCTCTGCCAACCAACAGTGCCAGGATCGGAAAAGCTAGGAAAAGTGAAACTAAAGGAGGAGCGACATATCTTGGAGCAGGTTTCAAAGCTCTTTCTCTTTTTCTTTTTCTCTCTCTCGTAGAGACACAAGAAGAGGCGGTTGAAGACTCTTGAAGCTGCCGAATTAAAAAATAAAATAAAAATTATAACAACGCCCACCATCGTTGTAGAACTACACAATGTCACCCACCATCATTGCCGAACAGCTCCACGAGCTATAACATTGTCGCGAATTGCAGTGATATGAACTACAGCGCCGTGTTGTTGTCAGCCATTGTCGCGAAACTCACGGGTGCTTTGCAACACCGTGACCTCCAATGTCACATCACCAATTTCTATCTGTATAAAGACGTCTGTCCATGGACTTCCGCCCGTCGAATTTCCGTCCGTCCACAGACATTTTATTTTATTTTATTTTTATTTTTATTAATTATTATTATTATTATTATTATTATTTATTAATATGTACATCTACATATCTCATATTAATACATACATCTACTTATTTAACATTAATACGTATATTTATGTTATTTTGTATTAATACATACATTTATGTAATTTTATTAATACATAAATATATAATTATTTCTTCCTCTATTTCGTTATTTAACATTGGTGATTACAAAAACTGAAAGTTGTTTAGGGTATGTTCTCTTAAGCACTTCACATTTCAATTTCCATTACAATTGTATTTAATTGCATGGTTGTGTTAGAACTTTATAGTTAATGCTTTATATTGTTACCAAATTTTGGGGCATGGGACAACACCATGTCCTCGAATGATGAAAACACTATCATTTAACCAAAGCTAAAATATTAGCTACGAAGTAACACACAATCATTTGAGTTGATTTCTTTAAGCTCACGATCTTCACGACAGTACCATCAAACGTCTACAATGCCATTGTCATCCAACACAACTCCTACCAGGAATTCAAGTTCAGGTTACACTACATCAACAATACATTAGAGTCCACTTGGAGGGGTTAATTAGTGGGGTACGACTATTACCAGACCTGCTTTCACACCATCACCGTATATTCTGTTGCAAGCGATGACCTTTACATTCATATACATCATGGAGGTTAATAGTTCCTCAAGGAGAATTGAAAAGTTCAATGGAAGGCCGGGTACCATTTCTTTGAGGGAGTTCAAGGTAATTTTTTAAATTGTGGTCTATGAATTAGAGTTTAAGTATGGCACCAATTACACCAAAACGTTCGCATTCAAACAATTGGCCCGTTATGTGCACTATGAAGCATTAGTTGTCTACGAATAACATTCTCTGAGGATTTTGGGCATCACCCAGATCCCCAATCCAGCTTATGCCACAGCCATTGCCACTGCCTCTCAAGCTACACTAGAAGTTGCCATTACCCATCATGGGACTATGCCTAATAATCCAAATTCAGTACCTACTTCAGTAAACCTTTCTCTTTAACAATTCATTGTTGCTACTGCAAACATTCCTCCCACCATCAATGCACCAACTTTTGCTGATCCAGTGGGGGAATTCTTTTGAATTCTTGAACTAGAATTTCCAGTGTAGAATTTTGAAATTTTTTTACAACTTGCGACCTTCTCTTGACAAAAGGATGAAAACTTCAATATGCTCTACATGAGGCTTTTCAAGCTTAAAGAGGATACTCAGAACATCACAGACCTGGAAACTGCCCATTGGTATCTTTGTTCATTGGAAGGTACTCTAACATTCCATGCACATGTTTTGTAATGAATTTTTGCAAAATTTGGAAACTCGTACATTTTGCTAAATGTGTATAACATTTTTGAAAAGCTAGAACTAGTTCATGCACACTATGAGGCCAGTATTAGGAGGCCTCCATCACGTTCAAGGCCTCATCCTCCACTAGCTACGCGAACCAAATCATCACATTCTTCTTCAAAGGCTAAAGAAGTGCACTCAACTACACCCATCCTACCTTCTTGCAACTACTGTGGCAATCCTACCCACAAAGCTAGTGAGTGCAACATTCTTTCTAAGGATCTCTTTTGTGATTATTGTGGGAAAGAAGGACATCATGAAGCTATTTGTTTTGCCAAATTCCCGGAATGGAAGCAATTTCGATTACCACGGCAAAATTTACCAACATCTTCCACTGCTAAGGTTTTGGTTTTTCTTTGAAATGGTCTTGATACTATTTTTCCAAACCCCACCCAGTCATATGTAGCACAATTGTATAAGGATTCGGTGGAGGAGACAATTAAACCCAACAAGGATTAAAATTAATCAATGAAAAAAATGAAAAGGTGATACCCCAGAAAAGTAGGGACAATTTTGTAAATAATACAATTGAAGAATCATTAAACCTATTGCAAGAAAACCATGGCTTTGATAATAGCATGGGCTAAGGTGGGATAATACAATAATTAGGTTAAGCTAGTTTACTAATGTTTAAAGCCTGACATGGAAAAGTGGTTACATGGTGGTAAAAGGCTAGCAACTTTGGAGATTGCCCATGTGGTGGACTTCTATTGCAATTTTGATTCCCATGAAAAAGGCACACCCAACCGGGGTGGTACATAATAAGGAGTTCAACAACAACAATGACACATTAGAGGTACGCATCTTTCTCAAAAAATCCCTTCATTAATTGGTGAAAGAAACATCAATCCTTCATCCACATGAAACTAATTATTCAAAATAGCTTCATCCCTCAGTAAATTAGGAAATGATAAATAACATTTACTAATAATAATTAAATTATTACTAGGGTGCCCATTAGGCTAACTAGGCTAAAAGATTTCTACCCTTAACATTATCCCCCCTTTACCCCAAATTATGTCTTTGTAATTCAGCATATGTAGTCCTAAAATATGAAGATGCACTACCACCTATCATCCTACAAGGTGAGACATTAGTTGGACGTCTAAGGTATTGAATTCATTTGTTGAACCCAATATTATTGCAAAGGTTTGGAAGGTAACCTCCTCTTTAAAGCTTGCCTCAACAATGTTGTTATTTGAATTGCTAAAGGTATGGTGGGGCAAAACATCTGACTAAAACTCAGGGAAGATTTAGTGGTATGTTGCAAACTACCAATGGTAAGAAGTCTCATATGTTAGGGAAGGTAATGGCATCATTTCTAACAAATCATTCAACTTTGCATTGAATTCATTCCATTTGGCCTCCCTTTTACCTATCTTTTACCTTCATGCTTCTAACTTGAACATGAAATGTCTTTTGAAAAGGGTAGAATAGTGGGCCAATCTTGCATCTGCTACCACTACCTTCATTGCCTTCTTCCACCTAGCCACCTAAATGTGCAAATTTGCCACTACTAATTTTGATTAGTAGTTAAATTTTGTCCTCAATCTAGCTACCATTTGCTTTGACTGCTTTAATTTCTCATATAGTAACAATATCGCCTTAGTTTTTTACTCCCACTCCTCCACAACTACCTTACCTTTGTGGTGTTTAAAGGTAATTACCTCCTTATTGATCTCATTGAAGTGTTCAATGAAGGTGTCCTTCTCACCCCTTTTTCACCTAATATGATCTTTTAGTGTAATAATTTTGTAGTTCATGAAAAGGCATTCCTCAATCTTGGCATCAATTACCTCCTACAAGTGGCTACTATCTACCTCCAAATCCTTCACCTTGGCCTTCAACAATTTCATTTCCTAATGCTTATGATCCAACAAGGTTTTAGCAACTTCCACATTGCCCGCATAACAACTAAGCTCTTGAACCTTCCTTTTTTCTTCGTTGAGGCATTTCTCTAGGTTTACAATCCTCTCCAAATGTAGTTGGATTACTTGTTCAACTTACTATTGCTCGCTTACCACCACTACCTTTATTTGTTCCAAGGACTCCAACTACCCCACTACCATCTCATGCGCCATTGCTTTTTACTCCACATGGCATGTAGATGCTTCAAATCATCCATTCCCTCTATCATCCATTGCCACGATGTTTTTCCTACTACTTCCAAAATTGGAACATGGCATGTCCACCTACTCTTGGACGATAGGTGCCTCCATCCTCTCCACTAGTATGGTGTGGACTAATTGTTGTATGGACTACTATCAGGGAGTAGGGGATTTTTCTTATACCTTGTACCTTTTGGGTTTTTTCACTAGATTGAGGAAGCAAAACCATCACCTACATTCATTGTTTCCTAACTTGGCGTGTGTCTAGAAGAAGCAAGTCATTCTTGCTATCATCCCCTCCAACTATTGTTGTGAACGACCTTAGTTATTCCTAGCAAAAATAATGGGTTGTGAAGTCGAGGCTTCCTCCTATAGACTAACCTTTGTATGCATGTTGATGGTAAGTTCCTCTTATAGGGGTGAAAGGGTAGGCTTGTAGTATAACCCCCTTTCTTGCTTTTCTTTTCATAAAAACTCTTCAAATGGGAGCTTTGAGGGTTTTATTTATGTCAATTTTCTCTCCTTGAACAATTTTACCTCTTGTTGTCACACCATCACTTGATTCATTGGGCTACCACCACCCTTTTTAATTGGAAATGGTACCTCATTTGAATCGCTACCCAAGTCATAAATTAGGACATTAGGTTGGACAATAGGCCCTTGAGGGGAAAAGGTTTTGGCTTGTTTGGTGGGCTAGACCTTTATACCTTTAGGTGAACTTCTATCTGGTGGGTTGGATGGACTTACATTTTCCTCTTTCGTGAAAACCGTAATGAAGGTAAGGTTATTATTTAACTTGGGGGTTGTATGTGCCCCTTGATCCTTCTTGGCTTTCTTCTCAACTTCCCCTTTTGTAGGTAGTCATTTGGCTACAGGGGACATGATAGTTGACCTCTAATACTTAGCTACCTTCATCGCAAGCATAGTGACATAAAAATATTGGAGTTCCACATCTACATAGACTATTCATTCTTCATCAACAACAAAAACAATGTGTTGGGGATTACCAAGAACAACCAATATTTCTAATGTGTTTTCATTGTTGTCAAGCTCCTTGTTTCACAACAACACATCTTGGATTTTTCAACTAGTTAATAAAACAACTATTGTCTTTTTTGACTACAATTGTAACTACAAGTTCATGTTAATGATTACGTAATTGTAAAAAACATTGTGGTGCCACATGACATTATCATTTTGTGACTGTAATTGATATCATGACTTGATGGTTTTTACACAAATATTAAAATTTCAAAAAATTATTTTTAATCATCCAAAATTAGGTAATAAAAAAAATTCATTCATTCTTGCAACTTTTCATGAATAATAACAACTTATGGCCATGTGATGCTAATGTGGCATGCCACAAGGTAACAAGGTTGACTAGTAGTCACAACACTTCATGACTTGTGACACTAACTTCACATCATGTTTCATGTCATTGATTTTGATGAATTGATCTCATTTATTAGCTAATTGAAAATATTGTTGTCCTTTGCAATTAATATCAATTTGGTCTCCCATGTGATGATGGCATGCCATGCCATTTGGTAACAAGGTGTCAAAAATTTTCATGGCAATCCATGATTTTTGTGACACCATAAGTTTTTTGTGTTTTGAATTTATGGCACCAATTTTTGTCATAGCATATCATTTTTTTTGTGTGCCATGAGGTTTTTGAAGTTATGAATTCACATGCATGTGTATGTGTACTAAACAATCTATTGTTAATTATAATTATGATTAAAATATTAATAGTCATTTTGAAAAAGGTGACACATAACTCCTTGAATTTTTAACTACTTAACACACTAGCTTAAGTTAACATACCTATTAAATTAACCTATGTATGTAGGTTACCTACAAAAATCTATTTTGTAATATAGGCTACCTTGTAAGTTACTTAATTAAACATAATAAACTTACTAATCTAGTATGTTTAAGTATACTTAAAATAGGTTACCCTACTATTAGGTTAACCTAGGTAGGCTTGCCTAGGTTCCTCACTTTAGGTTTTTTGCCAAGTCAACTTAGGTAATTTCAATACAAGATATTTTTATCAAGTTTGTAACCACCTCAAGTTTGTGTGTGACTAAATGAAACTAAATGCAACATAATCATCCTAGGTTTTTTTTTAGCCTAAAAATGTTTAGGTTAATTTGGGCTAGGTTACTAAATAATATAAGTTAACAAACTAGTTCATCTTAAGTCAACCTAGGGAGGTCTAGGTCTAGGCTAAATTGGTAGGTAGTAGGTAGATGGCCAAGGTTAATTCAAGGCTAAAAATTTTGAGCTTTATAACTTTGTGTTAAATATAATTGGTATAAAAAAATTTGGTAGTGCAATGAATGAGGACTTGAACCCCAAAGTGAAGGTGAGGGGTTCAAGTCCTCACTCTTATAACCTATGATACCTAAGCCACTTGGCTTAAGTTAAGTAGCCTAATCTAGGCTTTTTGGGCTACGAATTTGACATTTTTTTAACATCTAGGCCATTTAGCCTAGGTTAGGTTGCCTAAGTTGCTTAACATAGGTAGTTATCCTAGTTAGGTTAAACTAGATTGACTTTTGGTTGCGTTAATTACATGGGTTAAATTAAGTTGACTTTTGGCCATGTACAATGACTCATAATGTGTTTATAGATTTTTGACACATGTCATCCATCCATCAAGGTGCCTTTTGTAACACTTAGTTGAATAAAATGACTAAGTTGAGATGGCATGCACTTTACATGTCATACCAAGGTCATCAATGACATGAAATTTCAATACTAAGCCAAAATAATAAAAAATGTTAATTGATAAGATGATTGGGCTTTGGGATTAAAGGGATGAAACAACATGGGTTTAGTAATTCTTGAGTGACTAGTTGCATATGTCTTTCTTGACTAGGATATAGTCGCAAACCAATTACAAAACCCAAGGTGTTGTGTTTACATACCACCCTAGTTGGGTGTGCATTTCCCATGGGAACCAAAATTGTAACAAAAGGTCCACTACATGCACAATCTCCAAGGTAATTGGCTTTGTATTACCAAGTAATCGCTTTTCCATGTTAATTAAGTGCCCTTAAACATTGGTAAACCACCTTGGCCAAATTCACATATTACCCTGCCTCAACTTGTGTTATCATCAAAACCACAATTTTCTTACAATAGGTTTGACGGTTCTTCAATTGTATTGTTTGCAAAATCATTCCTAGTTTCTTGGGGTCATCATTTCATTTTTGTCATTAACTAACCCTCCTTGTCAAGTTTAACCATCTCCTCTACCAAATCCCTACACAACTGTGCTACATATGGTTGGGTGGGATCTAGCAAGACAATATCAAGACCTTATCCAAGTAACAACATGACCTTGGAAATCACCTCCTTTGTGATTTCCACCTTTTCCCCCTAGACTTTGGACTTGATCTTCTCATTGTCTACCATCTTCATCCCCAACAAAAATTCAAAAACAAAATCTGGTATAACCTTTTAGTTTACTAAGGGATGTAATTACTTTGCTTACTTAATTTCATGTGAATGATAGATTGATGTTTTTTTTCCCAATCAACTAGGGAATTTTTGGGGAAAGATTAAAATAATGGTTTATTTTCTAAGGGAAGATGTGGACTTGCATGTGTGGATTAACAAGGAGGGCAACTTGGAAGAACAGGGGATCATTCATTGTAGAGGGGGAGTAGGAAGAAAAATGGAGATGCTTCGAGAGTTTGGGAGGAAAGAACCATGTTGTATTTCATAATGTTGAAATATATGGAGAATGAAGGTTATGGACCTTGGTGTGTACTTTTAGTTTTGTTTATTTTGCTTAGATTTTTTGGATGTGTGAGTGTAACTTTATCTTTCCATAGAATATTGTAGCTCTTTCTATTTTCTAAATTACTTTCTTCTTAGTTTCATTTAGAATGTACTTTTGTAGTTTCTACAACATGATGGTAGCTATAGCAAAAGGCAATTAGAACTATAACAAAAGTTAGTTGTTGAAAAATAATGTGTAGAATGATGAAGGTATCATGACTTGTTGTTATTCTATAGTTCAAAAGTACTTTCCTTCGACTAGAGAACAACCACCTTTTAGTCACTTAACATGTCATGGGATTCTTCTTTGTAATTTTTTAATTTGAAGGTAGGATTGCCTTCAAGAAGGTAGCTCCTCCCTCCCTTTTTTATGCTTTGATTTTATTTCTTTTGTTTATTTTACTAGGCTACTAGGGATGGTAGCTAGGTTTGTGGTTATATAATATCTACCATAACCTAAAGTCAATTTCCACATGGATAAATGATTTTTTTTCAAATTTTTTATTTTATTTTATAAATTTGATTTTTTTCCCTTCATGATCTATTATGATATTGTTGTGTGAGGAGTGAAATTATTCAAATTGTAACATGCAATTTAAGTATGATGGTTTTCAACACTTCAATTCATATTTTCATGGAAATTCATTTGAATATTTTAAATTTTATTTAATGACGAAACTAACCTTAGAGTACCAACATATTTCACTATTAGGGTTGGAGAAAAATAGGGAATACTTGACCAATTTGGTACTAGGGTTTTGATAGTAGTTTGAATATTCATACCATGGAGTTCACTTCTTTGTTCCTATTGTATCAATCCTTTTTGTTACTTGTTATGATTTAAATATGACAACAAGAACTTCTAAGTTATTTTGTTGGACAACAACCTTTCATCCTCTTCATTGATTGAATGTTAATTGGGTAAAGTTTGTGAAGGCATGCTAGAAGGATTGAAGAACTATGATAGGGTGGTGATGTCAGTCATTCAAATTATGTGTGCAAACATGAGTTATTAACATCCTTGAATGTGGTATGCCAATGATGTAGAAACTAACACGTGCGTTAGGATGTGGATGTTTGCACCCAAGAATAGTGGCTAGAACTAGATGATCGACAATGTTTCTTTGCCTTTGGTATTGGAGCTTTGAGTTCTTGATTTTGCTTTAAGTGGAGTTTGACATTAATTTATGGAAGGAAAGAAATTAAGGAAACCCCTCCCTCCTACATGTTCCTTTTGTTAATTTCTTTTCAAAAGAGGAAGGTAGTTAGTTGTGAACTAATTTTTTTCTCTTTTGTAGTAGAAAGATATGTAGGCTAGGAAGAGGATCCTAATTTCTCCCCTTCTACTTTTGTTTCCAATAAATTGAATAACAAGATTAAAATATATACTTGGAAAATAAAACAAGACTAAGAAGCTTTGAAAAAATAATCTACATTGATACCAATGGTCATTTCTTATAATAATTGGTACACTACAACAAAAACATGTCATTTTCATTGCTTGAATTTGATTAATGTGACTTAACAATTATTGACATAACTAACCATATTTGCTTTGACTAATTACAAAAATAGTAATGTGCATTATGACTAAATCCAATTTTCAATTTAGTTAAAACAAACATTACTAATGAAACATGGAACATGGAGGACTTACATGGAAAACATAATGTTAACATCATGATTGAATTCAATCATTATAATATGACATAAATGATGATTTGTTATCACATATAAATGTTGTGATTAAAACATGTTACTTTTGATGTCTTATGTTGTATAATGTATAATATTTTATTAAATATAATTTTAAATTAAAAAATGAAATATTGATAATCAAGTTATAATCTTGTACTTCACATGTGAAATGAAATTAATGTCATTATGAAAATAAATAATTACACAATTATAACTAAAGAAATTTGTTGGAAATGTTGACATAAATATTTCAGATTAATTTCATGTCTTTGCATTTGATATAAAACCATTATTAAATAAGATGTAATTATGAAATTATGTACATATGAAATTGATAACAAATTTTCATGTGTACAATTTATTTCGAATTTTGAAATTATTAATTAATAAAATTATATTACATTGTATTTGAATTTCGGCCTATATGAAAATATTTCTAAAAGTTAAAATCATGGCATTTGCAAATAAACACATTGTAGAATTAAAATAAGTGATGAGATTAAAATTTTCAAAAAATAGATGTCACTTAAATGATTGTATTTGAATTTATAACCCCGATTGAAATTCAAAAAATATATTTAAATATCTAAAATGAGTATTAAGATTATTATTTCAAAATTTTCATTAAAATATTAAATAAATAAATAATTCAATGTAGTTATGAAATTAAATTGTGAATCAAATTAAATAATGAAATGAAGGTAGGTAGATAAATAAATATGTATTATCTACATACTTACACACATACCTACTTAAGTACCACTTATTACATACCTACTTACTAATTAAACACCACCTATTACCTAAGTATTACATATGAACTTAAGTTTTCATTATGACCTTAAATAATTATATTATAACATTTTAATGTTCAAAATTCAAAAATAGGTTGTGTTCATATTTATGCAAGTACAAGATTTGTCAAAATGTGAAGTGGTGGTTGAATGGTTAAGAACTTGCCATATGAATGTGAAGGTGAAAGTTCAAATCTTGCTTTTGACACAACAAAAATATAAGGGTCAATGTGGGTCCATTTATTTGTCAACAATAATGAGGCTTGAATTTTTTTTTAAAGGGCTTTTAATTGCATTTAAATCAACAAAAATTCACCTTTGCAATTTTATAAAATTAAGATACTATTAAAAATCTAGATGTTATAATGACAAGTTGAAAATGTTAGACTTGAAAAGGTCAATTATATTATTTATTTATTATTTTAAATGTATATTGCCATGTAAACTAACATGTGAATCAAAATGGACATGATAGATTTTGGATCACATGAAGATGATTAACTTATTAACAACTATTTGTCATAATTTACTAGTGTTTTTTTTACTAAATCCAAATGTGCCTAGTGTTCATTTGATTGAAATTTTTAATTAAAAAATGAAAAAAACATGATTTGCTATCATGGTATGACACAAAACATTCCTATATTGATACCATTGCATAACCCATTATATCTTTGAATACCATTACTTATATCAAATTGATACTTAATTTTTAAAAAAATTCAAACACTCGTGTTGGACTAATATTTCATTTTTTTATGAAACCTATATACTAGGACCATACTAATACACACAAATTTTGATACCATACCAACATTATATATACAACAACCTAGCTTAAGCCCTTTTTAATTTCAACAAAATTTTCACCTCAATTCAATGTCATCTTTGACATGTTCAAAATTGACCTAGTGTCAAATGCATTACAAATATGTGCCTTCAATACAATTCCCAAAGCTGCATCACTCTTGATACCTCTTCATGGTGAAAGACATGACAACACTAAATGTGTATTTTCTTTCAAGCATTTCAACTTCCATGGAAACATGTTTGGGAAATTTGGCAACAATAAATTGACATTGTGAAGTTCATGTCCAATTTCACCATTGATAATCACTTCATTTGTGCAATTTTTACTATATTGATTTTAAGGATTTCTTTGGCAAACTTTTTTAACAATTACTTCATTTATTAATTTTTTATAACAACCTTAAGAACTACTTTGTGGATCCTTAAATTTCCAATGTCACAAATGATTCTAATGCTATTATGGGTTTTAAAAAAAAGTATTTGATGAATGGTTTATGAATGGTTTTCCACTAATACACCTTCCATGAAATCAATAAAAATGTTTTATTGATGGTTTTTCTAACAATATGCTCTTATTAGAAATGATTCTATATATGGGTCCATTAAGAATTTCTTTTCAAATCTTTCCATAATCATGGAAAACATATGATGATACCATTGGGATTTTGAGAAAAATTTCATTGTAAGCACAATACTATACATCAATGAAAGTTAAAGATGTAATACTTCAATCACCAATGGGAAAATTATATTAGGAACTTTATTAACACTATGAAGATATATTAGGGATGTCAAAGAAATAAAATTGGAAAATTTGAAAACAACAAGATGACGAAATTATTTGAAAGTTTTGAGATCAATCAGAACACAAATTTTAAAATAAAAATTCCCATTTAATTTGTTTATTTATGTTGTTACTTGTACATTGAGTCTTAAATATATAATAGTTTTTATTTTCACAGTGTTTTAGTTGAAATTTTTAATGTTTCTTTAAAAGTTGGCAACCTAAGCAACACCAATGGCTCAAAAAGGGAACCCCAAAATATCCCAATTTTCAATGTTCATTAAATGGTGCTTTTTATGAATGCATTTGCATTAATATTCCCAACCTTGTTTTGAAAGATGTTCCCAATAACCAAAAGTGACGTTTTCAAATTTCTACTTGATATGTATTTGCAATAATGTTTCAACATTTCTATTCCTATGAAAACTCAAATTCATATATGATAACTTGTCACACGTCACATCATATCTAGTTATGGATTAAAAATGTTGAAACCACCAAATCACTTCGTCCTATGTAGGTTAAATGGGTTGTTGGGATTTTTCTTTTACACTTGAGTGATTCCTTCTAAACCAAGCTTATTTTTTCTTTTAAGACCTTTGAGTTTGAACTTCCATTGAGCTAAACCTTCTCTTCTTGTTCTTATTGTTAGGCTCATTTTGTTTTTTGTAGTTTTGTTTTAAAAGTTGTTTACCATTTTGTTCAAGTATTATTGGCTTTGAAAACATACCTCAAACGAAACAAACCTTAACAAGGATCATGCTATAAACAAGCCATAAGAAAAAACATAACTCATGCAAGCTCTTGCACATAGACACTCTCTCCATTTTTTGTTGGTGTTTAGGGTTATTGTGAATTAAATGACATTTAAGATTTAATTTGAGTTTGCAATAGTGGTTGGTGCCCAAATTCTTAATGCTCAACAAAAGCTGAAAGTTGTCAATATCGCCATCATGGAATTTTCCATACCAATCCATGAAGCCTACAACTTATGTATTTCACAACAAGAAATGAACTACCAAGGTTGAGTATTGTATTTCACGCTATTATTTGTCATGGTGGTGGGCATGTGACTTTCTTTTTTACTTTGATTTTTAGCTCCCCTTCTCCAACCATAATTGAGGTTTGGAAAAGTAGTATTGCCATTGTCTTGCAAGGTGTACAAGCTTAAAGCTTTGTTAACTCAATAACATGGACCACATTTGCAAAGGAGGCACCCAAACATGAATCAAAAATGGAAATTGAGAAGGAGCAAATGGAAGAAACCAATCTATAAAAGGTTAGTGAAGATTGGGTTTTAAATAAGGATGCATAACCAAAAGAGGGCTGATTAAGGAGTAAAACAATTGATTGTGGACCTAGAACATCAATTTACCATAGAGGTGGCATGGAACAAGGTGGTAGGCCAAGAAACCAAAATTTGCCAATTGGGCTTCAAACAATCTTTGGTTGGCTTAGTCACAAAGGTCACAAGTCACAACAAGAAAACCAAAGCATGAGATGAAATACATTTTATAAATGTTCGTGAAATGAATAGAGCTTGGACCATGAAAGGGGTTATGAAGAGCGAATGAAAGGGAAACATTCTAGTGTCAAATCTTAAACTTACCCTAAACCCTAAAATAGGCCAACTGGATGTTCTCTCTCTATATATACACACATTCCTACTAGGTATAGATTTCAGAAACATTTGTTTCTTCTATCTATGAAGGAAGGTAGTTTATTTTGTTTTGTTTTGTAGTTATGAGATCCACCAAACCAGGATGCTTCAGATCGTGTTCTTGGTGTCTTTGGAAAGCTCTTGACGAGGAGGGGTGCAGGGGCTTGGTTCCATGACGTTTGGACTTGCAGTGCAAAAGTTCTGGAATATTGAATGATTTCTTTATTGAAAATTAAATCAAGTCGTAGCTGAAAATTTCGGAGGAATTGGAATGTGCCTTTGGTCTTCTTGGAAAGATCTTGATGAGCAGGATTTAATGGAATTTATTTGGTAAGATTTGGATTCAGAATGTGGGAGATATTGATTTTAAAGTGATTTCTGCTGCTGAAAATTCAAATAAATTCCAAAAAACCAGGTTTTGGAAGGAATTATCAATTGAGAACGTGGTAACGCTTGAAGGCTTACCATTCAATTCAAGTATGGTTTCCTTTCATATTTGGCTGTTCAAAAAATTGATACATACATTACAAAACAATGTTCACATGTTGAGTTTCCCTATTTTGTAATGGGTTCACACTTGGGGCCAATGGCACAGGCCAAACTTACATATGAATTTTACACTTGTAATTCCAGTGCTTTTTGTATGTTGTTCATAACTGCAAAGCTCCACACTGAAGATGTTAACAGCTGTTAGGTCTTATTCTCCCTTATAGTCAACTAATTCTCATGCTGAATCAACCATTCAGTACAGATGCCAATTCTGTAGACCTCATCAACAGGCCTCGCCAAATTCTGTATGACCTGATGGCTGTTAATGCCAGGGAGTGAGCAAGGTTTGGTTGAATCCAACTCCTAACTAGCTTGCCCTGCTGGGATTGGCCACAGACTTACTAGGAGCCAGAATTGGCCAAACCCTGCCAGTACAAAATCCACTGGAAAGCACGCTTTGATCAAGTATAGTTGAACACAAGAAACTTAAGTCATCTTCATTCCACCTTTGTGACATGCCGCAAAAGAAAGTGTTAATGTAGTAGAGAATGACCTGCAATGGATATTATCAATTTAGCCTGAAATGGACTTCACCTTATATTTATGCACATTGGAGATGGTAAAACTGAATGCTGGCTGAGTGTTTGGTGTCTTCCATCTCTAGCATTGCTAATAAACAATAAAATGTACAAAACCAGCTAAATGACAAGAGTATGATGAGACATTCAGTCTCTTGGAATCCTTCTCTTCTCTTGGATCCCCTTCAGATCTAAAGGAATGTGAGCTGATTTTATCCACATCTCTCAGTAACGACCTTCTTGTGCAAGTTTGCTCAACAATGCAGCAAAGAGCTCATCCCTTTTCTGTGCACGGGCTTCCTCTCTGGCCTGTCTTTGTTCTTCACGCTCACGCCACCCTTGTTCTCTGGTGATCCGCTCCTGCTCAAGTTTTTCCATGGCATCTCTCCATTCCTGTTCCCGCATGTGCCACTCATGCTCCCTTCTCTCCACTGCATCATGCCAGTGCTCCTCTGCCCGCTGCTGTTGCTGGAAAAATTCCTCCAGAACTTCCTGCATGCTATTTGCCCGAAACTTTTCAGCTGTGACTCGCTGCCCCATTTCAGATTTTCTACTTTTTCTTGCACCATTATTTATATGCTCATCTTCACTATCATTGTCCTCATCATTGTCACCATCACTGTCCTCATCTGAGGATGGTGGCTTCCCAAGTTTCCCTTTCTTACGAGGCCTGGATCCTGCTTCTGCCTCCAACAACATCATCCTGTCCATATTCTTTGCACGATCTTTGAAAATTGCATCAAGCTCCTCAAAGAAGGGGAGCTTACCATTGTCCACCTCACTAGTCTCCTTACCCTGCCACCCACATGAACAAAATCACATACAAAGTGTGGGAAAAAGTTTGAAAATGCAGAATCCCAGGGAAACATAAGACACCACTTAACCTATCCCAAAAACCCTAAACCCTAAACTATGAACACAAAGAGGGAAATGAGATGGACCTCGTAATCAGGTTGAAAGGTGGTCTCTTTTCCCTGCATACACATTTGCATCACCAACCCATCAAATCAAGGAACTGTGAAGCACCAACCTAGGCACTGTTCAGGTCCAAAAGGGTTTAACAATACAATCCTCCTGGAGAGCTATGATTGGAAGCTCACCTAGAATAGGGAGCTTACCTTGTACTGGTTGACAAGATTCTTCCATTTGCACTTGCACTGGTCTGCACTTCTGTGGTATCCTTTCTCTTTCATCTTCCCAGCAATGAACTCCCAGAGTGTCTTATTCCTCTTTGTCTGCATAAAATCCTTCTCCAGCTCTGCCCGCAGGGCAATGAACTCCTTCGTCTCATCATAACCCCATTGTGGGATGCGGTCCTCTTTCTTGCTTCTCCTGATCCCTGGTGTCATGGACCCCAGCTTGGCCACTCCCACATCTGGTGAAGTCTGCATTGGCAGCATTGCCATCATTGCCAAATTCTCCCCCATTGGCCCACCTGGTCTGCCCATGTAAGCCAGCTTGATTCCCCCTCCCTCTTGGACTTAACCTCCAAACCACCCAAAACAAAAACCACCTCCTTCTCCCCTCTTCTTGCCCTCCAACCTTCTCTGCCAAAGATGATCTTCTGAAGTTTCAACTTCTTCCCATCTCTGGCTCTGGATTTTAAGAGAAAAGAAAGACAAGTTTCACTCACCTGACAAAAGTCCATAAAAATAGTCTGCAGCAAACAGTGAGGGAGTGCAAAAGGTCGATCTCAAACCCAGACCCTGATCTCAAATGTAAAGAACACTTAGTAGCTAGCCATACTGAACTAAAAAATAATTGAACACAACTGCAGTCCCTCAGCAGAAGCTCATCAGAAAAAAGAAAAAGAAAAAGAAGAACACATCTCAGTTGTCTCTCCCAATTTTAATGCTTGCAAATTACAAAACCAACATAACATCTAATGTGATAAACTTCAGTCTTAAGAAAATACAATCTCCATACTCATGATTAAGAAAGTCAGAACAAGGAGTCAGAACTTCTCCTTCGATGTCAAAGAAAGGCTTGGACAGATAAGGACTTTACAAAACTGGGAAGAAAGAACAGCACCAAAAGGGACAAAACTAGAAAGGAAAAACAAACACACACACTGCATTATAAATGCCAGTGACAGTCTCTCACTTGTTCAAGGACCCATCAACAGTAACATGTCTGTATGATAGCAGACTTATGTATCACAACTTTCCCACTGCACCATTGACTTCATCAGCTCCACCAGAGTGCTCAGTATGTGACCCTGCAAAAATATTTCTCTCATCCAAGATTAGTTATTCACTTCTTTTTTCCAACCCCACACATAAAACTAAAACTGGGACAGCAAACAGGTGGGAGACTACTAGTAGCAACCCACATTGACAAATCAAACTATCTAACCAATCAATCAATCAATCAATCAATCAATCATCAGCAGGTGTTATGCTCTGCTATGCCTTTTACTAGCCTCAGCATCATCCTGTGGAAAAATGCTGGGCCAAAACCATTTTGCTGAGCTAAACCCACATGTTTTGACTTTTCTTCTTCCAATATTCTTTTGCAGGGCCCAGTTAGGGTTACAGGAGAAAGAAGAAACCAAATTGAAGTGACCCAAAGAAATTCAGTTCCTCCTCCTCCTCCTTCTTCTTCTTCTTCTTCTTTCTTTTTCTTGTTCAGTTCTAAGTACCTGGAATGTGAATGCATCATGACACACTTGTCTTGAATGGGGCCAGGACCTGAAATTATTACTCAAATGAATTGCTTGATTTTCTTGTGATTTCTTCACTACTTCCTCCAACATCCCTTGTCTCCTGTTGCTGTTTCTTCCACTCCTCTTCAAGAAAAAGAAAAAAAGTAACGAAATGCCTTCAACCAACAATTTCTATAGTTCTGCAAGGTTTAAACACAAAAATATGTTTTCAAAAAAAAAAACATTTTGAAAAAGCTTCAACTGACAGTTTTATGGGTTGCGCACAAGCAAAAAAAAATTACCCACAAGTAAATGACCTTCTCTCTTTTCAAAACATCTCTTCTCTCCATAAAGCACCGCCCTTTTTTTTGGCTTTGTATTTTGGGTACCCTCATTGGCCCTAAGATTGCTAGTTTTAGTTCCAAGTTCCAACCTCTCAAGGTAACTTCCACCTATCAGAAGTCACCCACCAGCTTGTCAGGATAGCTTTCAACTGGTGGAAGTTACTTGCCAACTTGTCTATCTTCTCATTTTTTCTTCATTTTTAAAATACTTGTCGAGAGAAAAAAAATCTGTCCTACTTTAGGTAGGGGAAGGTTCCCGAGATAGGGCCTTTTGAATTTTCGACCCCTCCTCCCCAGGGGTTACCAGCCTCAAGACCAGACCTCAAATCCAAAAGGCCCTATATCCAGAACCTTCTCCTATATTTTTTGTGTTTTTTTTTCCCTTTCATAATCCTGGAAAAGAAATCTCTTGCACAAGCATCTGCCCAAATTTTATTTTAAAAATAAAATAAATCCCAATTGTGGACTTTGTGGCACGCCAAGATCAGGATTAGGGAGCTCTTGTCAACAACTAGGTACCTACAAATACCTAGGAGTAGGTAGATCCGTATGCGCAGAAACCTTAAGCATGGCGTGGATTTTTCCTTTGTATTTTCAGCTCCCTTACCTGCATGAAGAAACCTGTTTTCAGCAAGCGGGATCTTTTGGGGTGGAAGGTACCAGCCAGCACTAGGATCTTCTGACCAGCGGAAGGTGCCAGCCAACCTGTTACTATTTCTAAAAAGTGAAAAGATCCCAGCTCTGCTTTACTTAGGAAAAGGACCTCAGTAGAGGCCCCTTCCATGATTTTTGACATATTCCCTTGGCCTACCGGCCTTAGGCACAGATCTCAAATCACTCAAGGCCCTTCTACTATACCACAAACCCTAATGAATGATTTTTCCACGCCAGTCTCAAATGAATCCATTAGTCATCTGGACCGTGTTCAATGACCCAAGACGGTATTGGTTCGTTGAAAAAACACGTGTTTCAAGTTGAAAGCACGTGTCAGGTATGTGGATCAAAAGCAACGATGAAAATGTGATGTAAGCGTCTGGAAGGAATTTTATTAGCCCTGCTCCTCGCAGGGAGACCGGGGAACTGTGCCGCGTTCACATTTGGTCTCCCATTTATTTGGTTGAACATTTCAGTGTTTTTTTTTCGGGTCAATTTTGTGATGTAGCTAAAGCGGTGATGATCCACAAAGAAAAATTAGGCAAATTTGGCTATAAGCTAAAAATATGAAAGTAAAATTTCTATACATCCTTCTATATTTTTTGCTATGTACTTGAACCATCTGTAAAAATCTGATGACTTTTCTCAAATTTTGATGAATTTTGGCTATTGAGAATCTCAAACTGCACTTGATTTTAGCACTTAAATTTTTTGAATGTAGCTTTTTGGCTATATATAACCAGTACAAAAAAAAAAGCTGGAACGTTTCCTATTTCAATTTTCAACTGTTGCTGGTTTGGAAGGAACAACAAGTTCTCTTTTACATAGCCATTTCTCTTGCAAAACTGAGTTGTACATGTTAACACCAAAAAGCCACATGGTGAAAATTTGCCAAAAAGTGAAATTAATTTTTTTTAAAAAAAAATGGTTTTGGAGGTTTTCAATTGCCACAAGTGAGAAGGAAAATTAAAAAGTGCAAGATTTCTATACTTGATTTTCAATGTGTAGCCAAAATATAAAAGGATGATTACAAATTTGTAATTTATATTCGGTTTATAACCATGTTTGGCTAAAGCTTCCTAGGGATGATCGACACTTTTTCTACATCTTCTTGTGGATGATAGACACTCTGGTTATAAACAAAAATTCTTAAAAGAACTAATGGTGCTAAGGTAGAGGTGTTTCATTACCAATTGTTTGTTAATGGAAGCACTAGTGGTACAAAAAAGGATATTGAAGTACATGAAGAAATTACACAAGTCCAAATTCAATGTTTCTTTTAGGAAATTTTTAATGTAGACTAAATGGCAATCATATGAAGGAAGACATAGGAAAATGGCAATGATCCTTGAAATATTTAGCCGTTATAAACCAAATATGAAATACAAATTTTGAGTCAACTTTCTATATTTATGACTACACATTGAAAACCGAATCTAGAATTCTCATGCTTTTTACTATTTTTTATCACTTCTAAGTTCTAGCCAATGTTTGTTCCAAAAAAAAATGGTGACAAAAAAATCCCAATGCAAATTGTACATAAGCTTGCCTTTTATGGAAAAATAGTAGAAAAATGGCCATATTTTGAAGAAAAAAATCACGTGATGGCATATTTAGATAGTGACTTCTTATTGGTCATTAGTACTAAATGGATTCTTTAAAAAATCTACTTTAATTGTCAACTCTTACCTCTTGGTTCATTCCTATTGTGGATTATCTCCAGTCTATTTACTTAACAAAATTGAAAAAAAAACCTTCTTAGTTATTGAAAGTTGAAACTAGTGTTGTTTGATTCTTGATTTCAAAAGCAATCTTTAGTCCCAATTTTAACTTTTTTATTTTATGGAACCTTTGATTCAATCTTGAAATAATTTTTTTGGATTTCTAAAACCTTTAGTTTCTCCATTTTGAAAACCTTATAGCCTAACTTTATAACTTGACTTGAACCAACTAAAACTTAAAAACTTGTCAACATTGGTTGAAACCTTCCAAAATCATTTTACACTTAAAGTTTTTAGTTTGAATTTCATTTTTTGGCAAAGCTTTGCTAATAATAAAAAAGTTGACATTCACACTTGAATTTATTAATCTAAAGCAAAACCTCTAAAAAAAATCCACACATAAAATATATTTGAATTCTAAATATCGCAATTGTTTTAAGGTATGTTTCAATGTTTGTGCAGAGTGCCCACTATTTAAACATTTGAACATAATGAATTTAATGAAAAATTGAAAAATATGTGTTCATGGCTTTTTTTTTTATGGCTACAAATGATGAAAGAGTCAACATTTTACAAACTTTAATCCAAAATATTAAAAAACCATAAAAATAACATGGCAATTATGCGAAATTTGCTTATGAAGTGAAAGGAGTATGTTTTGAGACTTGGGCATTGAAATTAATTGTTTTATGTGTCCCCAAAGTGGATTTGAACGAATAGTCTTTGGTTTCCTTTACCCACATTTTATTTTAATTCCAAGTATTTCATTACGTAGGTCAACTTAGAGCGTGTCCATCATTCACCCATTTTGTAACACAATATTTAAAATGTAATGGCTAGTTTGATGTGCAAAGTTGTTGGATTACATTCCCAACTTGATTTGTATTCCATTGTTCACAACTTTCAGCTACCATTCTTGGCCACCATCATCATCTCTCTCATGCCTCTTTTGCACAACAATTTCGCATCTTCCCATGCTTATAATCATTTTCTTATTTTTTGATCTTGATCACACCCATGTGAAATGTAAACTTTGAAGCTTTCAACACACCCATCTTAATCATTTTGTCTTGTTTGTGAAGTTGCAAGTGTTTATTTGCTCATCATTTGTGAAGTCACATGTTTATGAACAAAAAAACAATAGCTAGGGGATTACAAGTTGTATTGAAAGAAGATGATTAAATGAAGATGACATTTTGTTGAAATGTTATTACTATAGTTTTAGGTCAAGTATGATGTGTGTGTCCACCATGGTGGGTCTCAAATAGGTTGTAGAACACACATTAAAAAGGATAGAAAGGTTGAAAAGGAAAGACTTTGGCATGATTGCTTTGTGTAGTCACTTGTCTATAATGATAAGTTGTTTAAAAGGTAATACCACATATGACAAAATTTGTTTTATGCTTATGAAATTGATTATTGCTTATGACTCTTTCTTTTCACAAAACATTGATGCTTTGCAATTGGATGGGCCTATTGCCACTTCATAAGTGCATTATAGCAATTCACATAATGGTTTATGGTTGTGTTGCAAATGCTTGTGATGAATATTTTTGACTTGGAAAGCACACCTCCATATTGTCATTGAAGAAATTTGGATGTGCAATTTGTGAGGTCTTTAAGGATCAATACTTCAAACATCCAATAAAGGCTAATTTTCACCATTAATTTGTTATTAATGTTGCCAAGGGGTTTCCTCACATGCTTACTTCTTAAGTTTGTATGCATTACAAATGGGAAAACTATCCTACAACTTGGAAAGGTCAATTCAATAACAAAGATTTTTAAAAATTCCGTAATCTGTGAAGCCATTGTTGACAAAAGTCTATGAATTTGGCATTTTTTTTTGGGATTGCCAAGTGGTAACAATGATTTAAATGTTTTGGATATGGGCCCCTTGCTGCTAACTTCCTATCTAGTGTAAGTAATGAGTTTAAGTTCAAGGTAATGGTGTTGAATACCTTTGATACAACTTGTTAGTGGAGGACATTTATTTTTAGATTGAACATATTTGCCACAACCATTCATCTACCTCAAGGAGAAAAGAGGTGCCATTTTGCAAAACAATAATAAGCTTACAAAAAGGATGTTCAATGATGTTTTGAAATCTTATAATCTTGTTGGGCAATCATTTAGAATCCTTCTAGGCTTTGGGATAGATAGGTCGTTAGAGATATCATCTATGTGTGCATAATTTCGCACAACATGATAAAAATAAAATGAACTTGATTTAGACCTAGATGTTTGTTTTGATCCATAGACCGTTCACATGAAGCACATATTGACGTTTGAACAATATGGAAAAGGAACATATCATATAAAGGATCTAAGTACCCATTCTAATATGAAGAATGATTTGATAGACCATTTGTAGGCTATGAATAGCAACAATGTTGTTGTCATTAATCACATTGAATAAAAACATGAACTTTCATTCATTCAATTTTGCATTTGTTCTCACATATTTATAAAATATTTTCCATGTTTGTGTTTAGCTTATTGTCTTTAGGTAGTTCATCAAAAACATCATCATGGTGTTGTTCAATTCCATGTTCAACTTCATTTGAAGTTTTTGCCCTTTATTTTTGTTTTATTGGACCATTTCTAAAAAAACTAATGACACCATTCAATGACTCCATGAAATTCTACATGGGTGCTTGATGTCAACAAATTCACTTGGTGGGCCTATGTTTGTTTTTAAGGCCACTTTAGACAAAGATCCATGGAACAAAAGCCTAGGGACCAACTTGAACCAATTTGAACCTTGAATTGGACCCTTCTTCACATTAAAAAAAGTTTTTTTCTATAATACAATGAGTGTGTCTAAAGGCTTGGGGTTCAATTCAAAGGTTCAATATCAAAAACATGTGATTGACATGTGCGAGGATTAAATTAACCTTTGGTTTTTTCTCCCATTTTCTTCCTTTTTCATGTTTTTTTTTTAAAAAAAAACTCTTACTACACACAATGGATTTTCTTTCCAACATTTTCATCTTCATTGTCTCTTTTTTGTGCTCACCTTTTTGAAATGGGAATAAGTTTAGGGATTTCTTGCAAATCCAAATCCCCTTCCACTTGTGAAGATTAACACTTTAATTCTTCATTTTCTACCCTGCCCTCCAATTCAACTCCATTTCATACAATTGGAAAGGCTAAAAATGAATTCCTTCTAGTAATCACCTTGTGGGGATTCACAAAACCAACCATGTCAATTCTAGAATCGATAAAAAAAATGGGGGAATTGATGTGCTTTCAACAATGTCCTCAATCCAAAACATGTTTTCCATTTTCACAAAAAATGAATAGAAAGGGTAAAAAAGATAGTGGAAAAGAGCAAAAAAAACAAAGAAATGAGTAACCTTGAACTTGATATTACACTTTTTGGTTCTCCAAACCATGAATTTTCCTTTAAGTTTTTTTTTGGGTCCAGACCAATTGGTTTTCCTTTTGAAATATGCCATGTAAGCTAAATCACAATTTGATTTGTCTTGGTCTTGGACCCTTGTTTAAAGGCATTGAGACTAATTTAAAGTTGTTGACCAATAGCAATGCTCAATTTCATTGGACCTTGCTCTTTGGACCCTTGTTTAAAGTGGCCTTTAGTATAGTGCAAAGAATTAACATGCAAAAGAAAATTACAATGCCTTCCAAGAAGGCATGTAAAAAGGAATGATTATTCTTTATTAACCAACCACAATGGTTTGTTAAAGTGATGATATTCAAATAGTTTCCCATTTTATACTCTCCACATTTTCATGTTTATGGGGGGCCTAAGGGTGAAGATGGGGCAACAATTAACATAATATGTTAGACATGGTAAATGTTGATAGAGACCCAATTAGGGTGTTGTGCATTCCTATGTTGGCACCTACAACCATCGTTGTCAACACACATACAACACATAACATATAAACACCTTGAATGGTACAACATATCTGAACCAAAAGAATTGAGTACAACATTATAAGATCCAAGCCTATAAAACATAATGTAAATCACACAAATTGAATGCAAAAGAAACTTGCATAATACCCATAAAACTTGCAATTAAAAAAAATTGTGTTCTAGAATTTGAAATCACCAAAAGTGATTTGAAATGACACAACTTGGAATTATATCCCATACATTAAATCTTGAAATGCATTCACATTGGAACTAATTTCAAGCTAATTTACCCTATTTTGTTTATAATAATTAAGATGTAAACATGTAACAAACATAAAATTTCTTGAGAGTTGTTGTCACTCTTAGGTTGATGCTTACAACCATCATTGTCAACACACATACAACACATGACAAAAACCTATTAAATATTTTGTTAAAAAATGCATGTGCAACACCTTCATTGTTATAATTTGACAATGGCACCAATTTAAACCATGTCAAGAAATGCTCGATCATAACCAAAACATATAAGTTATGTTGCATTATCAAATTCAATGAACTGGCAAAGTTTAAATTCCATCAATACCCAAGTCCCATGGTGGGCATTAGTTGCAAATGAAGTGTAAGTGCATTGAATATGCCCACACTTGGTCACACACCACACACCAACAAACAAATTATTGAACATGTAATTGCATCCCACACCAGTAATATTGTGCTTATAACAAACTATAGGTCTGTTAAACCCCAAAATGACCCAACTTTTTATGAACATGCCACACAAGGCCTTCACATTGTTTTGGGTGGGGCATACACTAGTAGAAATCAGCCAAAATGTAACCACTCCATTTACGACTACATGCGACTTGTAGTCGTTTGCAACTAGATTTGGGAATACTTGCAACTACACGACCAACTTTCAACTATTTTGGTCATTTTCTTAACTATGATGCAACTATTAAAAATTTCATCCTATTGTTTGCATCAATTTTACATTTATTTTCATCCATTAATAGGTTGATATGTCCCATTAAATGCAATAGTCACCAAATTAGTTGCATCCTAAAGGTATTCTATAATGACATAGGGGTGTATTTTAATGTATGTACTAAAATTATATATATATATTATGCATATGTATGTATATTGTTCATATAATGAATCTCAAAATTAATATTTGAACTTTGAATTTTTTTATTAAAATCTGAAAATGATTATTTCAATTGTTTAAAATAGTACTTGAATTTGAAAATTTTGATCTGAATATGATATTTTTAATTTAAATTCAAAAAAACTTATTTGACCTAAAAATTGATTTTGAATTTTAAATTAATATTTTTGAATCCAAAAATTAGTATTTCAATTCAGAAAATTATTAATTGATTAAAAACTAAACATTTTGATTTTGAATATTTTTATATGAATATAAAAATTTATATTTCAGCTCTGAAAATTTTGCATTTAAATTTTAAATAATCATTTGATTCAAACCTGAAATTTAAATTCCAAATTATTATTTTGTATTTTCAAAATTAAAACTTCAAGTCTGAAAATTAGTACTTGAGTCTAAAAATGGACATTTCAATTTTGAATATTGTTATTTGAATCTAAAAACTGACATTTCAATTCTGAAAATTGTTATTTAAATTCAAAAAACTTATTTGATCTAAAAATTGATATTTGAATTCTAAATTATCATTTCAGTTTAAAAAACTTTATTGAGTTTAAAAATCAACAACTTGATTTTAAATGCTTTTATTTGAACTTGAAATTTGATATTTGAATTTTGAAGTTTTTAATTTAAATTTTAAGAAATTATTTACTTGAAAATTGAAATTTTAATTCCAGATTATTATTTTGGATTCTCAAAATTAATATTTCAATTCAAAAAATTATTAATTGAGTCTTAAAATGGACATTTTAATTTTGAATATTATTATTTGAATCTGAAAATTGACATTTCAATTCTGAAATTTGTTATTTAACTTCAAAAAATTTATTTGATCTAAAATTGATATTTGAATTCTGAATTACTATTTTGGAATCTTGAATTTATATTGTAATTCAAAACATTATTGATTGAGTTTCAAAGGTTTTTTCTATTAGTGTTATCCATAATAAATCATTTTAATAAATAATTATAAATGATTATTTTTATTAAATCTAATTATTGTTATAACATAAATTTGTATATTATATAATTTATATTCTTATATTAGAAGAAATTAATTAATGTAAATAATGTGACATTACTTTCCAATCATTGTAATTATTTCAAATAAGAATTAATTAGTATGTGCATAATTATTTTCTAATTGAACATAATTATTCACACTTTTTAGTTTATAACTTCAAACCTGAATT
>Ga0209611_10001143_pt1 | contig 43953 bp, 18 predicted proteins | sample S1TSphgellanicum_3_FD_187693 | JGI IMG/M metagenome (GOLD analysis project Ga0209611, IMG submission 187693) | Host-associated microbial communities from peat moss isolated from Minnesota, USA - S1T2_Fc - Sphagnum magellanicum MG (SPAdes) (version 2) | ecosystem: Host-associated > Plants > Peat...
AAATTAAAAAAAAAAAAAAAAAAAAAAAAAAACACTAGTTATAGTTCCTATGGTTTTTATATTTGTGAATGTGCCCCAAATTATGTTTCAAAGCCTCCACCAATCGCAAGAAGCATATTAGTGAACAAAAAGGGCAAGGAGACCTAAAAATGCAATAAGCCTAAAAGAACCTTCACCTATCTTTGTTCATAACTAATAAAGACATCTATATGTTCAATAAGGGAAACACAACCTTTCTGACTTTTAGGATTAGAATTAAGGCTCCAAAAAGGCCTTGATTCCACACCCTTTAGGTGGTGTAAAACCTATCACCTTGTTTAAACAACTTGCAAAAAGGGGAGTGAATCGATTTTAGAAGATTATTTTAGAAAGATTACATGACTATTTTTTTTTCAACATTATTTCTAACATGTTTTATGACTCGCATTGAGCGCATTTGAAGTCTTATGCAGGGCCTAACATGGAAACTTGACTATCTATTCACCCTATCATTCCATGTTTTTGTTTTTCTTCAAATGTTTTCTCCACTATGTTGCAGACTGTGTGAGGCTTGTCCCATCCTTTGACTTTTGGTCTAACCCATTACATCTATGGCCAACTGTTAAACCCATTGGGGATCCATCTCCTTCATTGTGCCCATAGTGGGGAAAGGACTACATCCTATGATGTCATTTGCAATGTTTTTACGATCTTATTTGTTTAAGGGCAAAACGGGAAGCTGAACGCAGAAACCCTTGAACTTTTGGCCTGGACGGAAATCAGCCTTTGAGTGTAAAGGCACCTTCTCAAATGTAGTCGAAAAAGCAAACCTATCAACTATCAACATCCCATCACAACCAAAGAAGCCCCCCAAAAAAATGAGGTTCCTTGGAATGTTCAAAGGCATGATCCAAGTACTTTAAGGTATAATAAAAGGTCTAACCATGCTATAAGGAGCCACACATGCCCCCTTAGACCACAAATTTTTCATTGTTTTTTTTTAAAATATTCTTAAAATCTTTATAATACGTCTTTCAAAAAAACATTAAAAATTTTAAAAATTTAAAATATCATTATGTTAAGGTGTATATTTAAACATATCTCAAAATATGTCATTATTTTTTTTCAAATTGTGCTCTTAATGTCAAAATTACTTTTAAACTGTTTTTAAATAGTGGTCACAAGTCCTTAAAAATCCTTATATGTATTTTTCACTCATTAGATTGATTCCAGATTTTTATGATATGTACATAATGTGTTCAAAATAATATTTTATTAAAAAAATGTTCTATTTATTTATTTATTTATTTTAACAATCCAAAGTTCAAAAAATTAAATAATGGTTATGACTACTAATGGTACATGTTAGTATGACTACACCTAAAACCAAATTTAATTAAATGAAACACAAGTCCATGATCACAATGCAAAATTAACCTATGCAAACTAAAAAATGATTAATCTAATATTGAGTTATTCTTTATATGGATCCTTTTCATTTGGTGTTAATTAATGTTGTGTGAGTAAATGTCAATAGCTGTATATATGGCATGTAAATCTAGTTTACACTTACATAGCCAAATCTTTTACACTTACACTTATTTTGTTACAATGTATATATGTTTTTCTATATTTACACAAGACCAATGTAAACATTTGTCAAATACACTAACATGACCCCACATAAATGTTTTGGGGCATGTAAGAATAAGTGTAAATATCAAAATTATGTGTAAAATCACCTTGTTTTTGGGCCTCCTTTCACCCCAAACCCTTCTTTTAGGGATATTTGTAATATAAGGAAATTTTATTAAATATGGGAATGAAATGCTAAGAATTAACATTTAATACACAAGGTTCAAGATTAATTATAGTAGCTTTACAAGTTGGAATAATGAAAATATATGTATCAACAATCGAGGCATTAAAGAAAAAGGAAAGATAAAGTGAAACTTAATTCACCACAAAAACTAAAGTCCCCCACCTTTGAATGTTAATGTTTTTTATTTTTTTGAATTTCACCCTAGGGTGCAATCACATTAATGTGTACATCAACAATTGTAACCAATGTTTGGTTTTGTGTATGTAACATTTTAGAAAAAAATAAAGAATTCCAAATGGAATTGACTTCACATAATGTTATTTTCAATATATTAGTATATATACTTTAAAAGTTTGAAATCAATCTAATGAATGAAAAATACCCAAAAGCATTTTGAAAGCATTATAACGAATGTTTTTAAACAATAAAAAAAACTTATAAATGGACTTGAATTTTTTATGTAAACCATAACATAATAGCATGATGAAAATTTTTAAGATTTAGAAAAAAACATTGTTCAAAATATTTTGAAAATATTCTAGAATAAACACCCAATAAGCAATCCAAAGGGGGTAGGTGTGACTCATGATATCCCATTTACATTCCCTATCTATGATCAAATTTAGGGTTCTAGTGTTGTTTTCTTTACTTTATGGATAATTTTATTATATATCTATAATGACCATACCTTCTTGTAAAAGTCATACCTATTTTCATTACCACCTTGCTCCAATTCTAAAAAGATTGAAACTTAGTGATTCACTAATAGCTTTCACACCAAAGTAAATCTTTTTCTCCTTCATATAATTAGACCCACATGAAAGCATTTAAAATGTTCAACCTCAACTACAATTAAAAGTAGCTTGTGAAGAACATTGATGATAAAAAACAATGACACAAGCACAACTTGTCCATAAAGACAAAAAAATTGTAATCCACATGTAACGTGAAATCAAATACACATGCCTCCCAAAAGTCTTTGCATGAGTATGTGAAATATGGAGTACTTGATGTGAATTTGGATCATGTTCAATATGGAGTATGAAGTATATGAAATTTGGAACTTTCAAGATCATCAACTAGCATGATGAACTTCAAAAGCAAAAGCTTTTTATTTGCAACAAAAAATAAAATGAATAGAACCATTTTGAAGACACAAGTGTTTTTGACTTCCAAACATAACCATTAGAAATTTAACATCATGAAGTAAACAAAAACAAGGATGCATCACCTTGTCATTGTAGGTGTGCTCAATTTTCATGGTGTGTGGGTGCAAGATAAGGTGGACCATTTTTTGTGTCATGTTGCAAGTTTTTGTAAAGTGTTGTGCATTAACATGTTGTTGTGACGTGTAGTGTCGTGACATATGGTGTCGTAAGGATGTAAATACGTAGTAAATTCTACTAAACAAAAAAACTAAAGCCAGTCAAAGGTATAAGCTAATCAACTAAAAAGAAATGCATGCACACATATATATACAATGCATAAGGGAGGCTGAGATGAAATTTTCATGCACATTGAATTACAAAGAAAAAAGGAAATGAAATGTATGTAGACGGTGGCCATGCAATGGCCACCGTGAACATCTAGACATCCTAGCTTATTATGGAGGAAGCTCTTGACAAAGAAATTATAAGAAAATTAAAAGGAGAAAGAAAGGTTTGGGCCTTTTATACTGTCACCAACAAACCGAAACCCTAAGTACCTAATAGTGTACAGTTGCCTAAAACCATACATTAACCCTAAAAGCGCACATGGGCATGCCCGTAACTGGCTATCATGTATGAAACCATGTACGGGCATGATAACATGCCTTTGTCCATTCCTAGCATCTTTTCCTTAACTTTGGTCATGTAATGCATTTTAAAAAGTCCACTTGGGTAAATTTGATCGAGATTTCATGTAAACTTCCAACAATGACCTTTTTGTCCATTGTACCATGCCCAAAATAGCTACCTTGTAAAAGTTTTCTTAACCTAACCTAACCCATGTTGCAAGTATAAAGATTTGAACCCCAAACCCATAAACCTAATGGTTAAACTTTGGCTAAATTTAATGGTTAAACATAATGATTAAACTTTCGTTAAACATAATGGTTAAACTTAAACTAAACATAGTGGCTAAATCTAATGATTAAACATAATGGCTAAAATTTGGCTAAACATAGTGGCTAAAATTAAATTAGATCTAATAGTTAAACATAGTGTTTAAATATAAATTATATTTAATGGTTATACCTAATGGCTAAATTAAGGTTATATTTAATGGCCAAATTTAATGGTTCAACTTAGGTTAAACTTAGTGTTAAATCTAATGGCTAAGCATACTGATGAAATTAAAACCTAATGGTTAAATTTTGGTTAAACTTTGGATAAATTTAATGGTAGAATCTAGTGATTAAACATAATAACTTAAATGTAATGGTTAAACATAATGGTTAAACATTGTGGTTAGACTTAATGGAGTTACACTTAATGGCTAAACTTAAATAAGTAAGTGGGTGGATAAATAAATAGTTAATATGTAAGTAGGTGGGTAAGTAAACAGGTAGGTTGTACAAAGGTGAAAAACTATAGGTAAATATGTAAATAGGTAGGTGCGTAAATAACTAGTTAGGTAAATAGGTGGGTGAATAGGTAGGAGGTGATACATAAGATAGTAGACCATGTTGCATTTGACTAAAGATCATTGGTCATCTTGATTAAATGTTCAATTTGATTAAAAACCATTGATAATTTTGATTAAGTTGTATAACTTGATTATATGTATCTAATCAAACAAACCGATATAGTCAAGTTGACTGATTGAAAAATGTTTTTGTCATTTAAACCTTTGGCCTTCAATCAAAATGTACATGTCCATTAGTTAAAAATGGCAAATTAGTCAACTTGAACCTTTTTAAAAAACCATGATTTGTTGTAGAATAAGGTTTACAAATTTGCCATACTATTACAAAAACATGTATTTTACACCTTGAACATTGTGATTAAAATGATTAATGTGATTAAATACCTATCTAAAATGATTAAGTTGATTATGTTTTGTTTGTTTTGCCCCCATTCCAAAACAAGGTATGTTTGAAATGATTTTGATAAGTTAATATTTTTTAGTCACAACAAACATCACAACATACATGTGGCATTTTTATGTTTGCATGGCATTAATGCATGTTGGTATAATTATTAATATAAATCACTCTCATTAACATTGTAACTTGCAATGACTATAACATTTGCTAGTTTTTAATCATGGATCATGTTATTTTTGTAATTTGGTGTGCATAAGCATGTAGGTGTGTACCCCCCCCAAAGTATATATATGTGTATATAGATAGGTTGGGGTAGGTAAATAGGTGGGTTAATACATAGGTAGGAAGGTAAATAGGTGAATCTTAGGGTGGTCATTTCCATTTTATTCCAAACGAAATGCAAAAAAATATAATAGAGTTAAATTTAAATAAGGTGCCTATACATTCATTATGCAAATATATTTAAAATATCCATATAATATATTTTTAATATACCTAAAATATAATTAAAATGTTTCATAACATTTAAAAATAATTTTAAATTTCAAGTGTGTTTTAAAATATTCAAGGATTGTCTTCTTTAGGATGTAGGTAGGTAAGTAAGTAGATAAATATATAGGTAGGTAAGTAGATACCTATTATAACTAATAGTAGTTACCTTGGTAAGTTAATAAACTAGCTAGGTTTAGGTCTACATTCTAAAGTAAATAAGTATGTAAGTTGTAAGTACGTAAGTTAATGACCAATACACCTACCTACCTACCTACCTTCTTAATAAATGTAACAAAATCTGAGCTTAATAAATGAAATAAAAACATCAACAAAAATTTTCACCTTATAAAGGTGTGGTGCAATGGTAAAGGATTAATTGGCATATCTTCAAAGAGGTGAGGAGTTCAACTCCATATGCTTGCACTCTATATTCTTGCCTAGGTGCTAGCCTAGGCTTAAAGAAGGTGCCTAGGATTGGGGACGTTTGGGAAGGCCTAACTAAGGTTGGGTAGGTTCAACAAGGCCCACCTAGGCTTGGGCTTGGGGAGGTCTACTTAGGTTTAATGGAAATTTGAAAATGCATGTCTAAGCTTTAAAGGGAGGTTTACATATGCTTAGTGGAGATTCAAAGAGGTCTATCAGAAACTTGGTAGAGGTTTGTGAGCTCAACCTATTTCATTATTTTAAAATATTTAATAAATTGTTAAAAATTGCAGTCATGATTTATGCTACCTTTAGTCAACACTATCCACTTGCACCTACATTAATTTTTAGTCAAAATAAATAAGCCATGTTAACTAATGTTTGTTTTAATATTTAATCAAAATAGACATGAAAAAATTACTAGTTTTTAGTCAAAATGGAAATGACATAATGGACATAATTGAAAACACGATCATGTTTAAAAACATTGATAAACAAAAGCACATTATTGGGGGTGCCAAGATTGTTGTCAGATTGTCACCATGTCATTATTGTGGAAAAAATTCACATTATTTTTGCATAATATGGTAGGTCAAAATCCAAAGAAGTCAAATGCCAAAAAAATACATTTTTTTATTTCAGATGATGTGATGTTAAAATATATTTGCACAAAATAAATGTACATCACATAATACTCAAATGCAAATATACACAATCTAAATGATTGAAATGATTTTCAATCTTTATGAAAATTTTAAAATTTAACATTTGATTACATATGATTAGAATAGGTTTGTGAACCATGTGAAAAGTTTGATAATTATCCTATCACAAATGGGTTGTTATTTAAGGCAATGGCCATAAATATGTGGTAAATTAAAATTTTGACAAAAAATCATTTTCAAATGGAAGATGACAAGGAATGCAAGGTGGGCAATTTTTTTTAAAGATTCCATTTCAAAGATTTTTTTTGTTGATAAATTCAAACCAAAACCTTGTGCAATCTAGAATTTAAAAAACTAGTTCCATTATACTACACATACCCTAAATATACCCATTATCCTTTAATGTAATCTTTTAAATTTATTTCTTTTTTCAAATAATATTAAATAAAATTAAATTTGTGAAAATAAAAATATAAAACCCAAACACCAAAAGTGAAACCCAAAATTAAATGCAACACATTTTGGAGGTGTATACTTTACACACATGTTGTGAAAGTGCCCAAGTTGCACCCCCCCCCCCCCATAAAAGATAATGTAAAAGACATGATATGTAAGAGTATAATCATTCACACACAAAAAGTGGTGTGACTCCAAGGTCTCCAAAATTTTGTTTGTTCATGTAAAGTTTTTTAAATACCTTTTGTAGTTGGTGACCGATCTATAGCTAGTAATCTTGGACTGTTAATTTTACTTTTGCGTGATGAAGTTGGCATCCTAAATGCAACAAGATTTTGATTTTCCTTTGATGAACTTAGTGCCCTTGACAAAATAGTTCCATTTCAACATTTTGAAGATTTGCAACAATATTGTGAAGACTTGTAACAAAGGTCATAAACAAATTGGATTGGTAGCCTTGATTATCAATTAACTTCATTTCAATAGATATTGGGTTGTGGTTGGACTAAAACTTGAACCTCAAAACTCAAAACTTCACACAAACCTAAAACCTAAAACTTACAAAAAAATAAAAATCATCCTACCACCAAGATGTTGATGTCATTACCATCACTTCTTTTCAATGTTATAGAATTTTAACATAAAAATGCAACCTTCAACAATGAAGGATGTAACCTTCAAAAATTGTGTGTTGCAAAGAGCTCCTCTCATTTCTAAAACTTAAAAATCTAAGGTAGTGTTGACAACCTTTAATCCATTTTTCAAAATCCAAAAATTACAAGTTTCTTGTGTCAATTTTTTACTTCGTGCAAGGTTTTCTTGTCATGAAGCTTTTGACAATTCATTTTTTCTAACTAGTTTTCTCAATTTTTCACCTTTGCTAGATAAATGATATATTACTTGGGTTGATAACAAGCAAGTATTTATATTAGTCTTTAGAAATTACCGAACACTAGTTTCAACAATCCATGGATTTTTCTTTTGAAGTATGATTGGTGGCAAATCAAGAACATAATTTCACATTGTATCATTCAATATCCATAATATATCACTTTATAACCATGATTTTTTCACAAAAGAACAATCTCAACACATACTAAATGATTGGTCTTTTTTTTCACATAATTGTGTTGCGCATTTATGGTTATAGTGTATCTAAAGATGTCTTGTGATAATAAATACATATTTATATTCATGCCAAGAGTGAACCATTAGCCACCAAGGCATTATCCATTGGAAGCTTCTTATGATTCAACTAAACCCTAACTAATTTCATATCAAGTTTCACCTTGGTAACCTATTACGTTAAAAATAGGTCCTTTAGGTAGCTAGCTAAGGTGGCAACACAATGGATAGCTACTCGATAATTATGTGCATGTTGATGGTTGGTACATAGGTAAGGACTAATGGGCTTTTAGTAGAAAAGGTAGTAAATCAACAATTGAGTTAACCACCATGGTTAACAAAGGAACTAGAACCAATGAAATCTTTTTTCCTTGACACCCACCATCCATTCATTTTTCATGGTGTTATTGGTTGCTACTTCATTTCCATTTGATAAATGGGAATGTTTTGGATATGCTATAAAATAATGAAACATTGAAGGAATGTTTTATTAAGATTAAGAATATTTTAAGCATGTAATAAATATATTTTTATAATGAATTCTAAGCACCTTATCTACATTTAAATAAATTAAAAAATTTACTTCCTAATGAATTAGTTGTACACCATTTTATTTTTTTGCATGTCAAATGAAAAATAATGGAAATCTCTTCTCTAGGAACATAACCATGGTTAAAGCTTGAGCATGTAGGTGTTTCTAAAGCTATAATTTTTTACTTACACTTCACATTCTTATGTAAGATTAGTGATGATGAAATGATGAAAAAAATTTGAAAATTACGTTCCATTTGAAAGAAAAAGTAATTAAAAAAAGACACCTTTTCATTCCAATTGGAACCATTCCAAACCAAAATCCATTTTGGTAGGACGAAATCATACACTGTTCCCCCTAAACTAATTTTTATGTAACTATTGTCACTAAAATTAAACAAAGTAGAGTGGAATATGGCGGTTTCTAATTAGATTATTTAACCTTCAATATATAAACCTATGAAAATCCATGGAATGACATATTCCCAAGTAACATTTATGCCAAGTCTATGTGTACAATAACATCTTGAAGACATTGAAAGTGATGGCTCAAGGTTCAATTAACACCTACCCTACATTGGTATTTTCACCTTTTTGAGTGAGGCCTCTTAGAGTAAATATTTAACTTCAAAAATGTTACCTTGGACTTGACACCTTGATCTAGTCTAAAAATGGGATATTTTTAATGTTTTCTAGCAACTAAAAAACTATTTAGGGTTTTCATTATGGTACCATTGTAGGTGTTTGTTCACCCAAATCCATGGTGATAGTGAATGTAAGGTTCAAGCATAAGGGTCCAAACTTTATATGGCTAAAATTCAAAAACATAGGTAATCAATGTTAGATTTTGAAAGAATCCCAATTGGATTCAAAAACCTTTTAATTAGGCTCCAAGAATTAGGCATGAAATTTGAAAGTTACGTCAATATGGTAGAAATCAACATGGTAATTTTCTTTAAAACATAGTGGAAGCTTATTGATGTTAGTGATTTCTATTCCAACAAAGAAATGGCTGAAATAACAAATAATGATGGAATACAAACATTCAATGATTGATTTTTATGAACAATATAAGGTTCTTGTTGGATTGTGAATTCAAATGTCAACAAGGATAAAGATCCTAAAGGTAATCTGATTTGAAATGTAAAGAACATTAAGGCTAAGGAAAATATGCACCTACATTAGTATTAGTCATAAAAGAAAATTAATGGATGACTTCAAAAAGTCATCCACTTCCTTGCCCTATGTGCCTCCCCATAGTAGGTTATTAAACTTGCCTTTTTTTTAATCACACCTTCCATCTATTTTTATTTATCTATTTCAATATATGAAAAAACTTTAGTAAAGGTAATGAGGTTTTTGGGTTTTCAATTTGTTGTCCCAATTTTTGTGTTAATTACATGACTTCAAATTAAGCAAAATAATTTTATTTTCTCACTAGCAATATGTTTCCACACTTTGAAAAAAACTTGTTTCACATTGACATGTGTATGAGAAGAACCTTCTTGGAAGCTCACACCACTAGATACAAAGTTGTTATTTTTTGTGTAGTTTTTTCTCCTCACAACATTTGTAACTCTTTGTAAGATATTGTTGTTTGATTGTTATTAGCATCATGTTTATTATAAATTAGAAGTTTAATGGTGGTGATTGTCCCATCATGCATGTGTTATATGGGAGTTCAATATTTGTATTGTAAGTTTTTTTTCATAAGCTTTCATTGGCATTTAATTTGTTGTTCATATGCTTTTAGTGGAAGATTTGATTCAAAGTTTAATTCAAACTTTATTATGTGAAAAATCAATGGTGTAATTTAAGTTCATTTTTTTTTCCCACCTTGTCAATTTCATATCCTTGGATTCAAAAACCTAAGTTTGAAAAAAGGTAAAAGCACATTACACCCCCCAAAAATTGTACTCACAAATACTACATTTCTACATTTGGTTTTTTTATGTGAATATAAACATCACATTTTGGATTATTTTTATTTGTTTAAAATATATTGGATTAGATTTAGACTTAAGACAATCATTTAAAAAGAAAACTCCAACAAACATTGGTGAACTACAACATACGAAGTATACTTGTGATGAAATAATATTCATCATGAAGTATTAAAAATTGCATACATACTTCAAAACTAGGGTTGTGTGTGGAATTTTTTGGTGAAATTGTTTTTGGTCACTATTATTGATATACATCAATTGAATCTAGGACCATCTAGAAGTTTAATTTTTTTGGTTGAAAATTCATTAAAAATACGTGTTTTTTTCATTTTTTTCAACGATAAAAGAAAAATATTTTATGAATTTAAAGAAAAAACCAATACCAAATGAAAAAGAAAGAGATTTTATACTTGGGCATTGAATTATTTTTTTCAGATTTCATTTTTTTAGTAATGTCTTATGAACCACAAACATGAAGCCTTATGGCTGATGAAAAATTGCACATTATATATGTTTTGTACACTGCTTTTATCCAATCCTTTTCATCTAACCATTGGATCAAAATTAATCTTGATTTAAAGTGAAATTTGAGTTCCAAAATGTTATTATGCACATTCTAGGGCTTTTTGCTTATGTATAGGATTATCAAATGATGCCCATCAAAATTTAAACTTACTGCATATTATGATACTAATTATACATCATTTTTTTTGGTGAAAATTGGCTCACATGTAATGTGTTTTCACCCAAAAGCTCGTTTTTACATTAAGTAATTGAGACACATTAATAGGTGGTGTTAGTTGAAAGCTATAACATTACAATGTGTGAAGTGTTAATGATTATGAAAACCAAATTTTCCATAGAAAGTGGTTCAAGTTCTTCCCAACATCCTTATATATATATAAATATTGAAATTAAAAAAATGTGAAGGCCATAAAAAAGACAATGTTGACCATCATGGTTTCAAGGTGCCAATTACAAGTTATGAAAATAGAACACTAGAAGTTAGAAAAACCAAAAAACCCAAGACTCACAATAGACTTAGGGGTTTTCCATGGAAATGTGGGTGAGGTGTTGAAGTTGTTTAATTTGGTGACAAGATTGAAATCTTGCCATCTATTGCATGAAGTTATGTAATACCTCATAGGCTTTCCTTATGGAGATGGATCTTCTTTTACATGTTATAGTCCATGAGTTTCCACCAAAAAATCATGGTAATGTTGGTGCATAGTTCATTTATCACAATCTTAACTTATCATCATCAAAGCTCAGCTTTGGAACATCACATTCAATTTTAAGGTGGCAATATCAAAACTCAAAATTTGAAGTAATCAAGTTGTTGTCATGGCTTGACATAACTAGGCAATGATGGTAATTATGAACATAACAATGTTCCATCAATGGTGGCAAAGGTTAGCATTCAAAATAACAACATTGTTGTTCGACAAAACTAGGCAATGACAATAATAATACAAACATGGCATGGCTTTGGTGATGTCACTCCAACAAATGCGGTGACAACAAATAAGGCAATGGTGCACACATAAGTTTTGACAATAGCCTTAGGCACATCACTATATAGAATTTGGTTTTGATGATGGCAAAGACAACAATAACAAATGCATCAACAAGCTTTTGCATGATGACAAGCTATGGTATTAATAGATGAATTATGGTAATGACACCCATGATTTTTGGCAATAGTTTTGGGCACATGACTATTTTTGTAAGTTAATGAGCCCTTGTTAGTTGATTATTAGCCTATGCCAAAGAATGTGCTAACAATTTCCTAAGCTTTTTATGGCAAAGCAAATTCATGGGTAGCCCATGAGCCTTCATGTATTCTTAACTTGTTGTTGTTACCACAAATGGTGAAAACCATTTACCATATCCATTATTTACACCACAAATAATAAAATTACACATTATCGTATTTCTATGCTCTCCCCATGTTTCAAAATCGTAACAAAAAAACAAGTTTAAGGTTGCACTAGTGAATTTTTTTGTAACAATGGAAGGATTTCAAGAAGAAGAGGTTTTTGGACTACAACATCCAAGTTTTTTACAAATGAAACCTATAGCTTTCATATAACAACCTAGACCAATGAGTTGCAAAACATTGCATGCCAAAGCTTTTAAGAAAACTATGTAAAAATTGGAAGTTCCATGAAGTTTTGTGTTTTCTTTTGTCTCTACAAGTGTACTTAAAACAATCTCTCTATTTGAGCTTCATGAATTTTTTTTAATGAATAGTTGTTTTATTTAAATTTATAGAACAAGAAAAAAATTAAATGTGTTTTTTTTTTGTGTAAGTTTGTGAAGATAGTTGTAATGTTTCAAGATGCATTATTGCATTGAAAAATGATATTGTTATTTCATTATCATAAAATGTAATCACATATTGATGGTTACTTTCCTCCACCATTATCATGGAACATTGTTCAAATTGTTGTCAACCATTTGAATCATGTTGTTTCAACTTGTGTGTTGAACAATTTCATGGACATTGTTTATTAAATGATGTATTGAGTGTAACAATCATGATGAATTTGAAGTTTTGGCAAGACATCACAAATCCTACAATACAAAATAACATGGTTGATGATGAGATCAATAGGCATTTAGATGTTGAATTGGAAAAAAAATGTTATGAATATCAAAAGGCAAAGCATATGCATGTTGGATTAATTTTTATATTTCTTGCAAAAGTTAGAACCTAAAAGGGGTCACAACATGCTATGTTTTATGTTGGATCCTTAATACCAAAATTTTCATTTTATGTCTTCATTCATTAAGTGTGATACCAACATTATGATCATGGGGGTAAAAACGCCGCCCAAGTGAGTGGACATTATTTAAAATTGCATTTTTGTATGTTTGAAAGATCACAAGTGAAGTGCATAATAATTTGGATTGTCATAATTTTTTTGGAAATATTTTTAATTAATTGCAAAGTTCACATGCTCAAAGTTTGACACAAATCAAATTGTTTTTTGCATGTTCAAAGCACTCAAACCTTGAGAATGGATAGTCTTTGTTTTTTAAACCAAATTTGCACTATTCCTTCTAAAAATTGGAAAGGATTTTAACATTGATGACTAGAAGGGCAAAAGGATTTGAACTGATGATTTATATATATATATATATAACCAATTTGAGCACATTTGGTTCAAAAGTGTTTTTGACCCTGAAATTTATGGATTTTGAAAATGTGTTTTTAACAAAAGGTGTTCATGTTTACATGATAGAAGGCATGAATGGACTATATACATGATATAAGATCAATTTGTAGTCAAAATGTATTTATATCTAAAATGCAATGTTAAAGGGGTACTTGAAATATACATTTTAAAATTATGAACTAACATAAAAACAACACATGTCATGTGTAATCCTTGTAAAAGGACTTTTAGTTCAAGGTGCCCTTGGTTCCTTTGACTGTGTTTTCACACATAAATGAATATGATTAAAATTCATTGATCTCACTATTGTTGAATAATTATGAACATTTGCATCACATTTATGGAATTTGAAATTCACGATCTATTCAAATGGGTACTAATGCACAATATAGTTTGGACATATTTGAAATGGGAAGTTATGATAGTGAACTTATGTGGGAATGCATCAATTGAAAGCTCCTATTATTCTAACAATTTTAGGTTGAAGTTAAGGAAAGAAAGTGCCCTTTGCAATGGTGGAGCAAGCACAAGACTATGTTCCTTATTATGGGTTTTGTTGCATGATAGATTTTGGGAATTGCAGGATTTCAAATCAAAATAAAACACATTTTTTCTCATGTTAATATTTTGAGTAATCTACATCAATGTAGGTTACAAACTAATGATTTTGAGAAGATACTTTGTTCACAAAATTGACCTAATGATCTTAGGTTGAGTTGTAAGGGTGGCCCTAAGAATATGGCAAATGTCATTGTGTTTGAAATAGATTTGGAAAAAGGGTTGGAAAAAAATTTGAAGGGGTTATTGAAGAAGAGTTTAATGTTTGATGTACATGATTGATAGGGGAGTTATTTTGGTTCCCAACCTCCATTCATTTCTACATTAAAATGAAAAACAAATAGGATAGTTTGATGTTACTACTTTTCAATTTGATGTTGCTGGTTTTCATTGATGTTATTGTTGTCCATTTTGTGTTGATACATTCATGTTTTAAAATTTTTATTGGCTTTACATTGAATGCTTTTAGTTTATGTATGTGATTCGGAAAGGGTTACATCACAAATTTATAGGCTTCATGGGTTTGTTCCAAATTTGTGCAAAATTTGTTATTTCATGAGTTCATGTAGTTTAAACACGAATGTCATGCATTATTTAAACATGGAAGTTGTGTGCACGATTTTCATGTGTAAACAACACAAATAGACATACGACATCCGTGTATAAACAATATGAACATGCATATGACATTTGTGTCTAAACAATGCACACGATATCGATGTTCAACAATACAAGTAAATGAATGATATCTATGACTATTCATATGAACCTATGAAAAGTTAATTTCATGCGACTATTATTCTCAAATTGTGACCCATGAAGTTTGCGATGTACTAATTACTGTCTATAGTATGCTTGGGTAACCTAAGGTCCATTTTAGTTTGCTGTGTGGGCCCATACAACCATGTGTTGGGCCCCAAACCAACGTTTCTTGGCCCTTTGACAGTTGATGATTATTTCTCATAGGCCTTCGGCCACCATGTCTTGGGCCCCAAGTAGCGTAAGGTCCTTTTATCATGGCCATTGGGCCATCCTTTCTTGGGTATAGCATCCTAGGGGCAACTGTTATCATGGGCCCAAAACTACATTGCGTCTATTTGTTGCTTTGTGTCATGGTTCTCAAACACAACTAGTGGCAAAATGGGAAAGGATTTAAAAAAAAAATCGGGTTGTGGATATAGGAGAAAAAGTTGAGGGGTGGATTTTTTTAAGTTTTAAGAAATTGAGGCTGTTACTTCCTTTTCTCCAAAGAGCCCAAAAAGCACATGTGATGGAATAAATTTTGTAAAACTACATTTTATAAGTATAGCAAAAATGCATAATGCCCAAGGGGTTTTGGAGAAAGTACCCACTTGAGGTGGAGGTTAGAGGCATTTACTTTCAGAACCTCATCACTCCCAAGGTGTTCTTTAGGGGGAAAAAAAAAACATTGCAACTTTGTTAAATATATATGTATTTAGGCCAATACACAAAAAATTTGAACACTTTTGACATGTTGTTTGGCCTCAAGTTATTAATAAAACAATGATTTTCCAAAGGGAAAGAATTTACTATTAAAGTTGTTTAGGTGAAGAAGTTGGAACCAAATCTTCACTATTTCATTATTTTTCATTGTTATTATAAAAAGGAGATAGAGGCAAAATAAAGATGGGAAAAAAATGGAAAGAGATGAAACGAAACATTAAAAAAATTAGGGGAGAAACCAAATAAAGCTTTCCAAGGACGAGATCTTTCAATCTTATTTCATTTTAGCATATAATTTCATTTTATTATGAGGTGTATACATGAGGCCTTGGACAACCAAGACAAGCAGCTTGGGGCCAAGATGGCTAGAACCCTGGCAGGACAACCAACTATTGGAAACCCATGACATGAAGCGGCTTTGGGGCAGAAGCAATGCGGTTTGGGTCCATGACAACAGTTGACCTTAGGATGCCTAGACCCAAGAAAGGGTGGCCCGAGGGCCATGATAAAGGGACCTTAGATTGTTTGGGGCCCAAGACATGGTTGCCCAGGGCCTATAAGAAATAATCATCAACTGTCAAAGGGCCAAGACACGGTGGTTTGGGGCCCAACACATGGTTGTATGGGCCCACATGGCAAGATGGAATGGACCCTAAGTTACTCAAGGGCCAAAACAAGATGTCCTGAGGTTTAGGAAATGCCGATGGCATAAGGCCTAGGATAAAATGATCCTAAGTTGCCTAGGATTGGGACATAGCAGCCTAGGACATGGTGCCTTGGGGCTCACACAAAATGATCCTCGGTTACTTGGGGTTTTGGACATGGTGGCTTGAGGCCCTTAGACTTAGGACATGCACAAAGACTCGAAGCCAAGAACATATTTTGGTGCCTACCCCAAGCCTAAGCCAAATTCATAATAAATCATGCTTTTATGGAAGACCTTTTTGGATGTAATATATGCTGATGCAGAAAATACTGATTAATTTTATACACTTGTTCCCAACATGTGTTCCCAATAACCCGAGGTAGCCATGGGCCCAAAACGAAATGGCCCAGGGCTCAGGACAGGACACTAAGAGAGTACAAAAAATGTCCAGGGACCCCCCCAAGCAAAGGAATCTTTTCTGATTTTCCTCCATGCCCAAGCAAAACTCTCATTTTTACCTTCCTCACAAGCATGGCCTTTTTGGAATTCCATAGCTGCTACCCCAACTAGTCGGAGCTGGGAGGCCAGAGTGGACCCAACAGCCACCATCACACTCCATTGGAAGCTCATTATGACTCAATGTGGATGAACAGTTGTAGATGAAACCCAACCGATTTGATGCCAGGTTTCAACTTATCATATACAAAAGAGGTTCTATAGTTTGCCTTGGGTGAATGAGCACCTACACTGGTGCCATGATAAAAACCCCAAAATTTATTTAAATTATTTCTAACTATTATAAAATTCTAATTCTTAGACTAAATCTGGGTCTCTGAGTCCAAATTTAACCTTTCTTGGGTTTGACAACTAAGAGGCCTTCACTTCAGAAGGTGAAGGTAAATAGTGTAGTAGGTGCTTGTTCACCCTGGCAACAACTAAGGTAGGTAGGCGAATGGGTGGCTCTTAGGTTAATCGATGGGTGTCGATGGTTAGGTGATATATGGAGGTTAGGGCTAGTGTGTTGTGAGTAGGTGGGTAGGTAATGACTAATGATGGCAGTTGAGGTTATCTAGGGAACTGGAACCCAATGGGAAAGTGTTTCATGTCCAAGTGCCCACCATCCATCCCCAGTCCATGGTGCACGGGTGGCCCGGTGCTATGGGGTTGGGGCCGGGGGGGGGAAGTTGGGATCTATAACCCAGCAGCTGGGCAAAACCCAAGACTTAACAAATTAATCAAATGGTGTCTTATTAGCTGGTTTGCATGCTACAGGCCCGCTGGTTACAAACATGAATAGATTTTTCAATTCCCAAGAACTTAGCTGTCTTGTCTTCGCAACTCGACCTTTTTTGTTTTGAAGTGTTAAATTTTCCATAATATGATGAAATGACAACCCGTGTTTTTCAAGTTTTTTAGTAAATTTGTGACAAATTGATGACCTGTGTTTTTAAATGAATCAAGGTAATGTGACAAATTGTTGACCAGTGTTTTCAAGTGTTAGTAAATTGTAATGTGACAAATTATTGACCAGTGTTTTTCAAGTGTTAGTAAATTGTAATGTGACAAATTATCCACCAGGGTTTTTCAAGTGTTAGTAAATTGTAATGTGACAAATTATCCACCAGGGTTTTTCAAGTGTTAGTAAATTGTAATGTGACAAAATTGTCGACCAGTGTTTTCAAGTGTTAGTAGTAATGTGACAAAAGTAACAGTGTCCACAAAAAGTCTTCATTAATGAATGGAGCCTAAGCCTCCAGCACTTCACCATAACCCTGTGAAACTCCTATGGAAACAAAGGGTATAATCAATGCACAAGAGTTGTGAGCTAATTGCTATTGTCAAGAGCTAAACTTAGTAACAAGTGGTGCCCGCTACTTTTGTAGGGCCTCATTATGAAGAGTAGGGCTGCTTCTGAGGTATATTGCAGTGTTGGGAAGGTTTCTCTTTGCCAAAGAAAGAGTACTAAGGGTTGTGTATTTTGAAACCCTTGACTTGGTGATTCTGAAGAAATCAAAGAACAGGCTCTGAGCCTTGGCTCGTGGTTCTCAAAAAATCAAAGAACAGGTTTTGACCCTTAATCAGGCTTCTTAAAAAATCAAAGAACCAGGTCAAAGAACTTACCCTAGAAAGCTGGTTCTTTGCTGGTTCTTTCATGGAAACTGGCAGTTCTTTGAAAGTTTCCAAAAACCCAGAACTGTAGGGTTTTTTATTTCTAAAATTTCTCGAAAAGCCAGAACAAGAGGTTTTTGCAATTTCTAGAATTAAAAAAAACTCAAACCAGAGGTTATTAACAAAACCAATGACCTAGACAACACTGATATATTGATACTCCCTAAGAGTCTCTGCCCTACACTACCCTCACTTCCCAAATGCATTTCCTTCTTGGAAACAAAAAAATGCATTTGGGAGCTTTCTATCAAAACTAAATTGGGGTGTTCTAAGCTTCACTCTCGATCATGATCACCTAATCAAGAACATAATCAGACTTTTAAATCATTCATTGATGATGTGGACAACATAATCAACTTTTGAACCCCTCCTAATAGAGATGCCAATGCAACTGCAGAGATCATCTAGAAATGAGTTAATAAGTAATAAGTCCACCAACTAGTGCTGAAGTCCTACTGTCGTGACTCATGACCACTGCACATTGTAGGGAGATCCAGTGATTTCTAGTTCTTATATTTACAGTAGTACCCTTTGAAGCACCACAGAAGATAGGCCAGGCGGGTGAAGAGCTCATCACTCACAGTCTTCTGTCACAGGGGTTCTCCAAAGTCTTTCCCAGTGGGATTTGAAAACAACCAAAAATAGTTAGACACAGGTGACAGGATCCATTATGATTGCTAGATTGCTAGTTGTTTTTTGTATATGGTCAACTGGAGTATTTTGTCACGTTGTGTTCACACAGGCAGGATTAGGTGTTTTGTTTGCTCTGTGCTAGTTTGGTCAGACAGTCAATTAGCAATCTCTGTCACATTGTGTCAGAAAGATGTGGGAGTGGTCCTTATGGGTAGCTAGATAGTGTTGTCCGCCATTTGTAATTTGTAGTTCCAGGGTAGGAAAGCAATACATGTATACCAAGTTTAGATGCATTCTTTCTGAATCAAAGCTGCATGTCGGTCTGATGTACTTGTCCAAATTATATACGGTTTGCTCAAGTTTGTCCAAAACTTTAGTTACTGCTTTAATTAGTTATTGATTGGAAAATAATACATGTATTTCTACAGCACCACCCAAGAAATAGGAAAGAGTAGCTCTTGCAATTTGTGAACCTACCTAAATAATAACCACATGTGTGCCTGCTTCATCTTTGGAAAAACACATCAATTTATTATGCCTTTGTAATTTCCTCAAGTCTGATGGGTCTATTCAGTATTTGAATCTAAAACCCATTACTGCATGTTTTTACTCGCATTTAAACTATTGTTGTATTGTAATTTTTACTAGATTCATCATTCTTCAGATGGTTCTCCTGCCTCCTTCACTTCCTCATGACCTACCTATACCATTCAGTCAATGGGTGGCCACTGAATTACATGAGACGCTAAAAAACCACCCCCAAACGAGCTATGTCTGGCCCTTTGTTCAGGCTTGTCTTTTTGTGCCCTGAGTGGTTCTACACAAGTTTGTCTTTTTCCACAGAATCGCATGAACCGCACATGGTTCTACAGGCAGAACAAAAAAAATGGATTTCTGTTTCCCCCCGGCATGTTCTACAATCTCACAACAAATTCAAACCCATAACCTTTCAAAAGAGAGGCCAGGAATTTTACTGATAACATAGTTTTGAGCACTGAAAGCAAAGTGTGCCCTACTTTATTTAACCTCTAACTAGGCTTGTGGTAGTCAAATCCCACAGCAAAACCACAAGGAAGACATTAAAAAAACCCTAACATGCACTGCCCAATGCAAAAAGTGGCTGACAGTGCTTGAAACCTAGTTTCTACTGCAAGGTATGTTTGTTTTGACCTTGTGGCATATGCTAAATAGAAAAAAAAGTTTCCCTCCTTTTGCTCGAAAGCATGTTGACGGTTGGTACTTTCTTTCTCGTGTTGAGTTCGAATTTGACTTGAGACAACAAAAGCATGCAGAACATATTTAAATGATGTTCTTTTGCAAAACATGAAGAACCACGCAACACAATCCAATGTAGAACCATGCAAGTGCAAAAAGACAAGCTCTAAAGTGTGCCAGACAGAACTCGTTAAGAGATATTTAATGTCTTGCAAATCACAAGGCTCCGCACACTTTTTCTAGTTTTCTGGCAATCTTCTAACACCCGGATATTTAGTCCCTTAGAGATATTTGTCTGATGGTGGAGGAAAGGGTTCTGTGTTCACCAAACCTAGCTAGCTAGGCCACTGAAAACCCAGGGCCAGATGTCATGGTTGTGCTTGAAATGAAAGGCATTAAATTGATGGCATAAACACTAAATTGGATTCTACACACACAAGACTAGTATGCAGTGCACACTGCACAGCACAGCTTGTAGGCCAGACCGAAAACGAACCTTGGCTGCTGCAGCTCATAATACTTCATCAGCTTACACCCTAAACACTAAACTCTGCATGTCAGGTTTGAATGAGAAAAGAGCTTTTGGTTCAATTCCAATTTCATAAAACACTAGAATTGAATCCTGTGCAAAATCACGGTAGATCTGCAGCACAATGAGCTATTTTAAGTCCCCTGCACCCCACCTCATCATCTACAGCGTATGCAAAGACCAAAAGAAAAACAAACCCCAAAAGAAACAAGAAGTTACAAAACAGTAGCTAGAAACAACGACAACAGGAAGATCAGCAGCAATAGGAACAGTGAATTTGCACCCAAAAAAATACAAGTAAATAATAAGACTAATAAAATAAGAACTAGTAGAGCCCACGTGGTGCAGAAGTTTTGATTACTTCAGAGTTGGATTACACTTGGTTTAGGAATGGATACAAAACTCTGGGTGCTGATGGGAGTGGGTCGCTGGGTGCTGGTCAGTCACAGCGGCGGCCTGTGATGAGACGGCCGCCATCGACTACTTACTTAGCCGTTTCACAACTTTTGATCTCATCAGTAGCGTAACTTGTGAAATCTACTTAGCATTAAAACCCCGTCAAACAAACTGCGGGGAGCACAAGCGGTCGGTCGGCCAGAACGGTAGAGATCTAGAGGCTTAGGCTAGAGCGTGCAGGAGCAAGAGATCGATCGGCCGGGCGGGTGGCCGGGGCATCCAGCACACACTTTGTAAAGACGAGGTGCACGAGGCGACTAGACGCCTGGGTGGAGTTTTGTGCATAAATGAATTTTGTGGAACTTGGGGCTTACTAGAAGAATTTAGTAGAGTACTAAATTGGGCAACCACGTTAGGATGCATGCATGCATGCATGCGTTTCAAATCTCAACTTCCCTGCCTAGTGCTGTTCTTGTGAAGGAAGAAGTTATTAGCCATCTGGATTTCATTGGCTCTGCACCTTCAGGGTACAGACTAGAGACATGATGATGATGCTGCACCCAGAAACAAGGGGTGTGTCACACTGTGGCCTTGCCATTTACATTAAAAAGTATCTTAAGGCAAAAGAAAAATTATGGAAACTCAAATATTTCACCATGCCAAAATATAATCTTCTAAAAATCCTCTAAAAGAAACCAAAATCCCTCAAGATATTATAACTCTGTAACTAATCTCAAGTTTCAACACAAGCCAAATTATCATATTTCAAAAATTATCATATTAAAATAGATCTAGTACCTAGGAACGAAAATCCATTAAGCTACTATACTCTATAATGAATCTAAACAATATCCTTGCCTACCAAGGCAAGGCCCAACAAACGGGCCAAAGTTTGGTATCCCCACATTCCAGGGCCATGTGGAGTCCACTGTACAAACATTTCCAGCATAACTAGAGGATCCATTTGAGCTTCACCATACTACCCACCATCCTTTCTCAATTTAATGTGTTGAATATTTATTATCCGTATGGATGTCATTTAAATGGAAAGGGCAGAGCCATTATACAATAACAGGCTCGTTTGAATAACGGCCAGAACTTGCTCCTAAGAAAGAGGATTTTTGCACAACTATCCAAATTGGCCACGGTGAACCAGCACCCACCAGCGCACCATCCACTGGATGCCCCTTATTACTCAGTTGTGGATGAACCTCAACTGAGCTAATATTTGGTTTCACCTTGGTAACCAATTCTGTAGGAGATAGGTCTCATATATAGGTAGATAGGTAGGAAAATAGGGAACTATTACGTGATTAGATGGTTTATACAAAGTGAAGGCTATTTTTACTAGCTACCTACTAACAACCTGCTTGTGGGTTGTTAGCAGGTAGGTAGAAAAGAAGACAAGCAACTGAGCTGATCACCATGGTTAGCTGGGGAACTGAAACCCAATAAAAATCTGTTTTATGGCCACTTACCATTCATCCTTCCTGGTGTGCTAGTGGGTGCTGGTTCACAGTGGCCCTCCACATCAATGTTACACCAAATTGCATTGTTGGTGTAATTTGCAAAAGTCTTTGTTCCAGGGCTCACTTATGAGAATATGACTGCAATTTGCTTACAGCTAATTATAATTGGCTCTCTCCCTGTAATGAGGAGGAGAGGCGCTATAGAACAATGGGTAGTTTTTATTTGGTCTCACAAATTTGAGCAATGTTCACCAGATGTAAGGGTAGTTTTCATTTGGTCTGACAGTTTGAGAGGACTTTTCACCATATGTAAAGTTAATTTTCCTTTGGTCCCACATTTTAAGAAATGAATATCCTGATGTAGTTTTCCTTGGTTCCCACTTGGGCAAAATGTGGGACCAAATGAAAACTACCGTCATAAGTGCTTGTTGGGCCAGTGCAAGCTACACTTGACCAATATGGATGTCATAATCGCACATTTATAATGCCCGTATAATCCAACTGGGGTATACACACTTAAAAAATTGAAATGATCAATTTCAGGACAAAATTTGAAGTTATTAACTCAAGTATGTACAAGAGTGGCCTGTGCCATTGGCCCAAGTGTTATCACGTCCTCAACTGATTTTTCCTTTCAAAACCTGGTTTTTGGGAATTTATTTGAATTTTCAGCGGTAGAAATCACTTTTAAATCAATATCTCCCACATTCTGAATCCAAATCTTACCAAATACATTCCATTAAATCCTGCTCATCAAGATCTTTCAATAACATCAAAGGCACATTCCACCTCCTCCGAAATTTTCAACTACAATTTAATTTAATTTTCAGTGAAGAAATCATTCAATATTCAAGAACTTTTGCACTGCAAGTCCAAACAACATGCAACCAAGCCCATGCACCCCTCCTCCTCAAGAGCTTTCCAAAGAGACCAAGAATGTGATCTGAAGCATCCCAGTTCAGTGGATCTCATAAACTTGTACAAACAAAACAAACAAGTGGCTTTGCCACGAGAATGTATTACATTCAATGTTTTACTATGAACTCAAGTTATATTGGATGAAAGTTTGTTGGCTTTATGAAAGACCATGAATTTATTTTTTTCACATTTGTACTAACAAATAAAGTTTTCTAACCATTTTAGAATTCATTGTGGATATTTAGAAATTGAAACCATAATTCCATTGTCTTTTCTTTAACCATACAAATGAATATAAAGTTTGTAAACAATTATATTGTTTAAGAAAATCCAAGTTTGAAAAACTTGGATAATGTAGACAATTTTTAGCAATGTGCACGAGGTATTTTGATGTTTGAAACAAACATCAATATTGAATGTATATAATTTACATGGAAAGATTTTTATTTTTAATCCCATTTTCATTTGGAGGTTTGAGAATTTGGCAATTCTTATATTTGTTTTTGTCACATTTTGGGTTTAGGTTTTCTATGAAAGGTGTTTTGTTATGGTGTTTGATGGATGTACATGTGGATAAAAAAATTGTCCAAATTTTTTTTTTGTCTTGTTATTGATGTTTATGACTTTTTTTACACATGGTCCATGAAAAAAAATGTAAAATACAAATTCAAGCCATAAGGTGCCAACATTTTGGGAGTAATTAATTAGGTGGAAAATGTAACATTTACATGCATGTTTTCACAGACACTACATTTTAAATAAATGAAGACATTAATAATTTTTTGTTATACATTGGAAGTGCATCACAAATTTATAGGTTTCAAGGGTTTGTTCCAAATCCATGCAAAATATGTTATTTCATGGGTTCATATCATTTACACACGAATGTCATGCATTATTTAAACATGGAAGTCGTGTGCACAATTTTCATGTGTAAATATGAATATACACACAACATTTATGTTTAAACAATATGAACATGCATATGACATTCGTGTCTAAACAATGCACACGACATTGATGTTTAAACAATACAAGTAGATGAATGACATCCATGTTTATTCCATACAAACCTATTGAAAAAAAAAATCACCTAATTATTATTGCTAAATCTTGACCCATGAAGTTTGTGATGTGTGTTTTGTAATTTGAATGCAATATAAATTAGTTTGTAAAAATATGACCAATATGTTTTTGTTACACCAGATTTGCATTCATTTCCAAGGACATTTGCCTGTATAGGGTTTAATTAAAATCCAACTTTGTGGTGCTTTCACTAAATTATGATTTTAATTGGAATTTATCCATGAAATATAATAGTTCTTATTTATTTTTTGCTTGGTTATTGTCTTTTAGAATGTCAACATTAAAATCTCCCATAATGATGATTGGACAATGTTTGAAAGATTATTGAATTATAATTTGAAGTTGTTTAAGAATGTATAAATTGAACATGAATGAATTCTATACACACATACAATATGTATTTTTTTTGTGAATTAATATTAAAAGTTGTTACTATATTCTGAACCATCATTAATTATTGTATTGAAGGAATCTATGTTTCTTGAGCACAAAAAACAAGCATTACAAGTTTTTAAATGTGATGTAAAACAATTTATATTTATTGGATAAATTTCAAACTTATCCAAATGTTTAATTAATATATTAGGGAGGCTCCCATACAAATGTAGCACACAATTTCAACATTATCTTAATTTATGAGCCTTGCAAACATGTTTAAAATGGAATGGTTATGACATGGAGTGCCTCCTTAAAAAGAGAATGCATCCAATGGTAGTTTTTGCCAAATTGGACAAAATATCATTCCATAAACCCAAATGTATTACGAAGAATACAAGATAGGGACCCAAGTAAATGAATCTTAAATCATAATCCTTCCAACTTCAAAATAATTACACCAAAATCATTAATGTTCAATTAAAGGTGGACTTTACAAATGAGGTAAATCATGTGTCACAATTTGCAATTAATGTTTATGGATTTAACAATTAGAATGAAATTTTGAGAATGTATTCAAAACTTTGAAGCATATCATTTTGAAAGCTTTTAACATTTAAAATCAAAATATCAAATAAGAAAAGTATCCAATTTGTGAAAATATTTCATCAAAATTTTAATATTTTGTAACATCCATTTTTATACCTAGATTGGTATTTTTGAAAAGGTCAATATTTTAAAAAGGTGTTAAAAATGTTTAAAGTGAAGTGGCTTGGACTTGGACATGGAAACATATGTTAATTTTAACATCATTCAAACAAATTTATCTTAAGTCACTTATTATAATTCTTGTTGGTTTAACATTTTTAATGTTACCTTACTTGCCATTTTGTTAACACAAAAGTTCATAGTATTTTGTGAACTATCATATGGCACTATCAATTAAGGAATTTCATTCAATGTTGTCAAACAATTAAAAATTGCCTAAATGGTTATGAATATTGGAGGGGCATCAAAAAGATTTCAATGTGAGAAAGGTGCATCCTTCGCAAACACAATTTAATTAATTTTCCTTCCTTTTATAGTTCTTGTCAATTTTAACATTTCTAATTATTCCTTAAGCCATTATGTCACGACTCACCTTACAAATGTTAATTTTGCAAACTATCATGTGGCATCATCAATTAGGTCATTTACATTTAATGGTTGTTCAATGGTTTAAAGCACATTACAAGGGGGCCAAAATTGTTGTCACATTGTATTGTTTTTTATGGTCCCATGTTTGAATTTCAACTATATCATTATTATGAAGAATTTTCACAATGTTTTTGCATATCATGGTAGGATAAAACCCAAAAAAATCAAATCCCAAATAAAACAAGTTTTTAAATTTAATATGATGTGATGTTATATTTCTGCCCAAAAAAATGTGTTATAACATATCAAAAAAATGCAAATATATTCAAAAAATGATTGAAATGATTTTTAGTCTTTATTGAATTTGTATTATCTATTAAACATTGTGATTCCATATGATTGGAATAATTTTGTGAACCATGTGAAGAATTTGACAATTATCATATAACAAACAGGTGTTTTTGGGGGCAATGACCATAAGTATGTGGTAAATTAACATTTTGATAAACTATCACTTTCAAATGGAAAATAACAAAATATGTGAGGTGGGTCATTTTTTAAATTTTCACTTCAAACATTTTTTGGCTAAGTAATTCCAACCCAAACTTAATGCAATCCAAAAATAAAAACATGTTCTATTATATTACATATGTCATAAATATACCCATTATTCCTTGAATTTAATCTTTTAATTTTTTAAAAAAAATTCAAATAATATTAGATATCATTAACATTGTGAAAATCAAAATATCAAGCCCAAACACCAAAAGTGAAACCAAAATTAAATGTAACACATTCCGTAGAAATATATATTACGTACATGTTGTGAAAGTGCCCAAAGTGGCCCCCTCATAATGTGCTTTCACCCTTATATTAAACAACGAACAATAATGTTACTAAATGACACACACTTAATACAAAGGGAGAATCAAAACCCTACTCCTCTAATCACATGCATTAACAAATGAATAAATAATATTAATCATAAAACACATACATGATTAGAAAGGAGCAAGAGACTCAACTTCACAAAGATGAATCTCCTTGCTCCTCCAAGAAGTTAATAACCTAAACCCAAAAAATCAAAACCCATTCACATTAAAGTTACTACCTAAAATTTATTAATCTTCTATTAAGTTAAATTAGGTTAACTAACCAAGAAATATCTAGATAGTATTGACAATTGTGCTTGAGAAAAAAAATGGGACATCTTGATTAGGTATCAAACTAGAACATGCATGTTGGCATTTAAACTTTTTTTTGGGATTATTATTGCATACCTTGGGATTTGTTCAAAACATATCTTTTTTAAAACTATAACTCAAGTAAAATAAATAGTTGAACTTGTTTACATATATTTTACTCCATGTTGTAGTTTTAATATAATTAAGTGAAAGTAATTGGTGATTCCAAAACTCTTTACAACTTTTGACAATTGCATTTTTTACACATTCACAACTTTTATGTATTTTTGTGTTGGGTGAACAAAAATCACAAATTTAAAATGTGAAACCCAAAGTTAAAGAATTAAGTTAAATAAAGACTATAATGTGGGAATAAAATAGTACCTTCAAATTTTATTGTCTACAAATGTTCAACAATCAACCACAATTATTTTGTAACATTCCACATAATGTAGACATATTGCATTTGTTTGGAATTTCAAATGGTAGAATTGCTAGCTTTGGTGAATTTTTGTTAATTGAAATGTCAAAAAGTTTCATTGAAAATGGAATATGGATTTTGAAATGGGTGATTTAAAATGGTTTTTTCACCAATTGGACAATGTATAAGTTCAAAATATCTTCCATTGGTCATACAATTGTTTCCATTATTGAACTTGACTCATAAAACATGTTTTTAGGCTTGGGAGGTGATGACATGGATAATGTATATGTTGACTTATCGAGACAATTGTGACCAATATTAATGTTCTAAAAATACATCATTATATAAAACAACATTCATCACCCCATTTCCAACATAAACTATGTAATGATGTATCATCCAACTTTCTTGAATTTAGGGAGTTAGAATTCAAGGGATCTTTCTAGGATTCAAACATATTTATTCAACTTCAATCATTCATGAATGACTAATAATGGTATTTCTTGGGAAGGAAGTTCCAAATTTATGAATTTCACAACCTTTGTTTCATTTTTCTATAAGATCTTAATCTTAATAATTATGTGAATTTTTTTAATAAAGATACACAAACCTTTTCCATGTGTAACATAATGCAAAGTTTTGTTAGTAATTTTCTAGATGTAGGTGATGTTTTATAACTACATTCATGAACTACCGAATGAATGTTACTTAGAATTGTGGCATTTAACATATTACTATTTTACAAATGTTTTAAAAATGACTATGATATATTAAATGTTTTATAGTATTGTCATTCCTATTAAATTGAAGTGTGATTTTCATGTTGCATGAAGTTAATAGTTTTATTTCGTTGGATTATCAATGATAATACTTTGAGAACATAACATCATACATAATAAGTTATAATGAATGATTATTATTCAAAACATGAAGTGCTTTTTGTTTTCATGAATGACAAACATGAAGGTTCAAGCACTTTATTTTTGGTAGTTTAAATAGTTTATATATATATATAGATATATATTAACCCATCATTCAAATAAGCAAAACAAATGAAATTATAATTTGATAAAAATTACTCTTTATTTTACAAACTTCATGGGCCACAATTTGGCAATAATAATTGTGCGAAATTTATTTCTCATAGGTTCGTATAGAATAGACACAAATGTTGTATGTCTATTCATGTTATTTACACACAAAAGTCGTGCACATGACTTTAAATAATGTGCACCATTCGTGTTTAAACAATATGAACATATAAAGTAATAAATTTTGCACAAATTTGGAATGAACCCATGAAGCTTGTAAATTTGTGATACATGTCAAACATGCATGTGTCATATGATTTTATTCCTTTTCATATATTAATATTTTTTATACTTTATGAGGGGATTTCCTTTAAAGTTACTACAATGTGTATTAGAGGTATTATTGAAATGTTGGATGTAATGGGTTTCCATCCTATCAACTTTGTATTTATTTACATTTGAATACAAAATATCCAATGTGAACATTACATGTACTAATTTGCTTATATCAATGGATCATGATTGAGTTTTTTTGGACTACCCATATGTTGTTTGAATTGTTTGAGCAAATCTATGCTCTAACATATATATTTATTATTCTCACATAGATGATGTTATAAACAAAATATACATGATTTATACCTTGTTCAAAGACTTACATTTCTACATTGTGTGTTTTCTAACCACATTACTTGTAATTAGATTTTTCTCAACATTATTGTTTCCAAGTGCGTGATCATGACCAAGTTTGCTATATCTTTGTATTGGTAGGTTTCTTTGGACTAATAGGGTTGCCCTCGTCATGAATTGTTGGAACTGAAACATTAATGGTTTTTTTAGCATTTCAAAGGTCATTTTTCTTCAACAACTTTAGTATTTTCATTGTTGTTCACATTGCTTCAACCACCTTTATTACAATTTGTCAATTGACATTTGACTTTTGTTTTTTGAAGGATAGAAATGAAAATGAATAATTTGTTGTTAGTGTGTTGATACGAGTTTTTGTCCTTTGAGTAGTGATGGAATTCTCATGTTCAATGAAGATTCTCAATGAAAAATTGTGTCTGTTGCAACTTGTCCAATGCAACTAAAAAATGTCCCATGTAATTAAGAATTAATTGCATTAGACATTTTAAAATTGCATTAGACACACCATTGTCCAAATGTGGGAAGAGTTCACCATTCTCAACCCTATAATATATTTTGTGATTGACATTAGGGCTACATCAAAATGGCAAAAGATTTCAAGTGTCCCTAAAGGAAATCTTGAATAATTTAATTTTGCCAAATTATGAATCTTGCAATTTTGTGAGTTCATAGCTCTCACATTCAATCTACAATTAGGGAGTTCTCAATTACAAACTTGTTTACCGTATAAATTTCTAATGCCATATTGCATGCTTTCAATTTGAGATGTTTTGACCCCTATTTCTTGAATTGTAGTGGTCTACACTCAAGCTGTAAATTTGACTTTTGACCTTTCTTTTGTCTATACATCAATGATGTCCAAATGGATAATGTTTTAGTCCCAACAAGTGTGTTTGAATCCCAAAATATTCTCCCAACCCCTTCCTTCTTCCATGATTTAAAATTGAAAGTTGAGATCTCTCAACATAATCATGTGAATGTAATTTATATTAGATAAGGCTACATAATGAAAGTAACACTAAATTTGTGAAAATGCAACATTATTTTTTCAAATTCTTGGAAACAACCAATAAACAAAGATGTTCCAAACTTTGTTAAGAAAGTTCACACTTTAGTTCCCTATGTTGACACAAAGCAAAGGGGTAGCATCACAAGCAAAAAAATAAAATGGAGTGCAACCCAAGGCCAATAAATGTTTTTCAATTGTGGGTATTGAAAAAGTTCATAAATAGCTAGGTGGACAAAAATACAATTCCTTTAAACTCACAACAATTATTTGTTAGCCATGTCCAAGTATTTTACATGAATTTTTGATTTTCTGCACAAATTTGCCTATATACAAAACATTCTAGTTTATTTTTTCTATCAAATTTGATGAATGAATGATATTTATATAGGTCATTCAAATATTCTAATGGACATATTGAGAGATAATCATGACCAAGTTGACACCAATTATAACAAATGTGATGTATACACCCTAATTCTTGAAAAATACATTCAACTTACAAAGGCACACTTCGTTCATATCATATCAAGTGGATGTATTTTGATTTTATCAAAAGAGATAATAGGAAGTCATAGATGTGTCTCTCATGCCAAATGATGGAAAATATTTTGCAAGATAGGGATGTCCATGTCAAAAGAAATCACTATGAGAAATTGTCTTCAAGTTGCATCAATTATTGTTTTTTTTCTTGGTAAATTGATTTCATTTTCAACTTGTGCTTGTGAATTCATCTTCCTCCTATCTTGGAACTCCCATCTCCCTTGGAAATAAAAATTTGAAAGAAAAAATACAAGGAAAAAAATCCTTTAAATGAATTTGGTCTTTAAGATCAAGTTTGCAAAAATCAAAATGCACAAATAAAAAAAAAGGAAAAAAATATTTGATAAAAACAGAATAAACATTATATATTATCTTGACTTTGAATATGAAAATTTGAAAATATTGAAATATTCACTGAAAATGTACAAATGAATACAAGAAAATAAATAAATATGCATATATATATATAGACAAAGTAAATGTGAAATTTCTTAAGAAAGTATTTACCCTTGGACATGAAGATTATAAAAATCAAGATGTACATATCAAATCCGAAAATAAAAAAATAGATGCAACATTGGGCACTTGTATACATATGATGCTTGATAAAAACATTGTAGCGATTCAATCTTCACTTTGTGCCTGAAATTTCGAGAACATTGAGATGTTCATTAAAAAATATTTGCAAATAAACCAAAAAAAATATGAAATGCCATTTTCAGTTTTGTTTTTCAACACACTTATCATATCATGAAGTAATAAGCCACACCAATATATGTATGCAGTGGTTCCTCCTTCAACCTATAAAATCTACTAAAACAACTCTAAATAATCACCAATGAACTGACAGTTGTTTCGAATTGCAAAACATGTTTTGTTTCATTTTTTTTTCATTTTGATGCTTATTATTTTCAAACCTCATAACTTTCTTATTTCTTGTTCATTTTAATCGATTTGAAATGCTATAAAAGAGCCACCTGAAGTTTTACAAATCATGTTGGAGCTCTAATAGCAACAGAGCAACATTTAAGGAATGTTTTGGGTGTTTGGAACCAGCCTTTGTAGTGTTTGATGGTTTTTTTTTTTTTGAGTTCTTAACTCTCTGTACTTTTAGGGGCTGTAACTTTTTCATTTCTAATACTTTTATGACAATTGTTAGTGTGTCAGATGCACTCAAAGGAAGGGTTCAAGCTTTGTTTGGACATCAGAAATAACGGAGCCCTCCCCTTGAATCCGGCCTGCCCTGAGTGCTTAAGTGTTTGATCACTGGCTGATTTACCCTAGTCAATAAGTAATACTTGAAGACAAGAAAACAATTAGCCATATTTGAAATTTCAATTAGACATCATCAATTTGTTATCATCTTTTAATATTGGGCATGTTTGTTGGCCCCCAACCCCAAATCAATTGCTCTATTATAAGTGTCTTGATCAATGTTTTATTTTATGAAAATTTTAATGTAGCCTAAGTAAGTGCCTATCATCCCTAGGAAGATTTAGCCAAATCTGGGTATAAATCACATATGAAATACAAACTTTTTAATCAACCTTCCATATTCATGAGTACACACTGAAAAGCAAAATATAAAATCTGACAATTTTTACCCATTTTTTTCCTCACTTCTGGCAATTAAAATGGTCCAAAATCACTTGATTTTGAAATTTTTGATTATGATTCCAATTCCACACATAAATAGAACCATGAATCTGGTTTTAGCTTTGGTTTGTATTTTAAAATCTAATTCTTGTTTCGAGTCTACCAGATCAGGTTTTGATTCAGCTTTTTTACTAATCGAAACCAAAACCAGGCATTCCGACCAGCTAAAGTGGGTAACTTCCCAACATTGTTCCCAACCTCTAAAAGCCACATCCAATACATTAGAGAATCCTAAGGAAAAGGGTTCTCAATGACTCTAGTTGAATGGACCACCAAGGCCAAAGGATAGGAATCTCTCTAGTTTCATGAAGCTTAGTGTCAAAGGTTTTTTCCGTTCTGATCAAAAGAGTGACAATATAATAAATTGATCCATAAAGTCACCCTCTCTTTCATCCCGTATCTCCTCCGCTTGCACCCCTTATCCTCTCTTTCAGTGGTCTCCCCAAAGTAAGGAAATTTTATTAAATCTCATAATGAAATACTGAAACTCAGCATTTAATGCACAAGGTTCGATATTAATTATAGTAATTGTACAGGTAGGAGCAGTGAAAATATATGTCGCAGCAGTGCAGGCGCTCAGGAAAATAGAAAGAGGGTTTAGGGTTTAGGGATGAAACTCAGTTTACAACCAAAATTGGTGGAAAAACTAGTTTGCGTCCCAGTTATTTCGTTTTGTAAAATTTCATTCCCAGATACGCATTTGATGGCCTATTATGTCGAAACTGGCCGTTCTCACCCCCTGATCGCCTGACTTTACGGATAACTTTCATAGAGTTTTCCTTAAAGTCACCCTGTCTTTGGACCTCCTTTCACCCCCTGTCCCCTCTTTGAGTGAGGTCCTCAAAGTCTTTGAGTGAGGTCCTCAAAGTAAGGAAATTTTATTAAATCTGGGTATGTAATGCTGAAACTCAGCATTTAATGCACAAGGTTCGAGGTAATTATAATAGTTGTACGGGTAGGAGCAGTGAAAATATATGTGGCAGCAGTGGAGGCGCTCAGGAAAAAGGAAACAGAGGTCAAAACAGGATGAAACTCCAGTTCAGCATAAAGAATGGGTGCATTTCTGAGTTTCACCAGAAAATATATGTAGCAGCAGTGGAGGTGCTCAGGAAAATGGAAAGAGGGGAGAAAATAGAAATGAAACTCAGTGTTCTAGTGCTATGTTTTCCTGACTTCACAGAGAACTCTAATAGCCCAGATGGAATGGCACCCATCAATTAACAATGATTTAGTTGCATTTAGTACCTGTGCATGTGCAGTCTCAGATGACCAGGCACACAAATGAAAAATGAAAAGTAAATAGGTCCAGACTCAAACTACAACCATCATCATGCACTTGGAGTGGATTCGAACATACCGACCAGAGTGAACTCACATGGGGCGGTAGCTCTATGCCATGAACCCAGTCTACTACTATTGACTGGTCATGATGAAATACTTACAATGGGAGCGTGCATGCATGCATGCATGCACACTTGTAGTGGTCTGGGCTTGATGATACTTAGTGTTGACAAACTAACTAGAATGGGAGGACTAGGTCTTGTTAGTTAAAATTTAAGTGGGATTCATTGCAATTTGAGTGGATCGATCATTGCTCCTGATCAAACAGTTGGATTCTGTCTTGTCGGCTGCATTAAGAGATGTTCATTGCAGACTACAGAGATAGCAAGTTCTGAGTGACTGACTCAAAAACTGTTAAAACAATTTGTGCTTCTCCATTACCCACGTCTGGTTCTGAATTCCTCAACTGTTAACCCCTTAAATGTCAGACCAATATGAGTAGCTTTTCATTGTAAATTCCAGTGTTGATCGAATACTACATTCTAAGGTTAGTTCCAGATATCAACAAGGCATATATATATAAATATATATATAATTAACAGCTGAATATGCATAGAAAATTTTCAGCAATCTATTTGTCAAGGTGAATATGAATTCAATTTCATTTTTTTTTCTTTGAGCAAATTTGCTAGTTTTAAAATTCCAATGAACTTATGAATATGTATAAATATTATGCATGTTCAAAATCTAGATGATCATAATTTTTTCCACTTGCATGAGAGCATGCACGTTCCTAAGCTGAAATAACTTGCGAAAGAATTGAACCCCAATTTTCAAAAAAGACTGTGGCCATTCCAATGCAAGCTGCCTGCCTCAACCACATCACAATTACCCCATAGAAAAACCCCATATATAATTGTATTACTTGGGCAATTGTGGCATAAATTAAATTATTTTTTTATTTCATTCAAAATTTTGAAAAAAATTCAGCTCTATATGCTACAAATTTCAAAAATCCAGTCAAACTATTATAGTAACACTTGAAGGTAGCAAGATTCGAACTTCAACATTGCGCAAGAACATGAACAATCTAAACACAAGGTCAGCAAAAAAAGAAAAGCTTTAAAAATTGCTATGATTCTATTATCTTCATTCACTAAAAAGAAATATTGTTTTTTCCGACTTGTCATTTGTTACTAGAAATGTTATTTGCAACTATTTTACATGCATTTGCGACTATGTTTGCAACTAAGATAGTCACAAGCAACATTTATAATAGCAAACAACAAGTCAAAAAATAATTTTTTTCTTCTGACTATAATTCCTTCTTTGGTCCAAATTTTCAGAATTAAAAATCTAATTGTCAAATTAAAAAATAAAATTATATTAACTCTTTAGCACACAAGTGCCAAAGATGCCTAAATAATAATAACGTTCCAAGACAGGATAGGAATTCACATTCGGAATCCCATAAAAAGTTTTCACTAGATCCATGCACTGCAATGTCTGTAGCAACAATTCCGTAGCATGGGAGGCTGCAATTTTTCAACAACAACATCAGGTCACACCATGCCGCCCTTGGCATGTGCTTTACATTTGTGGCAAGTTGTCGAGTGTGCCTTTGCTTTTGTTTGGTAAAAACAAAAGCCCTAAAAACCTTAAACCCTAAACCCTAAAGAGAAACAGGTTGAATAATTAAACTAATAATTATATTAATTATTCAACCTGTTTTTCTTTGTCACTAACAAGAACTGTACCATATATAAGCCTCCATTTGGGACTTATCCTTTTATCATCTGCACATACTAGGCATGGAACCCAATGTGGGGATCAGACTGGGTTCCAAACAGGGGAGGACTTTACGGATAACTTTAGTATATAGGATACTTTAACCTAGCTTTCTTTTGTTGGGGTTTGCTTGCAGGGGCTTTTTTTTATGTTTTTACTGAGCAATTTTTGCACTAGTTTTGACCTTAAAAATGTGATTTTGACCTATCCAAAAGATTTTTCATGGAAAAACCAAAAGACCCAAATGCCCCAAATTTTGAAAAAATACAAGTAATCCAAATTGCCAGATTTTTATGATAAGTTCCAGTAGGTAGCCATGAAAATAGATATTTTCATATATGGTATATAGCCAAATTTGGCTAACTATTTTCCTGGATAATCACCACTTTAGCTAGATCACAAAATTGGAAAAAAAACACACACACACCACACACACAAATCTGACCCTTTTCCGGGAAGTTTATTTCTGTGGAAAAACATAGAACCTCACCACCCTGTAAACACCTTTCTAAAGAGATTCATCTACGAGAGTACCTTGGCAGCTTTGACACTAATTATATTATTTCACAAATGTTGAAATTTTCATAAATCTTGTTTTTTTTGAAAACCCAAAATTTTGTGAAGAAAATTGAGGAATCTTTGAAAATATTCTGGAAATATTGTATTTTGGGCCATAATTAATTAATTAATTAAATTTTCAACAAGCATGTGTTGAAGCTGCCATTGTACTACGATATTGTTGCGTCATCTGGCTACTCCTTCCCAACAACAACTTAAATTGACTCGACTATGAGAAATCAAAAGTTGCTATGCTGACAACCTGGGCGTATCGCACTTAATTAATTAGTTAAGGGTGCTTACAAAGTTCAGATTTTCTTTTAATTTGTTTTTGGGCAATGAGCCTCTTTGTTTGGCCCATCACAAAAAAATCTCAAACTTTGGAGACACTTCCACCAATATAGAAGTATTGGTTCCAAGATCCCCCCACCCTCCCCAACTATTGTAGTAGTACCTTGGTGGCTTCGGCATAAATTAAATTATTTTTTAATATTTCAAAAAGTTATAAAATTATTTTCTAATTTGTTGAAATTTCAAAAAAGTTGCTTAAGATGTAAGAGTTTGATCTTTAGTCGTCTTGAAAGGAAAGAGAGGATACTAAATAAAGGTCCAGGTATCACTAAAACAATTCAAATATTGTTTGAGATAAAAATACCTTACAATAAATTTATTCTTTTCTGTCAAAAATTTCAGAATTAAAAACTCATGTGCTGAACCAAGAAACTAAAGTAAAATTAATTATTCGACATTTATGTGTCAAATCCACAAACATACCAAATCCACCAAAGTAATACAATATTATGAAGAAAAAAAAGGTGAAAAGAATGTGACCACCAAACAGAAGGAAATACAGGAGGACCCATACACCAGGGTTACAGCCTCGTACACACCCTAAACCCTAAACCACTATAAGCAATCCTTGACAACAAGCACTGGGCAAATCGCCAACCACTGACTGCCCGAAAGATACCCAAGGAGACAACACAAAAATTGGTATTAACTCACCGCCATACCGAAACAACAAAGAGACCAATTTTTCTATTGGAGTTATACTTGTTATTCCACCATGCATTTTGTATGGAGAGTTGGGTCCACAATTTTGTGTGTGCCCATTTGAGAAGAAAGAAAGAAGATGCAACAAAATTATATGATCATCATCATCATCATGTTGTACAGTGTACTTCTTCTACTTTAGAGAAGCAGATGGAGTTGTCCTCTTGGGCCCTCCTCTCTGAGCATGCAAAGTCAGAAGAAGCATGATAGATAGATAGATAGATAGATAGATAATAATATTACATCTCTATATACATAAAACAATGTAGCTAGCACACACACAGACAGCCCCATCCATGGATCCAGAAAGGAGTCAGTAAGTAGCCCTGGTGGCGGTGATGCTAGGGGAAGCCAGTTAGTTCTCAACCAAGCTTCATCCAAGGAGCTTAGGTTCAAAGTGTTGGTTTTTTAGACCTTTTTTTTGTTTGTGGCTAACCCTAATAAATGCTCCTATCTTAGAGCATGGGAAGATGTATATACCTATCTACCATGATAGAGTTCTATTGTCACAATGTTGGGATCTCTCATTTCTTTCCTTTCCTTTAACATAAGGACTTCCACAAGCGTGCATTGTATATTTTTAGGGCACCTACCTTACACGCATCTCTAAGCCATCTCTAAGCCATCTCCTTAAATGAATAGGTACATAAATAACTTATAGTGTGTGCATATGTATACAAAAACCTTAAGCCATCTCTAAGCCATCTCCCTTGAGGTAGCCTTGAGGGACTTTTGTTGGCCTTGCCTACCAATGCCACCCTTGGATATTGTGTTTAGATTCATTATAGAGTATAGTAGGTTAAGGGATTTCGGCCCCTAGGTAGTAGGTCTATTTTTATATGAGGATTTTTGAAAGATGATATTTTGTCTTGTGTTGAAACTTGAGATTAGTTATAGAGTTATGCTATCTTGAAGGATTTTGGTTTCTTTTAAAGGATTTTTTTTAGATGGCTATATTTTTGCATGGTGATATATTTGAATTTCCATAATTTTTCTTTTGCTTTAAGATACTTTTTAATGTAAACGACAAGGCCACAAGTGTGACACACCCCTTGTTGGTTTTTTGAAGATTAACTGACAACTTGTTGTTGGCAATACCCCTAATAAGTCAAGCCTATTGACAGAGAACACAACAAGAAACTTTCACATGCTCACTATTGGATTTGAACCTGAGACCTTTGTGGTACCAAACAGTGAAAGTACATTTGAGTCATCCACATATTTGCAAAGGGATGGGACTTTCAAAAGTTGGAATTCATCCATTGCAAAAGAGCAGGTATGGACTGATTGATGATGGCCAGCAATTTAACTCAATTTTTTGCACAATTACTGACATGGGCCTAAGTGAGAAGACAAAACCCCTATTGAATATTTTTTTGTAATCAACAATTGGGTACCAATTATTTCCAATGAGAGTTAACTCCACCCATGAGTCATGACTATTGCTTATGGACATTATTGGTCATTTGCTCTTGCACCCATGTGGGCTAAGCCTATTATTGTTACTAGCTTCTTGCATATATTGTTGCCTTCCTTCCTTCATGTACAACATGTTGGAATGAGGCCTGAAACATTCTTGAAACTCTCTCTCTCTGTGTCTGTTTTTAAAAAGAAGAAATGAAGGAATCAAACCATGTACTAGGCTACTACTACTCCATGAAATGACTACTACTAGGGACTGGAGAACATAGTTTTGTTGATCACTCATTAATGTGCTTGGCCACAATAGCCATAGCAGCTAGCTTGCTGTCCCTCCCTCCCCCCCCCAATAGCTATAGCAAAGGGAGGCACCCTTCCACAACACTTATGAGATTTTTTTCTTTTATTTTTTAATTTTTTAATGACCATATATGGAAGGAGGTGAAATGAAGGTGGTTTTCACTCCATGTTCATGAGGTTCTATTTTTATTTTTTTTGAATTTTAAAGACCTTATGGGAGGAGGTGAAATGAAGGTGGTTTTCACTCCATGTTCATGAGGTTTTTTTTTTTTTTTTTTTTTTTTTTTTTTTGATTTTTTAAAGACCTTATGGGAGGTGAACTGAAGGTGGTTTTGATGGATGTGTCCCCGGGTGAAAAAGAAATATCCACCAAAAAACACAAAAAAAGTCCCATGGGTGTTGTGGAAGGGTGCCTCTTTGGCTATTTGGGGGAGGGACATGGTATGGTAGGTGGTGTGTTAATGAGGAATCACTCTAAATGTTGACTATCTATCTATGAAGCAAGGTAGTTTGTTTTGTTTTGTCACATTGAGATCTCTTGAAGCACGACCCTTCATGCCATACTCTTGGGTATTTTTGGAAAGCTCTCAATTGAGCATGGGTGCACTGACTTGGTTTGAGACTGTGTGGAGCTACATGTGAAAGCTATTAATTATTCAATCATTTTCTGAATTGAAAATTAAATAAAATCAAAACTGAAAACCGCATTGGAATTTGGGGGCTTTCCGGGTGTTGTTGAATTGAAAGCCCTCGGTGAGTCAGATTTAATAGAGTTTATTTCACAATTTTCAGAGCTAAGGTGTGGAAGATATGAGTTCTTTTAGTAGATTTTATTGCTGGAAATTTTCTTTAAATTTCAAATTTTGGGTTTGGAAGGAAAAATCAATTGAGCTCTCAATGTGTTCACACTTGGGCCAACGGCGTAGGATACACTAGTTTGAATAAATAAGGGGAGGTGGCAAAATGGGCATCCATGAAATGTGATCAGAATTTGTAATGGGTAAATTTACTAGAGAACAATTCTACTTGTGTGGAAATATAAGTGATATGCTATTTTCAACTTTTATGTTACAACCAATACTTGGGGTCCATTGTTGCAAGTATTGCTGGTTGGAAGCACCACGAATACTTGGCTTATCTTCAGTCTTTCAGTCTTGAAATGCATAGCTACACTTTGCATGTCTGCATGCAAAACAATGGCTAATGCAATCAAAGAATATTGGTGGCATGCCAAGAGTATCATGATCAAATGCATGAAACAATATGTGCATATTGTAATTGAAAATTTTCAGCCAATGTACCTTTGAAAACACATGAGAGCAAACACATAGAAACAACCCAAGATGAATGTAAAGAAGGTCTTTTCAAGCATGTTTACAAGCTTTGATACAAGTGGAAGAATTGCTCAATTGGATGGTAATGGAACTTTCATAACAAGGATGGTGAAAGGCCCAAGGTGTATTCGCAATTGACTTACCATAACAAGAACCATGACCTAGTCCTATCTTGTGTCTTCAAGCCAAATGAACATTTTGAAATGTTAAACAATGAAGGGTTGATGTACATGTTTACTCCTTCAACCAATAATTGCAAAAATGGTTGACAAAAAATAATTAAATAAAATTTGAATGTCTTGTTGAAGTATAGACCAATAAAAAATGAAGACTTAAATGAAACATTTTTAAAATGGCAATTTCTCATTTGGAGTTTCAAAGTTTTATTAAAAACTTCAAATAATTTCATTTTTTTATATCCACATCTCCCTTATTTCCTTCCAAACTTTTGGAATGTCACCTTTTTTTAAATAAAAAAAATATCCTTATTAACACAACCTTTTTGATGAAAAAAATCAAAATTTTAGCATCAGTTCCACAAAATTTGATGTTTTATAGTACTAAAATTTTCTATGAATCTTGAACAAAATGGTCACTCATGCAAGCCACTATTTCCTACATAGAACAAGCCATTCATTCTCCATAAACCCCTTGAATATCTTGTATGACTATGTCGCAAGACTAGGCCAAGACACTTGCTAACTATTAGGCAGCATGAAGGGAGCCTTGACTCTTCCAAATGTAGAGTTAATCTTTTCATATCAAAAGTGATTAATTCATAATTGACTCTAAAATCATGGAGGGTGCATTTACAAATGGGGTACACAAAGGGATTATCCAACCTCAAAATCATATTGAATGTCAACTTGGATTGATTGTTACAATTAGTATATATGTTATATTAGTTTTAGTTTATGCCATTAAATAGGAGTGAATATTAAGATCAATATGGTAAAAAATAATCATAATTTTTCCTAATGTGTTTATCATAATGTGTTTTTTTAACAATGTTGTCCTAAAACACCTTAAGAATCATGTTTCATTTCTTAGTAAATTTATCAAAAAAAATTCAATAGGAGTATCAATATTTGTTTAAGTTTCATATTTTAACTACAAATAAACCAAAGTATGTTCTATGCATTTTTAGGTGTTCAAGTGAAAATATTAATGTGCAAGACCTATCACCCATGGTTGCAAACATGTTGAATGGAGTAGCTAGTGATTTAAGGTTTGAAATGAATGGCAATATTTACCTTTGATACTATCTCTTGGTGGATGGTATTTATTTTTTGTGGTTTTTCTTTGTGTAAACCATACATGAATCACAAGATGAAAAGAATAGCAAAGATGCAAGAAATTGCACAAAAAGATATAGAGAAATGTTTTGGTGTATTACATTCCAAATTTAATATCATTCAAAACCCATGCAAATTGTGGCATGATGTGTTAAATGATTCTACATAATATGATTATTGAATATGAGTAGTAGTAAAATTTGCAACCATTAATTGATGGAACAAATGTAAGGCACTTGAGAAGAGGTTTGATGTTCCAAACATATATGGAAGGTACACAAGAATGAGAAAATTCACTAGCTCATTACAATTTGACAACCTATTTGGTGGAACATTTGTGAGCACAAAAGGGCTTGAACATTGTCTGAAATAAAATGGTTGTAAATTATTGAAATTTCCTATATGGGTTTTTCAAGATTGCTTGCATTGTTTCAATTTCGTATAATTTGTTTGTGTATGCATGCTTACATTGTATAATTGTGCCACAAGTGCTTTGGAGTTTATTGATGTTGCACACAGAGGGTTGTAGGATGTGTGAAAGTTTTGTAGTTTGTGAACAAATGTTGAGAGGTCAAGAAGTTTGGAGGTTGCATGATGGAATTTGTAGATGAATGATAAAGAAGGTTTGCAAATGGTTTTGGCACGAGGGGTTGGGAAGGTGTTTGGAATGTTTGCCATCATAGTTGTCATCCCAAGAAGGGAGTTGGTGGTACTTCAAATGGTCATCATCATCATTTTGCGATTAACTAAAATAGGGGTCTACAATAACCATTGTCTTCTTCAAGTTTGGAGCTTTTTTTTCTTTTGATGAGAAGCAATCATGGGTGGTTTGCCATCACCATTGTCATTTGAAGCTCCAAGCGTTTGCATCATGATTTCTTCTTGCAAATTTCCCATGACAAAAGACTTTGCACCCAACTATTGCCAAGCTTCATTGGGCAGCTATGGAATCCTACATTGTGCACCAAGTTGTAGGGTTCGGTTGGAAATTTTGATAGGGCTTTGCAAAAAAATGCAATTTTTCATCATTGGTGGGGTCATGTTTTGGGAACAACCATTTTCAATAAATTGGATTTACCATTGCAAAGGCATTTGGAGTATGTTGATTTAAGAACATTCCACAAGGTAATTATGTCCTTCCATAAGGTATAAGAAATTTAAGAATTAAATTCAAATTGATGAAGAATCTATCAAGCTTGATCATATAATATAGTTCAATATTTTACATTGACCAAGTCATGCTAATTGTTACCTCATACCACAACCCCAAATTTTGGAAGGTCATGGAATGAAATAGTCAAGAAACACCATGTGATTACTAGTTGGAAAACGATATTTCATAAGAATTGGACAATTACGTTGATCCCATTGTGAAAATTAAAGAATGATCATCTCCAAAATGCAAGTAGCATCCTTTAAATAAAGAAATAGAGTCAATAAATGACCTTTCATTTTGCAAATTAAGTGCATTTTTTTCCATAACCATGTATAGTGATTTTTTTCATTTAATGTTAGGTGATAAAATGATTGGGATGTTCATGACTAAATTGGCAAACATTAAATAAGAACAATGAATTGAATGTGACATTAGGCTTGATGCAAATGAAAGGCAATGCCTATCATGAAATTTTTATTTTTATTTTTTTCCATTGTATGCAAATTGTAATCAAAGTTTTAATAATTTTCTTTGCACCATCATGTCAAGAAATAATTGTGGTATAACATGGTTAGAATTGCCCCTTCAACCCAAAGGTGCAAGATTCAATTCTTTTTTTGAACTTCTCATTTTTGTCCACAAATAATGGTTGTATGAAAAAAAAGTATTCCTTGGGCAACTTGCTTGGGCAGAAGGGGAGTTAACCAAATTCCCCAAGTTCCTTGGGGAGAACAAGATTTGCAACTACCCTTTAAGGGCAAATGGGCCCAAGTTCCTTAAAAACATTTGGTTGTTTGGGAAATATGGGCCCAAAACATGGTTTTTCAAGGCAAATGGGCTTAAGTTCATTGAGAAACATGGTTCCTCGAAGGCAAATGGGCCTACGTTCCCCATGGAAACATGGTTTCTTGAGGAATTTTGCATGTTTTCTTGGGGAATTCTAACCCATTTGCCATGGGGAACGATGTTTCCTTAGGGCAAGTTCTTTAGGGCAACCATGTATCCTCTTTCATTTTCATTTGTTTGTGGAAGA
>Ga0209611_10001144_pt1 | contig 43926 bp, 39 predicted proteins | sample S1TSphgellanicum_3_FD_187693 | JGI IMG/M metagenome (GOLD analysis project Ga0209611, IMG submission 187693) | Host-associated microbial communities from peat moss isolated from Minnesota, USA - S1T2_Fc - Sphagnum magellanicum MG (SPAdes) (version 2) | ecosystem: Host-associated > Plants > Peat...
CGCGCTGATAATCTCTTCCCACTTGGGGTTGCAGGTCATGGTGATGAACAAATCAGGCTTGCCATATTGGCGGACAATGGCCATGGAATCTTGGTACAACTGAGCCATGTGTCGGTGGCCACCAATGAATGAGGATGGCAATACAAGGAACCTGCCCAGGTTTTCGGTGTTAGCGTCGTTATTAGCAACAGCATTAGCCATGCCACCATAAATTGCTGCACGAAAAGGGCCCTGGTTGTTGCGTATGTAAAACAGCCATTGTGATTCCACTTTGTTGTATTGGTCAACACCCCACTCTTGATACAAACGTTTGCCATACACAAAGAGGGCGTGCGATGCCAGGTTCCTATCGTGCATGTGATAGTAAGCCCATTCCCGAGCAGTGATTTTTTTGTGTTGTGCAGGTTATGCTGGCCCTGCATCTGCTGCAACATGCTCAACATCACCTTCCTCCTCGTTGTCATCATCCTGTGCAGGTTGTGCTGGCTCTGCATCTGCTACAACATGCCCAACATCACCTTCCTCCTCGTCGCCAACAACCCGTCGACAGACAGGGGCAACAGCAGCATGGGGCATGCCTCGCTGCCAGCCGGGCTCACCATGAGGATGGAACAACATAAAGTGCAGCGGATCGTAAGCAGGGTGCAGGTCATTAATCCTCCATAGCCCGCCATTGCGTGCATGCACTCTGATGTCCCTGCATGTAACCGGCTCGTCATCGCCACCTGTGCAGGAACAACAACATTTATAGGATGAATGAGGAATATTGCATCAAGTGAGTGATGGCAACAAACAAATAGCACAGCAGTACACGTTGCTGAAGAACCTCACCTGGCAACAGCCCAGCCACTTCGAAGGCGGTAGGAGCATTGTAGCGGCACTTGTCAACGTTGCCGTCGACCTTGATGACAACTTCCCATTGAGGCAAGTCGTGTGCGGGCATGTCCATGACTTGTTTGAAACGCTGCACAAATGTGTTATGATCATGCAACATCTGTTGTAGCCCTGCCAAAATTGGCTGATGCAAAACAGCGCCCGTAACACCCAAAGCTGCAAGGCGTGCTATGACTTGTGCATCCATGGAATCAATGATGTACAGTTGGGTGAATTGTGGCACATCATGCTCGGTGGGCTGCAAAGGCCCCAGCAACTGATGCACAGCCCCGGCCCTGACTCCGAGTGCAAAGGGGGCCTTAGTAGTCATGTCAATGACTGGAGAAAAAACGAGCTTATTTAAGTAATGGCCACTCCTTTTTCTCAAGGGACTTCCTGGATATAGGTCCCACCTTGAACAGAGAGAGGAGAGCCCCCAAGAGGGTGCCCAATGTTCACAAAGTCCCTTTTGGAGGACTTCCCCCTTTTACCTTCACAAGTCATGTTCCCTTATTTTTTTCATTATTTTACATATCTGGGGCGTTTTAAGTATGGGAGAAGGGTCTATCAGGAGACCTTTCCGGATTTGAAATCCTTGCGAGGCCGCGAAAAGGGGGTTGGGGGGGGAAGGGTACATATTCTACAAATATTTGTAAATTTAGTGCATCCTATCAACTTAATATTAGTCTCTTGGCAACTTCAACACATGTCTATTGAATAATTGATTAATTTTTTAAAAACCAATTTCAACAAATAGATTTTTTTTTTTTTAAGATTCAATATTTTCCTTCATAATTTTTTTTGAAAATTTCAACATTCTGAAAATAGTATAATTAATGTAATGTCAAAGCTACTAACATATAGGGTATTGGGTTATTCTTCCACTTACCAGACAACGTCTTGGAGGGGTGTCACAAGTTTGAATCATCGAGTATGGTATAATTTTAAAGGATGGATGGGATGAGGGGTGGGGGGCTTTACTTGTATTTTCTATGGTTTGTCACTTCTTACATCTCTCTCACCTCTTACTTGCACCTGATTTATTGTCATTCTTCAAACATCAAGTAAATAAATAAGATAACATTAAGGTTTCAACACACCAATGTTTTTCTTTTGTCAATTTTGTGTTGTAGTCAAAGAGGTGATTATCCAATAAAAGATTTCGCCAAATATGGCTACAAGCTAAATATGATTTAAGTATAAATTTTTAAAAAACATCATTTTATATTTTTAACTACCTACTTGAACCATGTAAAGAAATTTGACAATTTTTTTAAAAAATTGATCAAATTTTGACGATTAAAATTTTCAAAAGGAAGATGATTTAGCACTTTGGGGGGGCGGTATACATAGCCAACAAAAAAATAGTTATGACACACATATACACTTATAACAACAAGTTACTAACAATAAGCTTAATGTTTCAAGATAGCCCACACCTTCATGATTTAGCCCTAGTTTTAACTATCATACACTTCTAGAATTTATCTTAAAACAATCTTTCACACACCTCCACAAGAATGTAACTAACCCTAACAAAAGTTGAACCTCAAGAAATGAAACTGAAATTAAATAAATTCAATTAAACAAGCTAAGAACATCAAGTTAGTCATAAGGAAGAAGTAATTTGCACAAAAAGATCTATACAAAGAAAAATAAAATTCATTGATATTTTTTCCCCCTTTTCTTCCTTTTCACCTCCTTCTAGGTTCTAGTTGTATTTTAACTCCTTCAAGGCAAAAATCCTTACCCACTTGCTTCTCAAGTTGTCTTCATTTCCTATTGAACAATCCTCTTCATGAAATGTCTATTGAACCACTATTGTTGCCACCTCCTTTGCTCCCTCATGATATCTCTCCCTCCATTATCCACTGCTCCTTGAGCTTGCCTTGGAAGCTTCCTCTTTCATGAGGGAGCACTTCCATGTTCATGATACATCACATTGTCCACATATACTACACATCAATTACATTAAAAAACAAAATGTGGCAAGGTTCAAGATAATGTAACAACATAAGAAACTCAAAAAGCTTGATGATATCCCAACATGGAAAACAAATAAACTTGGATAACATATTCCAAATATAGTTCAACATAACTTTGCTAAATATCCAATTAAAATTTATTAACATTTAACCATGGACGAGTGACTTGATTTTTAACCTTCAAAATTTGAACTATGCATAAGTGAATTTTTTTCATCAAATTACCAATGAAACATGAAGCAAAGTGACCTATTATAAGGTGAGCCAAAAAATTCACATGTTCGGCAAGACAAACAAGTGTAAATCTTAATATTATTAATTACTTTCAATTTGTTATTTCAAATAGAAACATTTGCATGGCTTTAACCTTAACTCATCATTTAATTTATGTTTGGAGTTTTTCATTCCATCCATCCATTGAACTGGATCTACAATAGACATGCAAATTGACCAACAATAGATGACAATATCCTACACAGTTGAATCTTTTAAGAAGAATGCCCATCATTTTACTTTGGATATAATATGTAAAAATGGATTAAAAAATTATACATGGTGAAAAATGGCTTTCAATCACTTGCAATGAGAATAATTTAAATTGTTGTCAAAGATCAATGCATGCATGATCCATGCAAAACTTGGGTGATGACAAAACAAAACAAAATATAAAAAACCCCAAAAAATGCATTCACAGTCCATAATAAGATGTGGTTTGAACATTCCTCAAAAAGTTGGACCTACTGAACTAACAACTGATAATCAATAGATTTTGTGGAATGGGTGTAGCAACCCTATTGGAGACAATTTTGATTAATATCATCCCAAGAAAAACAACACCAATTACATCAACCAGCACCATGTTAATGAACCTAAATTATCTACAATAGCACCACATGTGGATTACCGAGGATATTGAAATGTTGCAAGAGTAGATCATCTTTCAAGAACAATCTATTCCTTGGGCACTATCCTAGTCTTTTTGTCTCAATCACTGAAAAACTTACATAATACCTTTTAAGCACACCAATTCCTTTCATCAAATAGAGAATTAGCTACAACCCCATCAAAAAAATTATGCAAAAAATAATTTACATAGTTCAGCCCGAATTACCCATTCTATTCTCACAAAAAACATGTGGATCATTTTTTCCCTGAAAGTATTCACTAAAATGTCCTTCAAGAGCCAACACAACTTGATGTCAATATTCTCAAATACTACCCAATTTGCCACATGTTGGTCGCTCTAGGAAATAGGTACAAAAAACCTACTGCCAACAAAACCAAATCAACCTACAACATTTGCAAAATCCATAAAGGCAAAAAATACTTCAAATAGTTGTAACCCCAAAATGCACATCAATTGAAAATATTATACTCACATCCAAAAACCACAGCCCCAAAAACTGAATTAAAAAAAGGTGCAATGATTAATCCAACTCCTTTATTAGCAAGTCTTGCAACACCACATGAGATTAGATTCGGATAACCTTCAACCATTCACAAACACAAAGTGTTAGATTTTATGGACAAAATCCAAAGCATTGATCGCATAATAACAAAATTCAAAATCAACCACAAATCATGAAAAGCCAATAGATTTGGCACATAATAATGGACTCCCAATTTAACGACAAATCATGCAAAATGATGTGATAGATTATTCAAAAAATGGTGAAGAAGAGTCCATAATCATGCATAATCATGTGTCAGATCAATCACAATTTTGTTTAACAAAAGTCCATGGACCATTATTATCACCTGTAATGGGTGCAAGCCCATTTGTTGCCGAAACCTCAAAATATTCCAAACAAAACATTCATTATACATGGTGCTGCAAGTTCCCAATAAACAAGTCAAATCCAAATATCCATGGAGATCCTTTCTGAAGACATTCAAGAATGATGGGGATTTATGCTTGTTGCTATCATTTACATCAAGGATGTTATTTGATGAAAATACCATTTGCTCTCTTGAAGGGGAGTTAAATAATATTTCCAAATGATATTACAAACTATCAATGATATCTAGGTATATGAAAGTAGCCCAGCAAATGACACCAGCAAACCTCTGGACCCCACCATGGTCATGCATGTCATGCAAGCTTGTTCCATTCCAAAAACTCCAAAAGAGACATTAGTTAATGTAGATTCCATACAGTGTTGTGCAACCCCTATCAACCTCTATATTACACACTTGCCTATATATCTCTTTCAAACACCATATTTTTTGTGTGCGACAAGGTCATTGAAGTCATAAATTTAATGACTTTCCAAATGCATAAACCCAGTGAAAATCAAACAACTAGGAATCTATGCATCCCTTTCAATACCATAGGCAATTTGTGAGTACATGGCAAAATGACAAACAAAACAAATCAACCTTCCACAAAACCTCCTTATGTATGTACAACAATCAAAGCAGAACACTTGTGCAAAAATGCAAGGAATAAATTCCCTCAAAACTCACAAACATAGCATCTTCAACTAAAATCCTTGGACAACTTGTTACAGAATGGTATTTCCACATATTGTGTTGGGTTTACCCATCAGTCAATGTTGTTGTCGATCAAAGTATTATACCCAATTCCACACACCTCCATAGTGGGGTTTGTACAATATACTCCAAAACCTCCATGCCTCGAATACTACAAAAGTGAATTTTTGTATATTGTCAATTAATTATCAAATTAAAATATCAAGTAAAATACTATCTAAAGTACTTATGAAAATTATATAAATAAAAACAAAAACTTCTAATTGTTTCAAAAATGTTCCTGACCAAAAAGTTATAGAAATGTGGCCTTCGTGACATTCCTGAAACTTATTTTAAATACAATGATTAGGAACATCAAAATTCAAAATATTATTGATATCATTATAGTTTCAAATTCTATAGAACATGGTAATGTATTCACCAAAAAAATTAATGAAAATATTTTTTTAAGTGTTTCCTATTTTTCCAAAGTTCAATGGGTCTAGTCAAATTTACCATGATGTTCTTTGTTGGTCCACCTATCATACTTCCACCCCTCAAACATAGTTTATGAAGAACATGCAATAACCTTGAAACCACTAGATGAACACATCGATGTGATTCTAAATAATAATTCCAAAAACTCATGTAAGTTAACCAAAAAAATGATTTATTAGCTTTGGCCATAAGAAAGTGCAATCATCTCTATTAGAAGGACTTATAAATGATCAATGTTAAGGGCGTAGGTTGATTACATTGTTTTGGATGAACAAGGCTTAAGGATAGGGATTGATCATTGGACATTGGAGGTTTAAATTTTGAATTTTTGTTTAGTTTTGTGAATCATGTTGATAGTGACTTGGGGACTACCCAAAGATGGGAATTCTGGGAAAAGGATTTTCATTTTTAGACACATTGTTTTGGAGTAATGAAATAAATGTAAGTACTTAGTAGCAAAAACTATAGACTTTAATTTTGATATACCACATATATAATTTTGCTATTTGATTTGATTTCAACAAAACATGGAATTTTTTTGTTATATTTTGATTGAAAATTTCAGTAAACAAGAGAAGTATAGACTTTTGCAGTGATTTTCATATTCAAATTGTTGTGTGAATTTTCTTAAGTATCAAAAATATAAATGAATTATAATTATGTTTTTGGATTTTTTACATTATATCTTGAAGTACATATTCTAGGTATGTGAAATAACTATGAATCTAATGTTTTAATGAATTGCAGAGACATGTGTGTTTACAAGGAAGGAATTGTGAATGTGTGCATATTGTAATGCAAATTTGTTGTTACAATAAGCGTGGAATAGTTCTACAAAAATTTAATCCACATCTACCATTTGGTGACCATCTTTTGGGGCACTTTTTATATTTGTATTACATGGACAAGAGGATTTTTTGCATTTTCCATTATGTATACTATAGATGAAGGTGTTTAGATAATGGTTTAGTTTTCAATTCAAATTTAGAAAGGGTATGTTAGAAAACACTAAAAGTTTAAGCGGTTGATGCCGTAAGTACTATAGAATGATCTACAAACTTTGAAGAAGAAGGATTGTGAAACAAGATGAATCGGATGGTGACTTAGAGTTTACAATGGCAATTGGATTTGGAGGCAAATTGTCAAGGTCTTGAAAAAGAAACAAAAGAAAATCTTGAAAATGGAGAGGAGTATGTGGGAATTACAGAAACCCAATATCGGAATTTGATGTTGGACAAACAAGTTTTAAGAACAGAAAAAAGACCTATAGGACACATGTCGTCATTTCTACCACAAGAAGTGGTAAGGTGTGAAGTATGGATTGGTGGTCTTCAAAGAAGGCACAGTTATAGATGACAATCTTCGCATAAAAAAATACAATCAAATACTCACCCAAATGAATGGGTGGAATATATTTTTTAGCTGCAATCTATGGTTTAGAGTCGCAAGGATCAAGATGGAACAAAGACTTCTGTAGTACTTAATCAACCATTGAAAATGTCAAGTCTATAATCAATAACTAATTGAGGAAGGGATATTACAAGAGGTATATAATACATGTTTGTGTACCAATCTACATCTCTAGATTATTATGAATCAATGGAAGATTCGGAGGTGGAAAAAAAACCAATATTGATGTGCTTAAAGAGATTGAAGAAAATTACCTACGATCATTTGAATATGCAGAGGTAGAAGTGAATGTGTTGGATGAAGTACCATAGTCATGCTCGAATCAAGGAAATCCAAAATTGGATCAAACAAGGTACACAACTAAAACTTAGGATCATGAATATGTGGATTCGGAGGTAGTTGGACTACTTTCAAAAGTCTATGCATTTTATGAGGAAGAAGGACATGCAATTATGGATTGTCCTTTTGTGCCTTTTCACATCAAAACAAGTATCGCTAGACATGTGGAATTACAGAATGTGACAAGAACATTAATGGATCAATCATAGAACTAAGAACTAGGAATTCATGTAGTCCAAAATAGATTGAGAAGCATGGAGTTGGGAGGTCGATTGGGACCACAAAATTGACAAATTCATCCATACATTCAATTTAGGATCATAGTACTACAAGTGTATTCACATCCACATTTTGCACCACGGAGGATACCAATGGGTAACCACAAAATGGGGCATTGTCAAACTCAAGTCAACTTGGCTTCACCAAGAATGTCAAAAGTGGTAGCTGCTAAAATCCGAAGATAATCCGAAGATAATGTTGTCAGAGGTGGAGTACTAATTGGATTTGCAACAAACTTGGGTTGTGGATCGAGCAAAATCTCAACAGGAAGGAATTTGAATAGGAATTTGAAACTACTAGTAACAACTATTGGAATTGTTGGGACACCCCATATGCTATTTACCAATCCAATGATGATTACTCATGTAAACAAAATTGTAGACCAACCATTGATGAGCTCAATAGCTACTGGAGGGTACAAAAATACAAATGCTAAAAATTCTGGAAGAGGGTATTGAGAACCATTTGTCATAACTGTAGGAATCCCCAATCACATAAATGGCCATTTTGTTAAGCCAAACAAGATAGCTTTTAAGTATCTTGACTTTAAAAAAAATGTTGATGCAAATGTTCATGTTAGAATGTTCAATTTTACAATGAAGGCAAATGTAGAGACTTAAAAAATATATATCATCAATGTGTTTAGCTATATGCTAAGAGATACAACATTGAATTGGTGCCATAATTACATGTCATAAATTCTTGAGTATATATTTTTCAGAACTTCCACAAGCATTTTACAAACATCATCGGAAGACTCAGAATGATGAACAAATATACATGGAGTTGAAGAACATGAAATAGGAAGAGATTAGAACAATCGAGGTATACTATCATTGCATTCAAAAGTTGGCTCATGGTTTACAAGTACCAACCACATACAATTTCTTAATTACTGTGTTTAAAGCGAACTTGTAATCTACATAATTGCAATAAAAATTTGGCTTGCACTTGTTTTTTTGCATTGTGGCATGTGTGTCTCATTAGTGATAGCCAATTGGATGTAATGGAGATGAAAAACCCCTAATTACAGTGGGGTTTTCATATTGCAGACAAAGATTCATTACATTAATTTAGAACTTGTTCATGAATTTGAATTGTGGACCCATATGTTCTAATGGAGACCATGATTGAACTCGAGTTTAAAGGTACAAAGATGATTAAAGATTTAATAGATGTCTAACAAGATAAATTTTTATGAAAGTGGGCGACAAAATTGGTGGATGCCCACATGCACACAAGTATGTATCACTTAATTTCATGTTTAACATAATCTACCAATCCAAGGTCATGACCGTCATAGATCATTTGAAGAAGGATGAATGGACACATCATAATAGGGTAAAAAACACTACAATCGATGGTTTTGGAAGTCATAATGGTAGTTTTTTCTGAGTGAGTCAAATATTGTTGCATTATATTCAAATCTATTTGAGAAACTTGGCAAAAGTGAGATGAAAAATTGAAACCTACATTCTAATATTTCAAATCTAAAAAAAAATTACTAAAAAGATAATTGTTCAATTCAAGGTGGACTTTACAAAGGATGGTACATTCAATGTCACAATCCAAACTACCCCAAAAAAATTATCATTATGGATTTTTTTTCTTCTAGTGGAATTGGAAACCAAGCCTATAACTTTTTACCACCACACATTGAAGTACCATAACACTTAAGATGAAAAAATCAAGCAAGAACAAATCTTTCAAAAAATTTAAGATTTAAAATGAAAATCTCAAATTCGTAAAATCCATTTCAATATCTAAATTGATTTATTCATTCAAGGCCCATATTTTTAGAGGTATAAAAATTAAATTAAATTATGTTGGTATGAATTGGAAATGGAAAATAAATGTGAACTTCAACATCATTTAAATGTTTTTTTTTGAAAAATCACTAGATTTGGACTATATAAATGGACTTTCATTCGCCCTTTATGGGTGAGTGAGGTGTGCATTTACCCGACATTGGTGTAATTTCCAAGCAAAACACATTGATTTGTTTATTGGGAGTTGTAGGACATAGGATAGGGTTTCATTTGTATTAGGTTCAGCCATTGATTGATACCTTTTCCTTGGGAGTTGGGTGGAACATGTCCCAACCACTAATGGAATGGACGCGTATGAATCATTTGAAGTTGAAGGAAGTGGATGCTTGGGTTAGGACACATGTAGCAACTTACCCATTAAAATTCAAATCAATAGAAAAGGTTTTGCTAACACCTAATCAAATCAGATAATTATATTTACATTTGAAGGAGGATTAAAACAAGTTGGGTTATGTTTTGTTTGTTTGACAATTTGTAAGAGACCTAGTTAATGTTCGACATGGGTGGGTGCATCAAGTTTGGAACCTATAAGCATGTGTGAAGTTTGTTTGGGATTTCTATAAACCTAATAACATGAAAACTATTGCACAAAGTAATCACATGAGTATCAACATTATGGCCAATTCATGAGACTGTATGGCAATCACATGGATATTATTGGTTGTGGTTTCAATGACCTATTTATTATAATAATATTTTTGGTTCAAATTTTTAGGTCTTTCTAGATAAGAGTTTAACCATAAGTTCAAGCACATTGAAAGATGCATTTGTTTCATGTTCCAAGATTTCATCTTTGAATAACTTGGATAATATTTCATTGAACATCCAATTCCTAATTTGAACTTTTGTAACAATCATGTAATCTTGAACTCCATTTTTATTGCATTATCTTTTTTAATAAATCCCTAATGTAAGAGTGATCTTTATTCATTTAACATGTCCATGCCATTAAAACCCTATTGTAAAAGAATGCATGATTAAAAAAAACCTTAATGTGAAGACAAACCTAATGTAAAAAAGAATTACCCATAATGTCAATGATCGGAATAAATCCAATTAACAAAAATAAGATTTATGATAATAAAAAAGATTTGTGAAGACTTAAGATATTACTTAATTATTATGAACTAATTATTTAAATTGAATAAATAACTATTAATATGAATTACAAATTAATTTGATCCAAATAATTAGTTTGATTACTTCAAATAATTTTTATTTAGTTAATTCTATTGTCAATGTACCATATTGATCAAGCTAAGACATACCAACAAAATGGCACACCAAGGTAGCACTAATCACTTAAAGGAAGCATAATAAGTTTTGCATAAGATTGACCCAAGATTGCAATAAAACTTTTAGACATGTTGCCATTATCATTAAATTATTGTTTGATACTATTGCACTACATTTTGTTGGAAGTTCACACACACACGTATAAAATTAGTCAAAAGTTGCAAACTTTTATATAGATGCAAATATGTTGTAACCATATGGCCCATTTGGATGAAATCTAATCAAATTAGATACAAAATATAACTATGAATACACATGTTTTAAACACATATAATATATCCAATAATGATATACCAAAACCAATAATGAGCTCAATATTGCTTAAATCAATGAATATAGAACTCAAAAATGTAGAACATTGTACAAATATCATAGATCTACATCAGTAGAAAAAAAAGAAATCAAATTAAATATCTTATTGAAACATTAGGTTTAATATACTTTGATGGCATTGACATAAATCAACATAAACAAATGAGTAATGAATTTCAAATTTTACATTATAATCAATATTTGTTTTATGATCATCACACCATAATGATCAATGAATATAACAACCAAAATGTAATAGCATGCATGTTCTCACCTTATTTCATTTTGGAATTTTGGTGTCTTTGAAATGAATAATAGGCCCTTAAAAGTATCACTACAAACTCATGTGAAGAAAAAAAATGTTACCAATTTTCAAAACATAATTTATTTTCATTCTTTGTATTTAACATAATATAATGCGGACAAATATGTTTTGGAGTTCAATTAACAATGTGAAAATCATTGAACATGAATGAAAAAAGACTTCTCAATGACATGCAAATTGCAAATTCTAATTACGTCATTGTTAATGGGCACAAAAAATACATACTAATATATGTGTGTGTGTGTGTGTGTGTGTGTGTGTGTACTTTATTATGACATTAAAAAGTCTCCAACAAATATGTCATGGTCTTTGGAAATAGTCGTGCAACACAAAGAGACCAAATTTTCAATATGATAAATTTCATGGGAATGCCGAGTTTGTTTTTCCTTTTTAATCCCACATTCATTCATCATCCTTTGTTAGCAATTCTAAGCAAACAAAACATAAATCTCTTGACTTATTTCATGACACAAACATGTTGACCAAGAATGAACAATGTGAAGAGGTGGAAATGGATCCGAAAGCTCAAGTTGTATTTGGGATTATCTTCAAATACATGTTATAGTTGAAAGACACAACATTGGCATGCTAGGTCACATAGAAACTTACTATGGATGAACTATGAAATTACAAAAAATGGCAATTTACACATCCACACATTATTGTAATCTAATGGTTTTTAAAATCCCAACACACTCATATAAACATTGCATGATGATGAGAATTTTTGAAAAACTGAAGATTAATTATTTAAACATCCATACAACATGAAGCCCCTTGATATAGGCAACAAAAGCTTTCTTGAACCATTCCAAAATGACATCATAATTTAATGAATGTATGTAATTGTCATGTATGTAATGCATCATGTTGGAAAACAAATGCTACTACATTGAAAAAGATATGCAAGTATGGCTTCCTTCAACCTTTAGTCAATGAAACCCATTTTGACATTGAAATTGGGTTATTACACATAAACAATTTGACAAACGGTTAAATAATGCAAATCCATGTATATTTTCAGCCTTGAAATGTAATCACAATTCAAAATTTAAAGCAACTTCTAGCAAAAAAATGATTTAAGTAAGTTATTATATCATAGATTGCATCATAAAAACATTTATTTACATTCACACATGTATTTTCTTTTACAAATTGCAATATAAAAAATGAAAACCATAAATGAAAACCCAAATTGTAACTATGATTTGATTGACAAAAATCAACGTCCATTCATATGTTGTTTAAATACAATTAGAAGCCAACAAAAATTATGACACATTAGAGTAGTTAAGTAATTACTTGTTGAACTACAATGAAACTAATGACAATTATGAAACATTAATCACAATTGACATAAATTCATCAAATTTGTAATATATCATACACAATTTTAAGGTCAAATACAATAAAAGACTTAACACTTTTGATTATCTATGTTCATATGAATTCTTTGGTAAGATAAACAAAATCAACATCCATTGCCATATATTTCACAATGAACATTCCAAACCCAACACTTGTTTGTAACCTTTATGAATGTAAAATACCAAAAATAAAAATTAAAAGAAATTACATAATATCGTCATATAAGAATATGACCTCAAAACTATATTCGAGAAATATGCATTTTATTTACGCCATGAGGTACAATTTTAATACAAACAAAGATTTTACTAGATATTGGGAAATGGCCTTAATAATTTGTACCTAACATTTTTTCGATTTCAAACTAAAATTAAAATCAACATCTTGGACAAATTCAAAGAATAAAAAGATTTAGATAGATTATTGGCATAATTGTTATTAAAAATTAATAAAAAAAAGAAAAAAATCAATAATGAATCATCTTTATGATATTGAATTGAGAAAAAATTCCAACAAAACATTTATGATATAAAAGAATAATGCAACAGGTTATGATTGGACATCACAAGCTTGTAATATGGCAATGCTTATTCTTTCATCCATGGAGGTGCTTGTTTCTCGTAGTCATCCATTGTAGCCTTATCTTTGTTGACAAATCATAAATAGCCAAGGGGGGCAGTGGCTCGGGTAGGTATGAGAGGGGTACCAGGTTGCAACCTACCGGGTATGGATAAGCATGCTGTTGGAAAGCGAATAGGAAATTGACACGTCATCAAGCGACGTCCAAATAGTAAAAAGGAAATAGACACGGATAAAAACACCATGAACGCAGTACTTTAATTCGTATATACACGCATCATCTCGGGTATATACGTACATTCGTACATACGTTTCACTTGTTGCGTGTAAAGTCGCACACCCAAAGTCTCCTTTTCTTTTCTGTTTTCTGTTGGGTGCCTACTTTTGCATCTGCGCTGTTGAGCGCAATCATCAAATGTTGGTGTTGGAGGAAATTTTGGCTTGCGGAAGGAAACTGATGAGTGAGAGAGAGAGATCCGTCAGCCCGAAAGCTTTTTCTGCAAAACATCATTAGGTAAAGTAAAGTACCTTTGGCTTTTGTGAAGGAATGTATGTTGTTATTATTGCATTTTCTTTCTTTTTTTCTTTAGAGGAAAAGAGCTTCTGGAATGTGACTTTAATAACAGTTTTTGTGCAAGAATTGATGATTTTTTGTTTGTTTGGGTTTTTTTGTTTTTTGGATGTTGTTTCTCCGATTTGGATTTCAGATCGGAGAGAAAAAAAAGTGTTGTTAGGAATGACGAATTTTAGGGCTGAAAGGAGAGCGTTCTGTATGTGTTTTTTTTTGGGGTAGGATTGGAAGTAGAGAGAGCGCACTCTGCATGGGGGCGTGAAGGATGCAGAAGCGAACTGGAAGATCCAGACACAGGGGAAGGAGAAGAGTGGGGCGGCGGGGGGGCACGGTTTCCAAGCTGCGTCTCTGCTACGGGGTGCCATGTGCGGTGATACTTCTAGTGTGGTGTCTGTTTCTGTTGCTCAACCCGACTTTCAGCCATCGCGACGACGATCACGATTCCCTAGGTACATTGTACATTTTCCCCTCCTCCTTGTTCCTTGTCATGTTTCTGATGCAGGAGGCGGCATCGCATCAATCTCCCTCTCCTGATGGCTACAACTTGTTGCCACAATGCAAGTGCTCGTGCGTGCACGCCAGATCTTACCGATCGTCGTCTCCAGCTATGATCAGGGTTGCCCCTAGGGGATTTCAATTCCTGGGGGGTGCATGTGATGCCAGATGTTTCCACGCTACAGAGCAATTGATTTTTAGTCCAAGATCTGGGAATCTAGGGTTACAATGCAGCTGGATCTGAGGTTTCAAGATCAGATGCCATTTGACTAAATGAATATTCAATTGGCATCAGCATCAGGAAGAAGCATTGAATCAATCTCCCTCTCTGACGGCTACAACTCATTGCCACATTGCAAGTGCTTGTGTGCACCCAGCCTTGTTTAGGTGCATGCATGCCAGATCTTATTGATCATGGTCTCCAGCTATGATCAGCATTGACCCTAGGGGATTTCAAGTCCTCAGGGGTGCATGTGATGCCAGATGTTTCCATGCTACAAAGCAATTGGTTTTGAGTCCAAGATCTGGGAATCTAGGGTTATGATGTAGCTGGATCTGAGGTTTCAAGATCAGATGCTATTTGAGTAAATGAATATTCAATCAGCATCTGGATCAAGTAATAAGGTGGCATTGATGGAGTTTGTCATTCTTTTATATATCTGTAATGCACAGTATGTCAGGCTTCTAATTCATTGTCAACTGTGTAGAAATTTGTGAGAAGTGACCATTTGTTTAAGTGTAGGAAGGTCCTGAGTTTTGTTTCACAACCTGTGAGCAGTGTTCCCTCTTGGTTTGCCACAATTTCTGCATGTATTGTGAAGTTGCACATGATGCTACCAGTTGTTTTAAAGCTTCATCCCTACCCTGGTGACAGCTGTCATTCTGGTCCATTGTTTTTTGGAAATGTTTTTGGTCTCTTGTCTCTCAATGGTTGTATGCAGCTGATTTGGTGGTTCTCATGGTGTTTGATGTGGCTCTTTAGTGATAGGTAAAGAGTGCATTGACTTGTGCAGGTGCTGAGATTCATGTAGAGATCAAGGAGCAATTGGGATTGGATAAGCACAAGGATGTGAATCAGCAGCAGCTGGATGGTTCAGATGGTGGATCTCAGCAGTGTCCATGCCCTGAACAGGATGACTCCAGCTATGATGGATGCACCATTGACCAGGAAGAAAATGAAAGCAGGCTGCATTCGTTTTCCACAGGGGACAAACCAGAGCTTGAAATCACCTCTTCAGAGATCCAGGATGAAGAAGTTAGAAGTGGGCAGTTACAGATGCCTGAAACCAAAGAGGCAGGTGGTCAGGAGTTGGATGGAACTCAACTTCTCTTTACAGCAGAGTCAGAATGTGTGAAGTCTGATCAAGTTGCATGTGGCACAGTAGGATCTGGAGTAGCTGGTGACAGTAGTGTTTCATCAAGAAGCACTGCTGATGTGTCCCTCAAGGAGGATGTAGCTCGTCATAGCAGTGAGGAAGAATTCACTGAATTGACTTGCACTGTTGATATCAAGGAAGGTTGCCAAGAGGATGTCAAAGAAGTTCTTGAGAGAACTACTGAATCTCTGGATGTTGCAGCTGGTGGTAGCACCAAGCTTTGTCTAGTAGGGGACTCAGGTGGGGCTGATTGCCACCTTCAAGGCAGTGATGGAAAGACAACCAGTCCTCTATGCTCAAAGGTTTCCAAGTCAAGTGAAGGGATGTCATGTGCTGATGATAGCACAATCATAAACAGGATATGGGAATTGTGTGATCTGGGCAAGGATGCAGCTTCCAGAAAGTCAAGTTCTGTAGAGACAGACCCATTCCTGCTTTGCCTTCGTGATACCCTGACTGGGACAGTCACTTGTGAACCTCTGTGCAGCTTATCATCAAGGACCAGAATGACTAGGTCTGGGTCTGGAGGCTGCCTTTGTGGGCCCTCACTTTTGGAGCTTATTATGAACAGGCCTGGTGGAGGTCTTGATCTCTACTCAGGGAGCCATGAGCTCTCAAAGCATTCCCTAAGTGTCTCTCAACCAGAGGTGTCAACACTCAGTGGTACTTCTGGAACTGGAAGTTTGCAAACTTCTGAAGATGAAACTGCTGTGAGTACCACCCTTGATGAACGTGGAAGAGTGGTAACTGAAGTCTCTGCACATATTCATGTTGAGGAACAGGCAGTTGTCAATAAGAGTTGGGTGGAGACTCAAGAACAACCTGTGGCACAAGAGGTTGTTAGACCTGCTCGTGCAGGTCACCTTGTCAGCCTTGATGAATACAAGAGATCAGTGATTGACAAAAAGCAAGGGCAACTTGATGTAGCTGGAAATGCTGGTACCATCCATATCCGACACCAGACTCGTGATAGTGGATATAACTATGCAGATATTGCACATGGTGCAAAACTTGTTGCAAGTAATAAGGAAGCAAAAGGGGCAGGGCACATTCTTATTGCAGACAAAGATAAATACTTGCGAAACCCATGTAGTGCAGAGGATAAGTTTGTCGTTGTTGAACTCTCAGAGGAGACTTTAGTGGACTCTATAGTAATTGCTAATTATGAGTTTCACTCATCAAATGTAAAAGAGCTTGAACTTTTAGGTAGCTTAGATGTTTGCCCCACTGAGGACTGGATGTCTCTTGGCAAGTTTGAAGCTGAAAATGTTCGCCATGCTCAGAGATTCATGTTGGCAGAGCCAAAATGGGTACGGTGTTTGATGTTGCGATTGATCACCCACTATGGATTTGAATTCTATTGCACTCTGAGTGTACTGGAAGTTCATGGGGTTGATGCCATTGAGCATCTTTTGGAGGATTGGGTGGGAGAAGATGGAGCTGGAGTGATAAGAGCATCTTTGTCGCAGAATGAATCTGGTTTGTTGGCTGTTACTGATGCTTCAGAGTCCTCTTTAGCTACTCAAGCTCTTCCATCTGCTTCTGCAAGTTCCATTGATGAGATATCACAGAGCTTCCCTTCAAGTTCTTTAGATACTGCACTCGTGGAAACTTCTCATCCAAGGCATTCAGTTGGGGGAGAACATGCTATAGCCACAGACACTGGAGGTGTCATGGCAAGAGGGAGAGAAGAAGACTTGAAGGGGGGAATGGAAGATGCAGCCCAAGATGGAGTATCGCCGCACCATACTCAAGGTGGAAGATCTTCAGGAGATTCAGTTATGAAGATTTTGATGCAAAAAGTGAAGTCACTGGAGTTGAATCAGTCATTATTTGATGGCTACTTGGAAGACTTGAATCTAAAGTACAAAGACATGTTTAATGATCTTGACCAGGACCTCACATCCCTGGCATCATCCTTAAAGGAGGAGTCTGCAATCAGAGCATCCTTGGCATCAAGTCTTCATGCAATGGTAGCTCAACCCTCTCTGTCTCTCTCTTTTTCTGATCAGAAGTGTGATTGTAGTGCTATGGATGCACTTGTGATGACATTACTCTGCTCCTGCTAAGCATATTCTTGTGGTGAAGGAGGATTTGGGTATCTATTTGTTTTGCAGGAGGTCAAGAGGACAGAGGAGAGTGTGGCATTGGACTCGAAAGTTTCAACAGAGCTAAAGCGGTTGAGTGCTGAGATGGAATTTATGAGGTATGGTTTGGTCTCATTGTCCTCTTTTGTGTTTGAGAAGTCTTTTGCAAATCCATTCAAATTTTGGTTGAACAATGCTACATGAAAGCAGCAACAGCTCTGCATGTGGTGGAATAGTTATATGGGTAAGTAAATGGAGATGGCACTTCATGTTTTCAGCATGGGAAGATCCTGCACATTGAATACTTTCATCTTTCATGCTGTTGTACAGCTTCCAAATCCTTTTCCAGGTCTGAATGGTGGAATTATGACTCAAATGATCTAACAGTTCCAGCAATTGTGAATTCTGCAGATCTAAGCTCATTCACATGGAAAATCGGGAGACTGTCGTGCTAGCTGTGGCACTGCTTTGCATGCTGGTTGCTCCACTGGGCTACTTGATTGCAAAATGCATTCCAAGAACACAAAATGACTCTTGGTCTGGCTCCTGTTCACCAGCAGATCAGAGCTCACTAGGCAAACAACCCAAGCAACATGAAAAATGCAGGTCCAGTGGATTCCCATATCTACTCCTCTCTATGATCAGTGCATTTATAATCTGGGTTCTTTCAGTCTAAAAATGGTCAAACAAGGCATATGAGCTTCTCTCATGGTGGTCCCTTTTGGTTCTCTGACTATCATTGGGCACATAGCATGTTGGTCTGTATGTCTCACCTAAAAGACAACCAGGATCCATCCATTTTGCCTTTGAGGTTAGTATGTGTGCTGCTTAACACCCCATTTTTGTTAGTCTACAACAGGTTGCGAAAACTAGGAAATTGTATATGTTTTTGAAGGACTAGAACAATTGGTTTGAGATTATGATTTTTTCTTAGCAGGCCAGAAGTTGTACCAACTGATTGATGTGAAACTCAAGGAGTAAATTGCTCTTCTCACAGCCATTGTCTTTTCTTCATTTTCACTACTATCCCTTCTGAAGTTCATCTTGCTGGATTCTTAAGGATCCGTTGTCCAGATGTTTGAATATTTTTCCCTGCTATTCAGCTGTAATAGGGTGAACTGGCCCATGGCCGAACTCTAGCCTATTGCTGAACACTTTGGCAGATCTCCATTTTGAGCGATTTAAAATGTTATAGGGACAGCTTCTCAGTTTACAAATCATCTTTGGAATGCAAGTCCGAAGGAGCAGCCAAAAAAGAGCAGTAAAGAAAATATGTTTTTTCGAATTCCAAAATGTGCTTTTTTTCATTTTTCTTCATTGACCCCTCTTACTTCATCAGTGCATAACTTTCTTGTTTTTTTTGCTCAAATTGAGGGATTTAAACTGCTATGAAATTGCCATCTTAAGCTCTGCAAATCATCTTCCAACTCAAAAGGCAACAGAGTACCTAATATTTAAAGATTCTGGAAATAGGCAATGAGCTGTTTGATTGAGAATTGCCATCTTAAGCTCTGCAAATCATCTTCCAACTCTAAAGGCAACAGAGTACCTAATATTTAAAGATTCTGGAAATGGGCAGTGTGCAGTTTGATTGAGAATTGCCATCTTAAGCTCTGCAAATCATCTTCCAACTCTAAAGGCAACAGAGTACCTAATATTTAAAGATTCTGGAAATAGGCAATGAGCTGTTTGATTGAGAATTGCCATCTTAAGCTCTGCCAATCATCTTCCAACTCTAAAGGCAACAGAGTACCTAATATTTAAAGATTCTGGAAATAGGCAATGAGCTGTTTGATTGAGAATTTTCTGTAAAACTCACCCCCCCTACTTTGGAGGGTCTTAACTTTCTCGCCTCTAGTCCATTTTTGTCGATTTTTAGTGTGATAGGTGCACAAAGAGGAGGGCTCCATCTACTATTTGGACACCATAAACAATGGGGCCCTCCTGCAAAAACGGTGAGAAACCCTACCTTAAGTGTACTATGACCGGCCTCTCTACGCTACTGCACCTTCCTTTTTATTTTTTTCAGAAATGGCATTAGTTAGGTACCCCATTTATGGAGTTTTTTGTGCTTGTTTATAGAGATTGGTGCAATGACCTCCTGGTTCTGAGTGACATGGGAGGATCAATTGCTTGGGGAGTAGTCAGTAGAGACACCTGGAAATGTACATGATGTTAGCCTTTGAGATTAAACCCACAACGCAGTTATCCTTTGATCTTGAAAGTATTGGGTTGTGATGGGGGTTGCCCATATGTGTACAGGCTTGAGCTAACATCATGGCTACTGAAACATAGCATGAAGAAACATTGCCTGCCAGTATTTCACTTGCCCATCTGAATCAAAGAAGTCTGCACATTAAGTAGTCTGCACTTATCTCGGCAACAAATGTTTGGTAAGTAGTCACGAGTCAGAACCAAAAGAAAACAAAAATTGATCAGTAGTAAGCTCACTCATGAACAATGAAATGATTCTCAAACTAGGAAGCAATCGAATGAGTTGAGAAAAGAACATTAGCAAAGATAGGCTGGTCACCGAGCACTTAGCAGCTCAGAGAGCTGGGGTTCAGTCACTGTACATTTGATGGCCTTGGAGTCTAAAGACTTTTGGTAGGGCACCAGTCTAGTCATCAGTAGACCTTTACAGCAACCCATCTACCTCACAATTTTGAAAAAAAAAAACCATTGCTTCCCATGGCAAGTAACATGTGAGACTACTTAATACCGTACCGTGCTTCACCTCTCAAGACTTTCTGTTCCAGTTAAAATCCCTTCCAAACATGCCTTAAAAAAGAGGAGGATGGACATGCGCTTGACAAGCTCCAAAAAACAACAATTCACTTAGAATTCATCTCTTGAAAATGTCAAGTGAGTGGAAATGTTGATCTAGCATGTTGGATTGTCATCGTGCAGTGGATATCTATGTCTGTGCACTCTGCTACATGATAGAGGGTTTGGGAATTTCTACCTTTTCTGTTTACTGATTATGTGCTTCAAAAGTTGAAGTCCTTGCTTTCCTAAAGTACTTCAGCGTCATCCATCTGGGCTGTTCGACTTATCACAAGCTCATCTTTGCAACAAGCATAATCGTTCATTTTACATGTAAGTTGCATTCCATACTTGAATATTGAATCCTTAACATAAGTTGTAGCTGGAATTGTGTTCATTTCAGGACTAGCTAATAACCCCTTGTATCATGTACTCAGTAAAAGCCCTAACAAGAACTCATGTCATCTTGTTTACATGCTTTTGCTATGAGGATAGGCAAGAGTCATGGAGCAGTTCCAAGATCATGTGAATCAAGTTCAGAGCATTGTTACAGCCATCTCTGAAGGCGCAGAAGCCAGTGTCATAAATAGTCATCAATGCAAGCGGTTGGCAAGCTTGTACAAGGAGATTAGTGGTTTTGTGGAGCAGTTATGCGAGCATCCTGAGCTATCATCGCCTTGGCTCAATGAATTGATTCATTTACTTGAGAAGGGGAAGATATTAGTGTTGCAATATTCAAGCGCACAATGGTTTGAGTTGCTATTTACCAGGGGAAACAACCGAGAGGCCTTCAAGGAGATCCACTGTGAACTACAACCTTACATGACATCATTGATTGATCTTTCACAAACAAAAGTGTGTTTGAAGAGGCCTCTTAATGAAGAAGAAATGAACTCATTTCATGAGAAAGATGTTATTGAGGATCATGCTGAAATGCTAGTGAAGTTGGAGGACTTGGAGAAGAGTATCCCAATAGCAAACATGAAGCTCAAGCAGGAGAACCCTACACAAATTGGTGAGGCAACACAATCAAGGGATGAGTTGCCTTTCAACATGCAAATAGATCCATGGGAAATTGACATCGCAAAAGAGATCGGGAAGGGGGCTTATGGTTTGGTGCATGAGGTGTATTGGTTTGGATGCAAACTTGCAGGCAAAATCATACAAACAGGTGATATTGATGTGTTGCAAAAGGAGGTCGGGATACTTTCAAAACTTAGACATCCACACATTGTGCAATTGGTCGGGTTTTCTATAGCTAATGGTAGTAGCATGATTCTAATGGAACATATGGATGGAGATTTGCGTCATCTCATCGAGCAAAGGGATTCTAAACCCTTTGCCAATCATGTAGCCATAGACATCATCTTTCAAATTGCTACAGGCATGGCATACCTACATAATCAAGGGGTCTTTCATGGAGACCTTAAAGCATCCAATGTGCTGGTGATCCTTCATGGTGGCCACATTGAAGTGAAGATTGCTGACTTTGGGGTGTCACAAAGTGTGCAACTTACCAGACGACGTGGAACAAGGTTACAAAAGGATGGTATGTATTCGAATTCATCATTCTCGGGTACAGTTGGGACCACTTGTTGGAGGGCGCCAGAGGTGTTTCCTGTCCAAGTGAGTAATACTTTTCAAACAAAAATAATTGGTTATCTTGGGGGCGAGGATTGGATGATTTGGTTGCTTTCAAGGTTACAACTTCCATGGCTCTTGTATTTGACCATGTTGCTTCTCAGATGACAACCTTGAAAAATTGAACATGTTCTCTTGGTGAATGGCCTACTTGGTACTAATTGGCATGTAATTCCAGTTCAATGAATATTGTCTTTCTTGAATCCCAAGACCAAACCAGTAGTTCTCTCAATAGTTAGATCCATTGCTATTTGCAAACAAGAAAGTTTAATTGCTTGTTTAGCTTTGTTATTCATCATTCTCTAAGAAAGAAAATATTGCATGCCCTATTTGCCATAACTATGGATATTATCGCTTTTGGGCTTTTTCCTCCTTTTCTTTATTCAGGTGCAATGTGGTTGCCTAACTCTTCTCACAAGGACTTGAAAACCCTTGGGTTCCATGACTGTTGATGACCACTCTGCTGAATAAACCCATGTTAATCTGAATTAGGTTATGGTGTAACTTCTGTTGTAACCTAGTATTGAACCCACAACCAATTGCAAGATAGTCATGAGTCCCAACTCAGGTTATCAACTTGATGCAAATTAATGTATCATGTAGAATTTGAACAATAGATGTAACTTCTCATGGTGGGACTCTGTCTTCTGTCAAACAGGGGAAAAAAAAGAAACCAAAGAACATTATTGAAGACGAGGCTTTGGGAGATCGAGAAAAGTTTGCACTTCATGAGCAAGACAATGGGGGTATGTCCAACAATTTGAGTCCACATGATGGTGGTAAGAATGAGTCATCTCTGAAAGAACCGACATATACAGCCAAAGCAGATGTGTATAGTTTTGGGATGACTTGCTATGAAATCCTCACTGGAAAGACTCCATTTAGTGGGCTTCAACTATCTGCAGTTTATGGAAAGGTGCTGGCAGGTGAACGGCCCAAATTGCCTGGTCATATAGACACCAGGTTATCAAGTCTCATCCAGATGTGTTGGGACACTGATGCTGAAAAAAGGCCTATGTTTTCAGAAATCTGTTCTCGTCTACAAACCTTAAAGGTTTCTCAACTACAGAACCCCAAAAAAATATCAAAGCGACGCAGAATTAAACAATGCACAATTAGTTAGTTGAAAATGCAACTTCAAAAATTTATGACCTACTCAAATGCAGTTCCAACCCTGAGGAATCTTTCCTCATTTTGAAAGTACAGTATATCATTCATGCATACCCATGCTTTCATATTGCTTTGTTATATGGGTTTGTGGTGTATTTCCAAGTTGAATATCACTTGGATTTACAAGTGCTGTTTCAGCAAAGGATTCATGCTCTAACTAATATCACAACTTGTAAGTTGTAGCTGTGTTGGATAAGCGTGCACCAATTATGCAACTGATGGCCTCATGCCAAGCAATAACAATTAATCTGCCAAAGCAAAGAGGGTCCTTTTATATATGCTGGGCCTCATGAAGTTATTTCAATTTTCATGAGTTTCTAGGTCATGTGAGTGATCTTGAACTCTGAACAAAGCATACTTGTTTTCATGGAGTAGCAGCATTACTAATGGCCAGAAGACACTTCTAACCAGTGGTTGCGCAGGTAAAACACTTAAGCTAGTTGTCCTATTGGATTTAGGGTCAGTCAAATGGTACTTAGATCCCAACCAGTTTTAGGCAGATTAAACAGTGAAGTGACAGGTAACCAAAGCATTGAATGGTGGAGTGGTGGCTAGCCTGGGCTGCCCAGGAGGGACAATCTGATTTCAAGCCCTTCCTGACCAACCATTCCCTTTAGTAAGCAATATAAGCAAGCAATTAACTATGCAATATGCAGACATTGAGGAAAGTTCTTGATGGAGATTAGCATTCTTAAATGAGCGAAAACAATCAAACATGCAGACATTGTGGAAGGACTGAGTGAAGATAGAATTCTTGACAAAAAGGAAAAAAAGATGGCTTTCAAAGTCCCTGTACATTCAGCTAATCCTTGAAAACATTGCAAATAATCGTAATTGTTGATTCCAACTGTTAAATTGCTTCCAATTCTTGTGAGACACAGTTTGACTGCAAATTCTCAATACCTGAGTGAATTTACATATCTGAATGAAGCAAATATGAACTAGTTGTGTGATCAAGCCCTCCATCATGACAAGCCTCCAAGAGAAGCTCAAACACAAACACCCCACACAGTCAACATCCGACACAAAACTTTATGACAAGGCAACAGATAATAAGAGTAACTCAAAATACCAAACCTCTTGTGAAAATGGATAATGCAGGACAGAAGACAAATTTTGAAGACTTTATTTGAAATGCTGACTGGCAGTTGGCAACAAATGCTTCCATACAGAAGAAGCTGCATTGACCAGGATCTAGCTGTAATGATGGAGGGCTGGTCAACTTCCAGCTCAAGCAGGTCATCCAAAGCAATGAATTGATATAAATCAAGAGTTAAAGAGCAAGTTCACTCTAGGCTTAGTTTTCAGATAGAAGTCCGTTGATGAAGTGGTCAGAGAACAGTCAGAAACCTGAGACTTCCATTGAAGTGATGCAAAGACAGAAGGGTAGACTTCATCACTAATGAAGCCTACTTATGAGCATCTGTATGGTAGCTGCAATTCCAACATTGCTCTTGCAGAACCAACCAAAATTAGAATATTGTTCACAGTCAGGCTTTGGTCAATTAGGATATTCATACCACAAAGAGTTTCGTATCTTTTGGCAAGTGGCCACAGGGGAGTTGTGTTCACACAGACAGAAGGCTTCATCTGTGACTATCCATAAAAGTCCTACATGTGCCAAATTTACTCCCCATGCCTATACAGAGTTGTGCCAGTGTGAAGAACTCGGAAAATTCTGTTGAGTGTTTCAAGACAGATTAGCAAGTTCTTCAAGCAAATGAAGTATGGGAAAATCCTTCCTCTTTGTTGTGTTTCTAGCTGTAACACAGCACCTAGGACAAACCAAGAGTGGCATCTGTGAATGAGTCAGGACATCTCTTGTCTCACTGATAGATTCAATTATATCAGAGTATATGTTCCTACAGTTCTCCAAGAGCTCTTTTGCAGTAGCTAGTAGGTAATGTGGTCTGGGAGATAGTAGATGTCTCTTTATTGTTGTTTAGGTCCACCTTTCATTACAAAATCATGACGCATAAGGTTTGCACGCAACAGCAGAGCTTTTGTTTCCCGCTGGAGGTCAGAGCCTGTTTGCAGCACTCTCTGGAAGGTGGCATTCCGCTGATCAGCATGTCGTGCATATAAAATTTTGTTATGTGAATCAATGCGCGCCTGCCAGACAGAGCGTCCGATTATAGTTCAGCTTCAAAGGTCCATGTAAAGGAAGTATTCCTTGGAGATAGGTTGATCCAGCAAACAAGCCAGGTCAAAGCCCTACAAATAAACTCAGTCTAAGGAAGAAAATTCGAAACAAACAAGACAAACAACAGATGCAAGAAAACAAAACCTATGCATCACCTGAATTTGATTCTCTGTGATAAGAGCTGCAAGCTCTTTCTCCAGCCCTGCCACACTGGTCTTGAAGGCACTAGCCATGGTGTTCAGGTCTACTGAGATGAAAGGATTGGTGTACTGAATGAGGGCCCTATGTCGGATCTGCTCATACAATGTCTCCACGTGGTCATAGAGATGGATGTCAAGTAGAAGGTTTGGTTTCAGCTTTTGCAAGTAGCCCAAGCATGATGCATACCGACTGCCACACAAAAGATGTCAAGCTTAGTTAGTACACTGTTATTTCTCATCAAGTTGTAGTCTATCACAAAGTTTGGATATAAAGACTTCTACAATGGCCAGTTGGAACCTCATTTTCAGGGTTTCATACAGGACAAATGACAAGAGCAATATCATTAGAAAACAAGGGTCTGCAATTCTGGATTATCTGTACTGAATCTACTCCTGTCACTGGCATCAGGGACTCTGTAACTCTAGGCTATGGCACAGCAAAAACAGACCTGGCACTACAGTCAAGAAAAGAAAAGAATGCAAAAGAAGGGCTCATGAAAAACCTGGCATAAAAATCATGTATCAACTCTCGCACCTCAGGCATCAACTCCAGAAAGTTGCGGAAGTTGATATTGTCAATGACCTTGCTCTACACAAACCATGAGCCACATCTTATGATCCCATGAGGGAGGGAGAGGCTAATTCACCCGGCAAACTTGGTACTGGGAAATGAAAAAACACATACCTTCAGCTCAGCCCTATCAAATGATGCAAGAGCACAGAGACCCCCATACACAGCAACATCTTGTTGGGCAATGACATCAGTGTAGTTATTTCCAAGCTCAAAGTTTGTGTCAACAAACTGCATTCACACAGGAAGCACCAGGTGGGTGATCAGGGCGAAATATCTTCAAAAGCTGTCAATGAAAGGTACATACCTATTCTATACAAGCGAGGTATTGACAGAGCTCATCATGTAATTTCTTTGAACCCACGGTGGGGTAAGGATAAGGGTCGGACCTTCCTTGCAGCCAACTTGTATTTCTTACTCTCAAGATATGCAAGGCCTGCCGCACATTTGAGCTTGGCTACCACGACAGGATCTTGCACATCAGGAGTTTGATCGGCCTTCGATACATAGTTGGATACATGGACAAAGTGACCAAGCTCAATGCTGACCAAGATCACATTCAGACACATGGAGATAATGTGCTTTGAAGTTGTGCAATAGTCACGTGTGCGGACATAACACTTGAAAGCATGTTGCAAATCACCACGTCCATAATGGAAATCCCCTAAATCATTGTATCCCATCCGAATGCTCTCCTTGATCAGATTTGTCTGCACAACATAATAAACCCTAGTATCAGACCAGCTGCTTCTTACCTCAATCTCTCACTTTGCAACACAGTGTGTCAACAAGCTCCTCTGAACAAAGAAGCTTTCTCCGTTTGCAAACTTGGAAAACAGGATAAATTGCCAAAACCTCCTGTTACACACTTCAATCCCCACAGAAAAACTCTGGAAAAGAACAATACTGGCTATGTCTACTGCACAGATACAACTGAAGATGACATGATTTAGGGTTTTAGGGAGGGAAGGAGGAACCTTGTAACCATTGAGCTCCGTCTCAAGCTTCTCCTGTCGTTGAGCAGCGCGGCGTTCTACCATGTCTATCCATTCTTGATCCAGTGTGTAACTGGGACCGAGACGGCCATTGATCTTCTCCACGCACTCTTTGAAGAGACCTGTGTTCTCCCCCTTCTTGATCTCCTCGAACGCCATCCGCAACGCTTCCAGCTCTACCGACCTGACGTTGCAGTAGTCTGCAATGAAATGCAATCTCGCGACCTTGGTATGTCCTGTGTAGAGACTAGCATAGCTTTCCACATCTATTTGCTCTGCAATCGCGCCCGTTCCTCCTCCTCCTCCTCCCGCACGGTTGCCTCCCGCTCCTCCTCCTCCTCCCATCTCGTCCATCGTCTCCCCTCCTCCTCCCTCCATCAGATTATTATTTCCTTCTACCTCCCCCATTCCTGCTTCATCTTTCAATTCACTTCCTTCAGGCATGGAGCCAAACAGGAGAAAAACGTTCTTGCAGCACAACGTTTCTTTCTCTCTCCAGCAGATATTGTTGAATCCGTCAACACAGGGACTGCAGAATGCAAAATCCTTTAGGCTTCCGGGCAGGCAACAATTGCATGCAAATCCTCTCTTGTTAGGGTTTTCACTTTTGCGTTGCGAAAGCGCCGAGAGGATGTACACCTGCCAGGCTTCTCGTAGGGTTTACGACGGGGAAAAGAAGACGATGACGATGATGACGCTTACATCAGAGCTTGGTATATCCTTTCATTGTTGTTTGCCTCGCGTTGTGCCACCTTCTGTTCTAAGTAGGCTGCAGTGTTGCAATGCTTACGCTGTTTTCCGAGCTTCTCGCCGTCTCCTCATGTGCTGGCCGTCTGTCTTCCTGACGGAAAATGTGGTCGAGGGAGCTGTTCTGTAAGGCAGGGAAGCGGATTCTGCTTCCAGCTCCAGGACAGGGGGCTCCTGTTGCTGCTGCGCAACGTTTAGCTACGAGAACGGCGGGAGAGTTCTCGGCTTCCGGAGATGAGGTTGGCGACAGAAATGCCGATGTTTTTGATCGAGAACTCAAGAGCAAGCAGGTAATCTCTAAGCTTCCATGTATTCAGTCTTGTATCGGATGTATACATGCGATGCATGCATGATTCTTTCAATTAGATTTGTTGAGAAATCTTTCAGAAGATTATGGATTATTATGTGTTGAACGACGCAGAGAGACAGGGCGGCATGGCTCATGCATGAGAGCGATCCGATTCTGGATACGGTGACGGAGAATCTGCTGGATCGACTTCAAGTAAGTGGCTTTACGCCTGATCATAAATCTTTATGCTGCTGAATATCTCCAACTGTCAGAGTGGATGCTGCTGTGGATTGCAAATTCCTACGTTCATTCTGCAAAAACCTAAGTCGACAAAAACGAAGACGGGTGTCATGGTCTCTGGATTGCAATTAGGCCGTGATGTTGTGATCCACCAACTGAAATAGCTTGATCCTGGTGGAGGGTTGTGGGTTGCAATTTCTTACGTCCATTCTGCAAAAACCTATGTCGAAAACAAAGATAGTTGTCATGGCATCTAGATTCAGATTGGGCACTGATGATGTGATCCACCAACTGCATTAGCTTGATCCTGGTGGAGGATGGTGGATTGCAATTTCTTACATCAATTCTACAAAAACCTACATAACAAATGAATGAGTGAAGATGGTTGTCATGGTGTCTAGATTGGGAGTAGGCTGTGATGTTGTGATCCACCAACTGAATTGGCCTGATCCTGGTGGAGGATGGTGGATTGTGATTTCTTATGTCCATTCTGCAGAAGCTTATGTTGCAAATGAAGACAGTTGTCATGGTGTCTAGATCAGGATTAGGCCCTGATGTTGTGATCCACCAACTGAATTAGCTTGATCCTGGTGGAGGATGGCAGGATTGCAAGCGTATGTTTCCAACAGCATTAAACTTAGGAGGGGCTCTTGACCATGTGCAGAGAATGCTTCATGGGCGTGGTATGTATGTGTGTCCATTTCTTTGGAGAAGATGGTGTTCAAGTTTTTTCTCTTTCTTCTCATGTTTTGGTCACTTCTAAATTCCAATATTGTCATGATCAAAGATTTCCCTGGTTTCCATCTTTGTGAAGGTTGCTATTTAGTGAAGCAAAACTGCTCTGGCTGCTGTGCACTTCATGGCAGGGGGAATTGAGAGGTTGATCTCAATGGATACCTCTGTTGATATGATTGGAAGATCCAAGAGGTTGGCAGCCATGGATGGCGTAACTGGAGAGGAGGCCAAACGTTCAACACTGGAGAACATGCAAATAATTGCTGATGAAGAGTACTTACCTTTCCAAGCAGGGTGAGATGAACACTCCCTCCTTCCTGTCTCTCTTTCTTTTTCCTTTTTCCATGTCACAGTTTCTGTGTATTGTGTCTTCAGTTAGGTTCTTTGAAAAAAAGCATCATAATCCTTGTCCGTGAATTGTTGTACACACTTTTGCAATATTGACCAAAATCCCTTGCTTTGCCGGGTTTACCTTCCGGACGAAGTATCCAGAGAAAGCAAGTGCTTATGGGAAGAGTTTTAGTGGAACTCTTGAAAGTTAATACAATATCATTGTATGCAGGTGAGTCACTCTCCTGGGATAAGTCCCAGTTGATGCACTCCACATTCTGTGGCACCCTCCTTTGGACCGAACTCAGTAGAGGGGTTCTTGCCACAAGGCTATGGAAACTGAAGTTTTATTGTGCAGTCTCTGATTGTAAGTCACTTCTGTTCCAAGGTGGGATTTCCCTTCATCAAACCTTGGGTGCAGCCGTTTTTGTGAACACCAAACCTTAAACCCTGAGGCATGACAAGCTAAGAGCTTGAATGACCCCAATGAGTTCATGGCATCTGAGAGGGCCTTGGTTGCAAGGAACAAGAGTTGTGAAATTGTGAACTGATATAGGCCATCTCACTTTGTACTTCTCACAGACTGAAATGTGAAGAGCTGGTTGCTGATATTGTGCTTTTAAGCTTTCTGATCATACAACTGGATTCTGGCACATGACTAAAGTGCCTCTCCTTATCTGATTTAGGGGTGGTTGATTTTGGTGGGTTATAGTTCACTGGATGTGGTGATCAGCTCTTTGGGCCTTCACTGGGTCAATGATCTTCCTGGTGCTATGTCACAGGTACCTTTGCTTGTGTGCACACTATACATGTGATTCTTCTGATTATTTTCACCATTGTTGTGTGTTCATTTAGGCCATGAGCAACCTCAAGCTGTGTCACCAGACAAGCAGAGGATAGATGTCTTACAATTTCTTGTAGTGAGAAGCTTGACAAGGACGTGAATGGATGCACATTACTGGCTTTTATGTATTGTATCCATAAATTTTGCTGCCTTTGTTGTCTTGTCAGGGCCCTGAACCTTTGATATAATGTGAGTAGGTTTGATTAATGTGGCACAAATGGTGCAGTGCAGGACTGCACTGAAACCTGATGGATTGTTTTTGGCTGCCATGTTTGGAGGCGAAACTCTAAGGTTAAGCTACTGCTATTGAGGGAGGGAGGACTCAGAGGGTGAATTTAGATGAAACTGTTTCCTGGAGTGCTGCTAATTCATTGGTTCTAAGCTTATTCTGGGTGTACCGCCAAGGTTGTGAAGAAACAGCAATGGAGAGTTTGTGATCTATTTCAATGAGATCTTTGTGAAAAGACATCATACAGATATTGGAGAACCAAACTCACATAAATTTTGTTTATGTGCTTTTGTGTAGCTTTGTCTTCTTATGTATTTTAAGCAGTTTGATCCATGTGGGCAGTGATATCATGGCTTTTCTTGAACTGTTTCAGGGAACTGAGAATAGCATGCACAGTAGCTCAGTTGGAGCGAGAAGGTGGTGTGAGCCCTCGCATCTCCCCCTTGGCCCAGGTGCATTTGAAAGTTGCTTTTGATGGGTGAATTGTAGTTGGTCTAGGAAAGGTCACACAGCATGATTTGCCTAGGACAGTCAAGAGGGGTGGACTGGGCGGAGAGAACAAGGGGTGTGCTGAAGTCTTCCATTGGAAATTTATAAGCACAGTGTTTCACGATGGAGGTCATAAACTGCACTGCCTAGAGAGTTCCTTGTTAGGTGCACTATTGCCAATATGCTGTAACAGCACTGGTTTGACACACTTTAGCAGCGACCTACAGGATTGAGGCAACATGATTTCTGTATTGATTTTGAGGAAACCACCTTGGGTATCAACAGGTGCAGGGGCATAAACTTTCTAGTTTTCTTTAAAAGTGAAATTTGATTTAAGTGCTATGTGGCCACTAAACAGGTCCGAGATGCAGGAAACCTGCTGACAAGGGCAGGCTTTGCACTGCCAACTGTTGATGTGGATGAGTATACAGTTCGTTATCCCAGTGGTATGTTGCCAAGTTTTCAGAAACTTCAGCATGAAGATAAATGATGTATTGTAAATATGCATGTATGCCAGATTGTCATCTGGAACCTGCTCCTGACAAGCATTGCATGTTCTGCAACAGTTGCAGTACACCATGGTCTTTGAAACTTGGAATATCTGAGAATGAGAGAAATATGAGACTTGGAGATGAACTTGTAGAACTCTTCCTACAACCATGTAACCCATCAGATTGTCATCTTTTTGTATTTTGATGTATTGGCAAGGGGTGATTTACAGCCATGGAGTTGATTGAGCACTTGCGTAGTATGGGGGAAGTTAATGCAGTTCGCCAGAGGAGCCTGGTAAGACATGGATAGAGTTATGAATGTACCTTCTAATTGGAAAGCAATCATGTGGGGCATGGCCAGCTCAATAGGCATCTGACATGACGAACACTTCAAAGTGCAACCTATGGCCACAAGAGTAACCAATCTGGCCAGGAAATATCCTTAGTACTTTCATGATCTGTTTCTGATTTCTCCTTGTTGAACCCCCTTCTCATGATGAAAAGTGGATGTCTACTAGGTTATGAGCAGGGATACTGCTCTAGCAACTGCATCCATATATCAGTCAATGTTTGGGGAATCTGATGGCACGATTCCTGCCACATTTCAGGTCGGTCCCTCATCTACCTTAATGGAGATCATTATGTAACATGTTTATTCCAGTGTTCAAATTCTTGCTTGAGATGCTCACATTAATAGGAAACTGATGATGTAAGCTTTGGGATTGTCTGCTTTCACTTTTTCATGCTTCATGAGGTTGGAGTTTAGTGCCATAAGTAGCATATAAACAAAATGTCACTGACATACTATTCAATGCTAGAGGATATGGAGGATACTTGTCTCAAAGCTTTTTGTGTTGCAGGTGATTTACATGGCTGGCTGGAGTCCAGATATTTCACAGAAGCAGCCCAAGAGGAGGGGGTCAGCAACTGTTTCTTTTAAGGATCTGCAGACTGCCTTTCCACCTGATGCATTTTCCAAGACCTCAGATGATCCTAAGTCAACATCTACCACAAAATCAATTACTGAACTTGCATCTGAGAGTAAGGAGAGGGAGAGGACAGGTCACAATGAAAGTGAGGAGACCAGTAGGACTACAAGATTACCATCTGGTTCATGGTTCAAACTTGACTAGTATTCCAAGATAATTGTGTTTGATATCTGAGTTCCTTGGATGGTGAAGAATTTGGCTCAGCTTGTGGTCATAACTGCTGAGAGAAATCATGTTGAGTTGAAATGGAAATCTCTTTTCTGGTGGATGTTGATTGCTCCTGTTCCATTACGCTGATGTTATATTTCAGTGTCATTGCTTCTGGGCATTCCAGATTTCACTTGGAAGTTGGATGTGCTGGGATAAAGCTCTAACCTGTGATTTGCAGCTTTTAATCTTTTGCACTATGGTAGAAGTAGGTGATGGATTTATTTTATGCAAGTTGAAGCAGCAATTCTTTTACAAAGCCCTGGAACTCAGGATTTAAGTGGGGTCTTTTGAGGCTGTCACAAACATCTCAGCAGTTACAGCGACAGGGAAACTGTGATACAGTCTGACTATAACCCAGGAATGAGTTGTTGTAAGCGAGATTCCTATTAGCTAATAATGATCCTGCACATCATGCAACTGGCATGATGCAAGCACGAGAAGTTGGGTGGAGGGAGATGGTGTTCTGGGGTGTGGTGCCTGGAGGATGGAAACTATGAAGGTGGTATCAGTCAGCTTAACAACTTGGATGGCTTGATGCAACCACAAGAACTGAAGGTGACTGCAGGGTGAGGTGGGTAGCACAAGATTTTGGTGCTTTGAGTGCAAATTCCTGTAACTAATTGAAACCAATGCATTCATATGACTATGGGCTCAACATCCAGCCCCACTGCACCATCAGTGTGGAGGCTGCTCTTAGGCCAATTTTTGTCTTGTGTTGGTAAGATTTAGTACCCAAAGTCTCTGTCAGTACCGCTGTGTCTGGAAAGATTGAAACAAGGATATATGAAAATTGGTGTCTGGAAAGATTGAAACATGGATATATGAAAGTTGGTTCAGAAGAAGGTTTTTTTTCCCCCCTGGGGGAAGTTTCACCAATTGCCAATTGGTGAATTCAAAAATAGGAAATGTGAATGATAAGTGGGTTTTAAGTTTTGGGGTTTTTCATTCCTAGAGTTTGAAATGTAAGAATAAAAGTTAGAAATCACAAAGATTTCTAGATCAGGTTCCAACACAGAGCCAGCGGTACCGAAGGATACTTAATATTTGTACTTCCATGTCTCATTTATAACCTAATTTGGCTAAATCTTCTTATGGGTGATCACCATTTTGCATACATCACAAAATTGGAGGAAAGAAAAAAAAAGGTTCAGAAGTTCATTTGTTTTGTCATTTGCAACCCTCATGTCAGTTATGTTCCAGACTTTTACATCCACAAACCAAAGCCTTGTACTAGAACTGAGAAGTGAGAACAGGACAAATCTGGGTACCATGCATTGTACTCAGAGCCCAAAATTGCTTAGAACCCTATTTTCAGGCATACCCTCAGACTCACTAGTTTTCTTCTTGTCCTCCCTTTTACGCATCCTCCATTGATCACCACCACCTTGACTAAAACTAACCATCGTTAAGCTACTCCTCCAAAATTGAATAGGGATCCCAGGCTCCAGCACTGATCAAAATCACAGCTTCTAGAAGCTTGTGCTATATATATTCCATGTACCCAAGATGTATATACTAATATCCTAAAAATTATCTCCCTAACATTCCCTATTTTGGATGTTACACTAGTGGTAAATGTTTGCTAGTTTCCAATTTGACCACCTTGTTGATTTCGTCCCCCTTCTCATATTTAACATCCCTTCACATGATAGCATGCTTTCATGTATTGGCAAGTTTACCTTTTCATCTCTTTAGGTTGCATTTGCCTATTCTATGTTACGATCACTATTGCCACATCAAGTGTAAGGAGTTACGCACTAATAGCCCAAGTTGCCTTGCTTGCATTTTCTTGAACAATGTGATTTCCTTCTAGATGCTTCGATTCATGTGGACATGGTATTTTCCACAATAGTTAGATGTGGCTTGTGATTTTTCATGATCTCAAGATTAGGTGTGTCTTTCCTCATTTGAACAACTCATTGGTAAAAGGTTGAAACAATTTAAAGATGTTTAGTCCACCATAATTTGTTCAACATTCTTTTTTCAAACATCTTATGTTCATCAATTTCACATTGTTTCATGTTTGGGCTTGGGCGGGGGAACATGGATAACAATACAACCTAACCTTCCCATGTTCCACTTGTCCTCACTCTTTTTTTTCAAAGCCTCTTGCATTAGGTTAAAGTTCCCCCTCCTTCAGTTGTTGACCTTCCTCATTGTACTTGTAATCAACCCACTAACCTTTTGAAGTATCCACCTTTTGTCCTACACCTTTGATAATGAACACATTGGGACACATGATGTAGGGCATGACACTTTACATGCATTGCACGTGAAGTTGGCTCTCATGTGCTTGGATGCACTCAATTCATTTCAATATGTCCATTGATGTGTTGACATAGTCAATTTCAAAGATGAGGTTCTCATCTTCATGGATATTGTTATGGTTAGTCCCACAAGGAGATATCTTCTTCCTCGATGAATTCCCATACGAGGCATTGTAGCTTGACACATCCAAAGGAAAGGAGTTACTACAATTCCACATAAGAGATTAGGAGTTCCTTCCTCTTGTGTGAAAATCTTTAGCTCTATATGTAGACAATCTGTTGGTGTTTTTCACACTTATGCCAGGAAAGCATGGGCACCCAAGCTTAAGGAAGGTCTCCTAGTCCAATGGCGATGATTTTCTTATGCAACAGGTTTCTATTGCCAAAAGGTGCAAGCTTCCTCCATTTAAGGGGATTGGTACAATTTGGTAGTAGTGGGGCTGGCTCCATCTTCACTTCCACCTTTACATATCCACCTCCCATCTGGATACTAATGTGCTACATGCTATTGATAATTGAGCTTGGATTTTGATGGGCTGCCTTTTAGTAGTAGAAGTGGGACATCAGCCTCTCATTGTGCAGTTTTCAGTACAGATCTTTGTCCTTCCCTTTTCAAATACCTCCTCACTGATATGTTCTGTGGCAGTAAAGTTTGATAAGCTTACATTACCAGTCCACTTCTCAATAAAGTTTCAAGTATGTCTTAGAAACTTTTCTTTGGGGACTAGTTTTGAAACCTCAATTCATAGTCACCCTGTAAATACAACGAGGTAAACAAGTGTTGCCCAATACTTATTCTTAGCCTGTTGTGTTTTATCCTATTTTCTGACAAGGTGGGCCAGGAATGTGCTTAATACCATGGTCGCCTAACAGGTTCTACACTTGGATGCCCAACATTAAATATAGTTTTTCCTAAGATTTTGGCATAATCATTAAGAAATTATTAAGGTGTATTTTTTACTTGTTAAGTCTGGTGGTAACAATCTACAGCCGTCTAGGTGAAGTGCAACTTCAGTCACCCTCAGTTGGAAGATTTGTCTCCCTTATTTTCTTGTATGTGAGTAATGGAAGTTGCAGTAGTTTTTGGTGGAAGTATACTTGATTGTAGTCTTTGTATACTGGAAATGGTCTACTGTAATGAAGTTAGAAACAACTTTTGCATTGGAGTTAATAGTTAATACAGTTCGTATTGACTTGTTATTATAGCCTCCAGACAGACTCCACATACTGGAGCTGTTGTCTGTAGTTACAGAAATAGGAGTTGCATCAGCAATAGATCATTGGAGCTTTTACAGTAAACCCAAGCTGGCATGGAAGTTTGTGTTAGTGTTCAGCAAGAGAAAACTTTGACTTGAGCCAGTGGGGAGGAAGGGGGAAGTCTCTTCCTTTCCAACCCTTGACTCTAGCCAATGCTGAGGTGACTAAGAACCTCTTCCTTTTCAACCTGTGATCTTTAAAGGCCAAAGCTGGCCAGGGTCAACCAACACCTACAGGGGTAACTTCACCTTCTTCAGTAAGGCCATATTAAACCCAGGAAATGTTAGATTTGGACTCAAAGACCCTGATTTTAGTAGGATATATTTATAATGGTTAGAAGCAATTTAAAAGCATTTTGAGGTTTTTAGTTTTTACCATAGTACCAGTATAGGTGCTGGTTCACCAGTGAAGCCAAAGCTTGAGGTGACAGAGCTTCTCCCTTATTCAGTAGCCACTGCTATCCTCACTGTAAGGTGGGTTCCATATGGTTAAATTGGTGAGAGCCTTGGGTTGGCAATGGCCACCCAGCCTAGTGAGGCGCTTCCTATTAGGACTGTATTTTTCATACACAACTTAGAAAGTTGTGGCCTGTGTGTGTGTGCCATGAAAAACACTCGGATGAGTTTTTCTATTGCTGGTGGGTGCTGGTTCACTCTAGCCCTGCTAATCAAGCAACCCAATCTATAGTATCGGGCCTATTGCCCAGAGCAGAGAAAAAAAAGGAACCCAACATTCTTGGCTTCAGCAGTATCAGGACTGAAAGTTGCCAAACAATGTGCCCAACCCAAAACTGAAAGCACATTTTAACCCAAAACTGAAACACATTCAGCATGTGCATTCAACATTGTAAACCAGATTATTGTGAAGAGATTTTGTATTAGTTTTTACTAATACTGCCTCTGAGCTTCAGAGTCCTTTCAGAAAACGTACCTGATCTAGTTTGAAGCTCGTAGTTTAGTATCAACAGCAACTAGTAGAGAAGCACCAATCACTGGATACATGAGCTTTTTTGTTTGCATAGGATCTGTACCACTTCACTTGAAAGCTGGAACTCCCTCTCATTCAGTGAAATTGTTGCAAAGACTGAGCTCAGACAGTGACAAAAGTGCCCAAGGTTTGTTGGCATATCAAGTGCACCACCAACCATGTGTTTCACCAAACTTCTGCAATTCCTGTCTGATTGGCACATGAAATTTGGACAACCAACCAAAGAACTCTAGAAAGTTCCTGTCTGTTCCAGCCCTGAAAGCAATGGGAATGATCCCTTTCCAGTAGTTGTCAATATGGACATTTACCAGCTCATTGATTTTTGATACAGCAGATTTTACTCAAGAATTTTGACATTTTGTAGAATCCCTCTACTCACTGTAATTTGCATTATTTGCTTCTGCCATAGTAGAAGAGAAAGCAAAAACTGCACACATTCACTACTGGATACCCACTGATTTATACAACTTTATTGTAATCACTGTATCAAATTACAAAGGACAGAATTGCCAGTGCTGCCTCTTGTGAACTGAAAAAAAACTTCTAAGCCCAGAAGTGACAACCCCAAAATAAAGTCTTCCCCTGCTTCTTAAAATAACACTTCCAGAAGGGTTTGTACATGCAGATCTGACCATAATATACACAACATACCAGCATGGTAGAGACAGTGTTCCACAGAAACATCTGTAGCAACCATTGTCAGAGTGGTTGCAATCAAAATTCTGCAGAACTGCAAGAAGTGTGCAAGCTCAAGCCAAGTCTACTGCAGGCAGGCAGTTCTAATCAGTTTTACCAGGTTGCTTTAAGTAGCCAGGAGAATTTGATCTTTGTATCCTCTCTAATGAACAGAGCAGATGCCAACAATATGCTAAGATCTTCCTATCCTGGAGGCACTTTGTTAGTGGCTACTCTCTCATGGCGAGGCCTTGCACCTGAGTCTACATCTATTACTAGCAACGGACAATATCATGCCAGAGAAAGTTGAACTCCTGTGACACACAAAAGATGCTTGTGCCAAGTCAAACTTGTAATGTAAGAATTAAGAACTGCAATTTCAGTGGGGATCACCCCTGTGGAGTTTTAGCACAACAGTATCTGACTGCAGATCCCCTTGTGTGCACACCATTTGGATCACCGACCCATTCATTGAGTTTTGATCAGGGAAACTGCTACTTTTCAGTCTCCAGATTTTGCAGCAATTTATCTTTCGTATATCATGCCACTTCAACATATGCTTGCCTAATCTAAGTTGATGTGCAAATGGCACAATTTCATAAGATGGTGTGGAAAATAAACTCAACAAGCCAGGCATTCTAGACCCAAGCCTTGCACATTCCAGATAAAGAGAAGCCCACTCTGCCCCAACCACTTCGAAACCAGAAATTCAAGATATAAACCCACAACAGTGTAAACAAAAACACTTCCCTAGTTTCACACCTTAACATGAGATGGGAAAACAACACACCAACCAGAGAATCATGAACCTCATTTGCCTTTTATTGATTCACTTCTCTTTCTGATCAATGAGCAGCAAAAATTTACATTTCACTCTGTGATGACACAGTATGGAAGACTATCCTCAGCAAACAAATCAAAACTGAGAAAACCTCCTGTTGTGAGTGTGTGTGGGACAGAGAGTCCAACTTGTCTATGGCCTTTATCAACAATCTTGATCTGGTCCAATCTCCAAACTAGTACGCACACCTACAAATATTTGGCTTACTTCCTGCATCAATCAAGGCAAGTGTTATGGCAGTTGAGAACTTGTGAGCAAGCAAGACTATCAAATAATAGTGAGTGCCGTGAACCTCAACAAAGCATGTTTCAAATGTCTATAGTCAGCAAATCCTTCTGCCACTGGACCAATAGATTCTTGAACAACTGAGCCATCTCTCAAGATGCAGTAGAACAACTTTACCAAAATCAAGGAACATTTGAGCTCTCACCAGTTCCAATATTACATCAGCCACAGTCAATCGTCTGAAAACATTCCAGTTCTACTTAGTTATGTGATATATCATACTTGAAAGCCCCCTGCAAAAAAAATTGAAGAGCAAAATCAAGTCATATGTCTTTTCACATTTCGCCTTCAAGTTTCCAAACAGCATCATGCATACAATAGGTTTTTCTATTGGTCCATATGGTTCAGAAAAATCTGGATATAACACCTATTGATAGCTGTTACACTGTACCCTGACTAACAGCATTAATATTCCCTAACCCATCCATCCTCCTAGAGATACCTACATGCCTTCTTGTATCAATCTGACTATGATAACTAGTCTGACCTGAACTTCCCAAAACTGGCCATGGTTTACTGTAGTAAAGATAAGGCAAGGCATGGAATGTAGACAGACTACATGCCCTGCCACTACATCCAGAATAGGAAATGCAAAGAATTCATTGACAGCTAAACCATGCTTCCAACACTCAGCTCTGCAGCCAGTAGAGCTGTAAACAAGAAATTTCTGCAACTGCATGAGCATAATGAGAGTCAAATAATACCTCTGTAAACAGACTGTCCAGCTGGCAAATGAGCACTGTAGAGATCACCTACTTTCCTTTTTTTCTTTTCCAGTAACACAGAATCCTTGCCCCATTTTCCATCCAGTGCAGCTCTCCCACTCAAGCTCTGATATCCATTGTCATTCCTGACATTTGCCACATAAGGTACTGCACAAATCCACCAAAATGCACAGAGCATAGTGAGAAGAATTGCTCAAAAGTTCATCATAACCTTGGATCCACCTAACCATTAAGCAGATTTTGAGGTGGTACCTCAGTGGACCACTCCTGCCACCTGTCAAATTGAGCATTGCCAATGGTAAATCCTCCCAAAACATGCTAGCTTTGCCCATGGCAGAAACAGGTTGCACAAGGAACAAATGAGGGTCAAGCCAAACATTAAAAAATAAGTATACTTCTAAAAACTAATTACCTTCTGTAATTGTGAGCTCTTCAAATGCACCAGGTGGTGGAGAATCAAACTCAAAACCCAAGGGAGGCCCATCTTTTCTCAATGGTCCATTAAGCTGTGACTCAACAGCTCTAATAGCAGCCAGCTCAAAGGATTCTGGCTTGGAAATAGATTTTGACTTTGGACTGCTTGGGTTGCGTGGTGGCTTTTTGGATTCCTTCAAACTTGATGCACTTTTCCTCTTTGTGGTAGCCTTTGGCTTCTCAATCTCTTCATAACTGCTATCATCAACATTCACGCCATTCATCTTCTTGACAATCAACACATCATCATCTTGCTCTTCAGCAAGGACAGCAGCTGGGTAGCCATCCTCTGATTTATCATCTTCTCTGCTGTTCAGATCAATCTCCCCTCTCTTTGTCGATGGGAGTTCATCACTGTCTGTGTCAGCCTTGATGCGATTTCCATGAAGGGTCAGTTTGTCATCATCTATCCCATCACGCCTGTCCTTGTGCCTCCTGTGTGTGAACCAAACTCGCAGCTGCTTCTCAGATAGTCCAATTTTCTTGCTAAGCTCTGCCCGCACTGCATCTGATGGATACTTGTCCTCTGCACAGATATGCAGTATGGAAAAATTAGAAAAAAAATAGGTGGAGAGTTTCCCTCCAGAGATTGCAACAACACACCAAGCCTGAACCATAGCAAACACCTGGTTTCCTTGAACACTCTTATTTATCCATTATATACATAGCATTCTGGTTCACCCACACAAATTTCCTTCCCCACTTATTTTCAATCCAAAAATGCAACATACAGCATGCTGTTGAAGTGCAAACAGGCATGGACTAAATTCTACAGTATCCACATCTAACATCTCATATAAACAGATACCATGTTGGGCATCCTCATATATGGTAGGTCATGCATGAAATCATGCTTCATACCAGCATAGGTCTTCTCCAGGAGTCCAAGCTGCAAGGGACTCTTCTTCCGTCTTACAATCCCTTTCTGATTTTCTGGTGACTGGACTGGCGAAGAATCATTGGATGCCATCCAAGCCTATCAATTCCACTCCTCCACCACAGATATCACACTACAAATCTGCAGAAGGACAGTCTTCATGTTAGTACTGCTAAAGTCACAGGGCATCACACCTGGTACTTAATCCAGTGCAGCACAGATATCATGTCATCACAGCTTACTGTTAGTTAAGAATTGAGATACAAAACACTGCAGCTCAGCAAGCCATGAATGCAGGAAACTAACATGCAGCCCCTTGAAGGATCACCAAGAGTCTACTAATTGACATTATTCTTTGGAGTGTCTTCAATGGCAATGTGTAGACAACAACCAAGACACATGGAAATCAATTGATCAACACACTTTGCAATTAAAATGTTTACTCCAAAAAGATGCCCTTCTTGTGTCAGGCCTGAGCCTGTTATCAGAGAATGTGGACATGCACAAGAGGCCTGAAAACCTCCTGTCAGCATGAGATGAGAGCATAGTGCACCACCCATCTATGAGAATGATATATGCGATCTCACTACAAGATACAATACAGCCTCAGATTACACCAAACAAACTGACAAGCAGAAGAAGCAGGACAGACTATCAAAGTGAGAGCATATCAAAATACAATATGTGAGATCATCAATAGCAAGCAACAATCAATCATTCAACGGAAGTCTTACAAGCTTATGTTCCAGGCCACACCAAAGAGACATTCTACATGTCATTCCCGAGCAGCTATGGACATTGTCTATACTCTGCTGAAGAGTTCAATGCCACAGACGGTACCAAGAAAGTTCGACTTTGCTATGCTGCTAGAGTGAAAGAGATAAACCAAGCGGAAGCATCGAACAGAAGGGTCTCGGAGAACCAAGCTCTTGGCCGAAGAACCAAGTACGAAACAGCCATCAGTCAATAAAGCGGATCACCTCAACACAAGGGAATCGATCTACAAAGAAATCTCTGTGTAGGAAACCTTCCGGGAACTGCAACGCTGCTGCATCCTATGAGCAAGTTGTTAAGATGCTGTCAAGATCGCTGTGTGCGAGAACATATCTACTTGCCTGCCAGCATCCCGTGCCCGACTTCTCGTTCGCCGAGAGATCTTCTTTCGTTGCAACTCCGTCGTTAGCCTATAACCTCCGATGCCGCACGAGAGAACAAGTAGAGGATAAAGTCCGATCAACTTTGCGAAGACAAAGGTGCCCGCTGCACAAGAGGGTTTCAACGTATCGGTTCCCGCCGATCGATTCAGCTGACCGAGAACATCAGATCCTCTGCTTCCCTTTGAAATCTCTTCTTCCTTACATCATCGTTCACGATCGATGTGCCAGGACCAACTTGTGCTCGATCCTCGTCTATTCTCGGATTTTTTTTTCTCGGGAGCCGCCTGCGACTCTCAGGGTCCAGTTTCGAAACGGCCGAGGCTCTTCCTCTCCAGCCGCAAGTATCAACCGAAGCTTCAGCAGAAGGCCTATCCTCCCAAACCAAGGCACCGAAGAACCAAACACGAGAGAAGCGATAGTATTCACGAAACCCCAGTTTTCCCCCACTCGATCTTCACAGAGTAGCTCTCTGGGATGCTACTCTTGCTAATCCGGCACACGCAACAAACCCTGCAAGTCTCCTCCTTCTCCTCCTCCTCCTCAACGGCCAAACAAGAAAGAAGACACAGAAACCAAACTGCGTTCACAAGGATCCGCAGATCTCTCTCCACATAACCATGAGAAAAACCTTTCACTTGAACACACGTTTCTTCTGCCTCTTTCTTCTTCTTCACAGAAACTCGTTCTCCTAGCGTCTTCACAGAAACATGTTCTCCCTGCTCTGGCCAAAAACTCAAAAGCTTTTCTGACAGCACTCGCAAACTCCAAACCCTGGTGATAAGGAACACTTTGGTAGGAGCATCAAAGGCCACAAGAGCAGCAAAGAAGAAGAGGAGACGACAACGACAAAACGGCGGCAAGTAACACCATGAATGTTGTTGATAAGAAGGCGGCATGGCTGTAAAGCAGCAGCAGCAGGGGGGGTAAGGGTGGTAGTAGCAGCAGTAGGCTTGGGAAAGGTGCGGGAGAGGAGGGGGACGGGTTGGGCGAAGGGAAAGCGGGGTTAGGGGGGGGTGAGACCGAGACCGTAGCAACAGCAGCAGCTCAGTTGCCGCGTGGTCCACGACGACGCCCCTTTCCCTTGCTGTTACTTGCAGCAGGAGCCACAGGCAGTAGCAGCAGCAACGACAGCGTCGTGCGCAGTCAAAACAGAGACCCCCCCCCCCCCCCCCCCCCCCCCCCCCCCCCCCCCCCCCCCCCCCCCCCCC
>Ga0209611_10001146_pt1 | contig 43907 bp, 37 predicted proteins | sample S1TSphgellanicum_3_FD_187693 | JGI IMG/M metagenome (GOLD analysis project Ga0209611, IMG submission 187693) | Host-associated microbial communities from peat moss isolated from Minnesota, USA - S1T2_Fc - Sphagnum magellanicum MG (SPAdes) (version 2) | ecosystem: Host-associated > Plants > Peat...
TATATATATATAGATAAAAAGAAAAATTAAAAATTAAAAATGTTAAAATCAAGCACTATGTGAGATTTTCAATAGCCAGAATATGACCAAAAGTTAAGAAAAATCACCACATTTACATACATGGTTCAACTAGGTAGCCCAAAATATTAAAGGATGTTCTTTATATATATATATATATATATCTTTTTATATTTAGCTTGTAGCCAAATTTGGCTAAATTTTCCTATGGATGATCACCACTTTGGCTACATCACAAAATGGACAAAGAAAACATTGCACATGAGGAGAAGTTCATCATCATCAACTGCAATGAAGAAGAAGATCAAGAAAACTCATCATCAGTGAATTAGTAGCAGAAGCAGCCATTTAGTTATATATCATCAAGAAAATCCTCTTCTGTTATTCCAACTGCCAAAAAAGTTGGAGTCTGTTTGTAGTCTGGAGCTGTTGCTGCAAGAGGGGAGTGAGGTGAGGAAGCAACAGAAACTGTAAAGTCCTAACTTACTCTTGATGGGTGAAAGAAGAAACTGCAAAAAAATCCTACTCTTCTTTAACTTAGATGGGTGGAAGAAGAAACTTGCAAAACATCCTAGTCTTTTGGCCTACATGGGTGAAAGAAAGAAGAAACTGCAAAAGTCCTACTCTTTTAACTTATTACATTTGGTGGGAAGAAGAAGCTGCAGAGTGCAAACTATATTGTAAGTAGTCATCTCTCTTTCTTGTCAGGAAACATATAATGATGCCAGTTTTTTATTACCTTATTGTTAGTTTTGGTTTGGGGGTTGCTGGGGTGGAAGAGAGAGAGAGAGAGAGAGAGAGAGAAATGATTGATTTCATTAGTAGTTTTAGTTCCATGTAAGTGCTTTTTTCTTTCATAAAGTTTGGCAGGGTTTCATCATTTTAGCAAAATTCTTTTTGTTTGTCAAAGCTTTTGGCTTGTCTTGTTTGGGTTCCCTTTGGTTGGTTAGTGTTGTTGCTAAACTCAAAAGCAAACCAAAAAGAAAAAAAAGGTATTTCTAGAGAGAGAGAGAGAGAGAGAGAGAGAGAAGAGAGCAAAGATAAAAAAAAGTGTTTCTACACAGAGAGCGAGAATAAGAGAAAGAGAGATGTTTGACTTCATCACCACCTAGTTTTAGTTTTTAATTTGTAGAAATTCTTTTTGTCAAAGCTTTTGATTGTCTTCTTGCATTCTCTTTTGATTATTTTTGTTTCTAAACTCAAAAGCAAAAAAGTTTTTCTACAGAGAGAGAAGAGAAGAGGAGAGAGAGAGAGAATTCTAGTTTTAGTTTTTGGCAAATTTTTTGGGTCGAAGTTTTTGCTTGTCTTCTTGCACTCTCTTTTGTTTACTTGTGTTGCTAAACTCAAAAAACGAAAAAGTGTTTCTGGAGAGAGCGATAAGAGAGAGTGTGTTTGAGAGAGAGAGAGAGAGGGAGAGGTAGGTGCTGCTGCTGCGAGAAAAAGGCCATGGAAACAGACGAGGTTTGCAGTTTGCAGCTGTGAGACAAGCGTCTCCGTGGTTTCTGGGACTTTGTTTCTGTAGAAACATGCATTGGAGTGAATGGGTTGTCGTCAGTTTCTTGTCTGTTTTGGAGTTTTCTTCTGTTGTTGTTGCTGAGGGATTTTTGCTCCGGAGTTTTTTTCTTGTTCTTGTTCTTGTGTTTCCTCATTCTGTTGCAACAAAGTCTTTTCCATTTTTCTCACCACGTCGGAGCTCGGATCTCGAAGCTCGAAGGTCAAAGAAGAGAGTGAGAGGGGGGAAAAGAAAAAAAGTTTTGTGGAAGTCGTGGGAGTTGGGGAATGCTCAAGATTGGGAATTGCTGAAGAGTCGAAGAGGAGGAGGAGTAGTAGTAGGAAGAGATGCTTTTTTTGACTTTGAGGAGTCCAAAGTTTTGTGAATTTTTTTTGGTTTTGAGCAGATTTTTTGTAAGTTCGGATTTTATAGATTTTGGAGAAGCTTTGAAGAAGCGGTTATTGTTGCTTTTGGATGAGTTTGACAAAGAAGTTTTAGTACCGGAAGAGCAGGGGAGAAGAAGGAACTGAAGCTCATTTATTGACAAGATTTTGAGGAGCTTGGAAAAAGCTGCAAATGCCTTGAGAAAGAAGAACAACAACATGTGAGAAACTGATTGAAAGTTTGGTTTCAAGAAAGTTTTTTTTGAGAAGGGCTGTTATGGAGGAAAGTCGAGACAAGCTTTGAGTTCATGAGGGAAAAAAAACCAATGGTTTTGGAAAGATTTGACATGGTCTTTTGTAAAGCTTGAAAGGATTTCAGGGTTTTGGGAAGAAGTTTTGCAGAGAAACTGTTAGGGGAAAAAGATCAAAGCAGCTTGGGGAATGAACGAGCTTGGTGTTTAGGGTTTCTACAACTCCAGCATTTCCTGGATCAAGCAATTGAAGAACCTGAAAGGAACCTGCAGATTATGGGTGAGGCAGAGATTGATCTTCGATCCAGCATGGATGTGGATGTGGAGGAGGGTGGTATCAAATGTGGCAATGACATGTTGGGTGCTGCTGCAGTCTCAGTAGAACTAGGAGAAAAAGGAAAGAGCCTCCACAACACCATACAAACCAGTTCCTCCTTGCAGTGTGGCAATGATGCACCACCACCCATGTGGACAATGCTGCCAAAGGAATTGATCGAGAAAGTGTTTGCATACCTGCCCCTCCACAGCCTGTTCCAAGTACGCACTGTGTGCAAGCTGTGGCTGAACATGGGATTTTCCAACAATCTTGTGAAGCTGCAGGCTGAAGCACCATCTTGCAGTCCTTACTTCCCTGTGTTCTTCTCCAAAGGAAGTGAACGGGGGTGGTGTGCTTATGACCATGTCATGTGTCAATGGCTTCATCTGCCACCCCTCACTTTCCTTCCTTGTGAAGCCAAATGCATTCTGGCTGGAGATGCCGGGCTTCTGTGTCTGAACCAGTCAGTCAGTGGCTCAACATTCAGCTCCCTCTGTGTTTGTAATCCCATGACCAAGAGATGGAAGGTGCTTCCGCCCTTAGCCCATGCCTGGGAGCCTGGAATTACACACATGGTGGTTGACCCAGATCAAAAGGCATATAAGCTGATTGTCACACTGACGCACTGTGTGGAGAGCACACATGTGTTTGACTCACAGCAGGATTGTTGGCAGGCAACAAGTTGTCTTCCTCCTCATTTCCTTCTGTGGGGGAGGCGCAGCTCAGCTTTTGTCAGAGGCTTTCTGTATTGTGTTGCTCTTGAAATTGGTGGTCTCAACATGGAGGGCTTGATAGCCTACAATGTGCACACAGGTGTGTGGACAGAAGTGCATGAACTCCCTCGAGGTATGCGTGATGATCCCTATGTGCTGTCTTGTGGAGGGCATGTTCTTGTTGTTGCTGCACAGAAAAACCCAAATGGCAGACTGACCAGCATCCGCATTGTGGAATTCAATCTCAGAACAAAGAAGTTTGTGGAGGTGACTGAGATGCCACAGAATGTAATGCTGGAGGTCTTTAAGTGCAGAGCAGGGTGGAAGCCTGTGGCATATGGTGACAAGATCTGTGTTGCCTCAAAGAAAACCTTACAAGTTGCTGTATATGACATGGCTCAAAAGACCTGGTACGAGTTGCCGAAATGCCCTCTCAATCCCAAGGTTGATGTTGCTCCTTTTTGTTATGGTCCAAGCTTGCAGAGCTTATCCTGAGACAGAAAACCTCCCATCATCCCCGAGCTTGCAAAACAACTGTCTGTCTGTTTTTTCCGGAGACAACAACAACAAACTCCCTGCCAAGACAATTCAAATGTCTTTCAAAGAAAAAAAGCATCACCCAGGATGATGATGATGATGATGCTTCATCCCTAACTTGCCCCTTTTCAAGCGTCTCAGTCGGTGAATTGGGTTTTCAGCATCCGCTTCTGATGGAAAGCCCATGACTGACTACAAATCCTCTCAGTCAGTGAATTGGGGTTTTCAATATCTGCTTCCTCTGAATGATGGGCATGTCCCCTAAACTACTACACGTCTGAAGAAGTCAAGCTCTGTTTTTCTTTACATAAAACAGCTTGCTTTATACAGGGACCACACACACTTCTCCGCCAATCAAGGAGTTCTCACTTTGATGATGATGCCTCAAGAATTTGGTGCTTGGAGAAAGTGTTTAGGAAACATAGTAGTGGCCAAGCTGAAAGTTTGACAGAAAAGTTGCAAATTGTGTGTTTATGTAGTGCAAGAGAAACATGGATAATTCTAATGTTTTCCTTGATTTGGATTTTTCTATGTCTGACTTTTATACCTCACATTGACAGTCTGTTATGCCGCTTTCCTCCTTCATGAAAGGGGCATGGCTCTCACTAACCTGACACTTCCCTTGCCACCATTGTAAGATCTATATGCCAAGCTGGTGCTTCCAAAGTTATTGGCACCACAGGTTTCCAACGAAATCAGGGACACTGAGTTTGCATGGGTGGTTGGGATATGGGGGCTATTTGCTTTTTGTTTAAGGGATAAACCTTGGGAACTAACTGACAGGATGCTACCTGGAGTTCTGTCAGGATTGATACTGCAAGCCTTTGAAACAGCTGCACTAGAAGGAACTAGGAACTAGCAGCAACCCACCAAATCTTCCCCTCTTCTCTAGTGAGATCTAAATTTCAGCATGTAGTCCAGTGCTAGTGCCCTCTGACGGTACCTGCATCAAAGGAACTGAGCAGAGGTGTGACATTCCTGAAAATGAAGGAACTGAGCAGAGGTGAAAACATTCCTGAAAATGTGGGACCTAAGGAACTGAGCAGAGGTGAACGTTCCTGAAAATGTGGGATCGAAGGAACTCTGCAGAAGTGTGAACTGTGAACATTCCTCAAAATGTGGGGCCTGCAGAGGTGTGAACATTCCTCAAATGTGGGACCCAAATGGAACTTAGCATTGTTGCCTAGTCTCCCTTTTCTCAGAGAGGCAGATCTCCTCTCCCAACTCAAATTAACTCAAAGAGAGTGAGGGTAGGATATGTCAGAATTGTCATTGACTTGTTTCCAATACACAGTAGAAATAGGAGATACCGGATTGTTGACTTGTATCCTAGTGAGCTTTGCTGAGCTCAATATCCTATGCATAAGGTGTTGTTGAACAGACTCAATATTTTACACCGAAGAGCAACCCTTGCCATTGGGTTTGCGAACAAAGCTCAATATCGTATGCATAAGCTTTTGTTAAACAGACTCAATGTTTTACACCAAGCCAACGTAAACTTTGATCACATTGGAAGTTATGTAGCTACTACATCTTGAGCTTGATAAAAAGAAAAAAGTTGAGAGAATTCTGGTTAGGACTGTGCATAAGGTCCTATGCAAACAACAACCTAGTGGTGCCCTTACAAAGTCTATAAACGCTTCAATGCAAGATCTAGGGTTTCATTAGTATGCAACTCGAGCGAGAAAATGCACTGGCTTTCGAGAGCAGCAGGAGCGATGGCGTACATTCACGTCAGGTATGTATGCATGCAGCCGCATCGTCTCGCATGTCCTTAAGCAGCGGCTCTCGGATCCTTTTATGCTGATTTTTCTTTCCGTAATAGAAGATATATGCATTTGAGTCGAAGTTCCCTCTTTCCGGAATAAGTAAGTATGTTGCAATTTTTTGTCAAAAGAATGTCCGCCAGATCTGCCACAGGCTCAGAAAGGGAGCAGGGAGCAAAACTCTTTATTTCTAGGCTTTCTGTTGTGAGTTCATTGTTGAGTTTCTCAGTATTCTGCAAGAGACAACATCCAGTTTGTTTGTATCAAGGTGCCTGTTATCATGGCATTTGATCTGCAGAGAAATGGTTGCGAAATATATTGGATTTCTCTCTAAGAAATTTTCATTCTCTGTACTATGGATGGCCATGTGTATGAACTTTGATATATGTTAGCATGTACTGTTCCAGGGGACATAAAAAGTAGGTGCTTGCCATGGAGACTAAGCATTATATTTGTGACTTTTTGGGCCATCCTCAACTTTATTGGCACCTTTTTCACCACCTTGTTCTCGGTAAGCTATCTTCCTCCTAGGCTCTCTTTTTGCAGGCTCTTGGAAATGAGTAATTCACTTGTAGGCTGACTGATGCAACTATTTTCTTGAGCGCATAGATGAAGTGCAGTTTCTGTAATTGCTATGGCCTACTTACCAAGTGTGCAAACTTGCCTTACTCCTGATGCAGTTGGAGGAAAGTAAGACATATGGGAAGAAATCTGGGGCTAGAAGGCCCACTGGCTTTGGTCATTGGCCTGGTGGGTGGTCCTTCAGGTGGCTCAGGAAGGGGTCCTTATGGTGGCAATGGTGGTGGTGCACCTCATGGTCTGGACAATGTGCAAGGGATTGATCACTGTAAGTTCATGTTCTCTATCCCATCATCAGTGTTGTTGAACCATGAACCCTTTCTAGATAATGCTAGAGGGAATTATCCAGTTTGTATAAGTGTTTTTGTATGTTGCCTATGCTGTTTGGATTTGGGCCTTCATTGAGCACTAATGGTGGAATTGCAGCTGCTGTTCCCCCTTGTGATTCTTGCTGTGCGGGTTGATCTTAGTGTTTTGGTGCTGATTGAGAAAAAACAAGGCTGTTTTGGAACTGGTATGAAGTCAAGCACAGCTTCAGCATGCCAGTCTGTTTTGAAAGTTGTTCACTGTCTCAGTGTTCTATTGATTTGATAGATGTGTTCTTTGATGTGTGTCAGGCTCTTCAAGATGTTAAATAGATAGGCGTATGTAAGGTACATCTGTAGATTTATATCATGACACAAGGGTAGAAACTTTGTGAATATCACCTAATATTCACACCATGTATATTACTCACAATGTCCACAAACAGAAAAGTTTTGCAATGCCTTGCTTAATGTCAAAATAAAGCTTGTGTTTTGTAAACACCTTTATTCGGAATCCATGGAATGAGCTGTTGGATTGAAGAAGACAAGTGAATAATTGAGGGTGATACTAGTCAGAAAGGCCTGATATATTCAAAAATTCTGAAGCCTGCTTTTCTGTTTCTTTGCTCCAAAAAAGCAACCCAAGCATCTGAAAGAATGTTCATTTGTGCTTGGTACAGTTTTCTCTAGGTTTGTCTTGCCGAACCGATGATGTCAATGCCTTGTGATGAGCTGGTCTATTTGTTCAGGAATCATCAACATGGCAGATGTGAGATGGAAAATTTGACTATTTCTATAAGAGAAATAAATGCATAGTTGTAACGTAGGTCACATCATTTGCATGGTTTTGGGTTCAGTGTTTTCAAGGGTGAAGTGTTTTCATGACTGATGAGCTAATAAAAAAAATTCAAGGGTGCAGTTAAAATAATCTGTATACATAGTTTCTGTTGCATTTCTGAAAGCAATTGGAAGATTGATCATGTTGGCTAACATGTCATAGGTTTGAAACTATGGCATTGGAATCCAAACAGAGGAAAAGTGGGTCCAGAGCAGTGTTGGTTGGGTACCGTAATGGACATGGTTACCCAGGCCAGATTCTAATCTGGTTCCAAGAACAGAATCAGAACTGGATCCTGGTTCTGGATCCGGGTAGACCTAGAATTGGATGGCCATGATCTGATTATTGGAATTGGGTGGGAATCGTTAAAAAAAACCTGGAACTGAACTCAGGTTTTGGTTCCAAGATTGATTGAGAGTTGAAACGGGATCAATTTTTTCACATAAATCTGGTTCCAATTCCATTTCATTTTGTTTTTTAATGTTTTCATTTTTCAAGCACACTACTATTTTTATTTATTTTTGGGTTTTTTTGTGTTTCTCAAGCACATTGCTTTCTCATTTTTGTTTAAGCACATTGCTCAAGCGCTGATGTTTTTCAAATCTTTTTCTCTCTCAATCTTTCATGTGATTTTCTTGAGCTCTTTGTAGCAACTTCAAGCAAGCATCAATATGCAATCAAGGTAAGTTGTGTATGAAGTGCACTCATGGTGTTTTTGCTCGTTGTCATGTTCATTAGCTGACTTTTGTTTCCTTTTTCTTTTTTGTTGTGAAGATGGTTTGGTGATAGTTGTGATGATAGTCGGCTAATGAGTTTTCCTCCTCAACATCATCATTTTTTTGCTGGTCACCTTGCCCGACTTTTCCAAAGTCTTAAAAAATGAAAAAAAAATCCTAAGTAGTCTTTTTTTGGTCTTTCGAACTTGCAAAACCAAAAAAAAGACTCCATGTATATATGACTTGCAAAAAACGGAATATTTTTTTTAATGTTATTTTCAGGGAGTCCTTTTTCGGTCTTTTGACTTTGCAAGACCAAAAAAAGAACTTGGAAGAAAAACATGAAAAAAACAAAAATAAAAATTGTTTGAAACAAATTAAGTATTCCATTTTTTGGTCTTGCGATTTATCAAAAACGAAAAAAAGATTCCTTGATAAAAAAAAGGGGGGGGGCAAAAAAACTTCCATTTTTTGATTTAATGAGGGTTTAGAAATAAGGTTTTTTAAAGATTTGAAACAGGGCAAAATCAAAGGTTTTCAAGGGTGACAATTATTCAAGGTATCTGTTACAATTTTAGAAACTCTACGCGGGAAACCACATGGCAATGACCCAAGAAAAAGGGTTTTGATTCAAGAGAAACATTTAATGCAAATTAAGGTTTTAAAATAGGCTAGTTTGTATTAGTTTACTTTTTTTTTAAATCAGGTTAATCATTTTTTTTCGTGAAATAAAAGTTCTACTTTTTGTTTTGCATAGTCCATTTTACTGTTTTGGATGTTGGAACTGAAATCAAAGGAAACCCAAAACTAAAGATTATGGAATTGGGAACTAAAATTGGCTGAACTTGAAAAAAAAGAAAAAAGAATGAAAATTGGAATCATCCCTTAATTAAAAAATTGGAACCAAAATTGAGTTTCATATTTGAAAAAAATTGAAATCGAATCAAAATCAATCTATTGAAAAATGTTAAGAACCAAAATTGAAGGGAAGGGTCCCTCCCCTCTAGAATCAAAGAATTAACCAACATTAGGTTAGAGTTCAACTCTTTAGAAATCCATCAATGTCAATTTGATTCTTTTATTTTTGCTCAATCCTTGTTTTGAAAATTATGAAAGATTGAATATCAAACATAGCAATGATAATATGAACATTTTATATGCTACTGAAAGTTTTACATTAATTGTCATACATTTTACATGTTAATTGTTAGATTTTAAAATTGATTGTTTAATGTATTCAAGTTAAGTGTTTTCCTTTTAAATCGAGATTCATTTACTTTGATCATTTAAACCTCTTTTTCAAAATGTATATTTGATATTAAATTTTGTAAGAAGAATTCATGTAAGATCTGTATGTTGTTTACAACTCAATTCTCTGAGTTAATTTTTGAAACAATGAATGAGAAAAAATTCAAATGTTTTTTCTAACTCAATATGAACAAATTGTTTGGTTTTTTTCACTTTTCTTTTTTTTTTGGTGAATTTTTTTCTTCGGTCTAAAAATCATTGAGTTTGGGTTTTATGTCAACACAATTTTAAAACTTCAAAAATAATATATATAAGGTTTGTGCACATTCATTCAACTTGAAAAAAACATTTTTTATAGTTAAGTTTTTAATTCACTTAAAAGTCAACATTGAAGCCCAGCTTGCACATTTGTTTCATTTTGTTCATTCAATCAATGTGACTTGTTAAGAAAACAAGCCAACCTATTCTTATTCAAATAAGAAATTGCCCACTGGCCTAAAAATAATGTACAAACTAAATAAATTAATGCACATTAAATCAACCTAATTCCATTAAAGCCCATATAAAGTCTTGGTTTGGGCCTTGTTAACACATTTTTATTTTCATATTTAATCACTTCCAAAGGATTTTTTTAACATGAATTTTCTCTCCATTCTTGTGAACATGGGTCTAAAGTTATTGCTCATTAATGCATCTGTCATAGCTTGTCCAAATCTTTCTTAATAGAACAAGAAAGATGTGAGGTGAATTCAATGTTCAAGTGATGTGTAATTATTGTTATTAAATTTTACGATGAAAAAAATATTTGGCATTCGGTTGTGGGTTTTTTTCAATTGAAAAATTAGAAAAAAAACTTGACAAAATTTTTTTGTTACAAATGTTTATCAAAAATGTTAAAACTACAACCCAATGTTGTGATAATTGAGACAAGATTAAAAATATATTTTCAAGAAAATACAACATAATGTGTTACAAATGTTAAAATTATTTTATGGGTTTGCTTTAACAAGATGAACCAAAAGTCCTAAAGGCACAGCAAAGGTGAATGGCACACGTATTGATTTTTATCAAGGACATTTTCATGTTGGGTTTCCATTTAAATCTCAAACACTAATTATCAAAAAAAAAAATATCAAATGTTGATGCTAGTTCAATTCAAACTGGAAATGCACTTTCACAATCTCCTTAGTGCACAATTCCTACATTTCAGGGTTCCATCAACACATTTAATTTTAACATTCAAGGTATTAGTACAGGTTAATTTTCTCGCACATACATCAATTTTTCTAAGTGTTGTTAACAAAGTAATGACAAGGAAAAAATGTAATTGAATGATGAAATTGCAATTTTTTTAAAAGAAATTAATTAGTGCCTTATTTTGTTTTGAAACTTTGAAACTTGTGATACAGAGGGAGGCAATTCAAACACCCTTTTAATGTTAAGGAAATTTTTTTTTAAATTTCATTTGTATCGTGCATGAAATAAAAATTTACACAATCTTATGAAGATTAAATTTTAAATACAATGAGATTATGTTTATCCATTGAATTATCTTGCACATTTATTACTGTCCAACAAAGTCAAAATATATTCCTTAAGGTTACATTGTAATCAAAATGAAAATAATGTATCTCTCATTTATTTCACCAATAATTTTAATTCATTCACCTTTCAGTGCAACTAATATGCACATACCAATAAAACTGAGTAGAAGATTTCATTGTTCTCAAATAACATGTATTATTAATTTACACAATTTTTTTAATTAACAAAAATAATGCAAAATGCAACATGCGAAAACAATCATAAGAATTTGACCAACCCATGCATTAATGTTTCAAAATCCAAATGTACTTGAATGAAATTATAACATTTGTTCATAGTCTAAACAAATTAAATTTGATTCACCACGTCTACATTTTGAAGTTTATAAACTTTGATTAAGTACAGCCAAATAAGGTCTGCAACATCATCACAAAGGTAATGATAAATTTGCACACTTTTATCTTGAATAAGAATTTTTTATTAAAAAATTTGTGATTAAAATGCATGATAGTGGGTCAACAATTGCAAAAAAAAAAACAAAGAGTCACAGGAGAATGATAAAAGAAGAAAAAAAAAGCTTAAGAATCAAAGTAAAGGGGACATAGTAAAGCACAGAGAAATAGAACAAGATGAAAGAAGGGGAAAATAAGGCAAACCGAATATAATAGGTGCAAAGAAAGCAACAATGTGGTTGCAAGGGGTTTTGCTGCTGCAGCAACAAAAAGATATAGTTGTTTTGCCCCACCTTCATTATTATTTATTTTAAAATTTATTGTATTGTCCTTCATCTACAACTCCTTACGACAAATTGAATTAAAAAACGAATCATGTCTTAAATGTGTGGAACATCGTGTTACATGGGATCATCATATTTATCATAATTGGGTTTAAGTTCACTATTGTAAACTTAGGAAAGATAATCAGACCTATATTAAAATTATCTGTGAAATCACCATCTCTTTTACCCCCTATCCTCTCTTTCAATGGTATCCCCAAAGTAATGAAAGTTTACTAAATCTCAGTATGAAATCTTGAAACTCAGCATTTAATGCACAAGGTTCGATTAATTATAGTAGTTGTATAGGTAGGAATAGTGAAAACATATGTAACAGTAGTGGAGGTGGTTAAGAGAAAGGAAAGAGGGATGAAACTTAATTTACCACCAAAGGTGGAAAAATTAGTTTGGGTCTCAGTTACTTCGTTTTGTAAAATTTCATTCCTAGTTATGCATTTGATGCCCTATTATGCCAAAACTGGCCGTTCTTGGCCCTTAATCGCTTGACTTTACAGTGAACTCTATTACATTTACATTAAATTTGCATATGTTTATTATGGGGTATGCAATTGTTTTAGAATTAAGTTTAGTAAGTTTTGTGGAATTAAGAATACATGGTCAATGGTAGATCAAACAATTCTCATGACACGCATGTCTTGAAAATGAAATTATGAATCTACTAAGACAAAATGATGGTCCCTTACAAACACGTTCAATGGATTTATAATATCATTTTGAATAGTATATGCTACAAGATTCATCAACCAACCTCTAATTGAAATGAGACAATGGACATGCTAAAAATGATCCTAATCCACGATGGGATTTGCATCAATATTATTTAGTTAGAAGGATGCTTGAAATTTTAAAAATTATTTTAAAAAATTGTGACACCTGTATGTGTTTGGATTTAAACCATCTCCACCGGTGTTCAGTAATTGACTGCAGACAGTAAAATTTATTGCGAAAAACTCAAAATGTGCTGGTTTAGCTCACGAAATTGGTTTTATTGCACAAAATTCGGGCAGCTTGCCGTGGCTAGTAAAAGGCGCAACACAGTTGTGCACCTCCCAAAAAGAGTGTAATAAATTAGACCTGACTGCGGCTCAGAATTTCTCATTGGTCGATCATAATGATTCGTCCAGGTGGTTTGCTATTAGTAGTCCCCACATAAATGCAGTTCCGCTTACATTTTCATTGGTGGGGTTGCCAAAAAAAACCGCTAAATTTAGACATTTAATTTTATTATCCAGCGTGACACTGAGCACCGGTGGAGATGCTCTTAGTTTGTACCTTCAACTTAAAGGTGAGTTTGTAATGTCCATTGGTAAGGTTCATTTGAGAGATTGTATTCTCAATCTTTATTCATTGTTCCATATACATGGGTTTTTGCTAGTAACATTGTGATTAAAATGATTGTACAGTTAAGTTCATTTTGAAATGATTGGTTGTGTCTAGTTTGACTAAAATCAAAATTTGATATGTTTCTTTTGATGGAAAAAAAATAGTTATATCATCAAAACCAACACTATGTTGGACACATGACACATACATCATGAAATTTTAGATTTCACTAATATGACTTAATAATCTAGATATGACTGATTATGATTGTAATGTTATTTCTGATAATGTAACAATATTAAAGTAATTCAAAAAAATTAATTTAATTTAAAAAATTTAATACCCAAAAAATGAAAATAAATGATGCATATGATGTTTTCATTTGCAGTTTAATTGTTCATATAAGAATAAAAATAAAAGACAACATTTCAAATATATCAAAATGACATGTGAAAAAACGAAAGATAAAACAAAAAAAATTCATTTCAATTTTTTTCTTTAAAAAAAAACTACTATCTATGTGAAACTATAATTAATTAATTTTAAATTTTAAAATTGAAAACAATTAACCTTTTTACAAAATGAAAGATATGTGGATTTTGATTACATAATTTCAGAATTGAAATTAGTTTCATTTTGAAATTTATAAAAATAAAAATAAAAATAAAATTATGATATTTGACAACATATAAAACTTAATGCAATTTTTTACCATTTGGAATTTTTTAATTTATAGAATTAATTAATTGATAATTTTAATAAATTATTTTTAAAAAAATTAATGTAAGTACATTTTATAATTTGAAATTAAATGGTATTTGAAATTTCAATGCAGTGATCAAACTTTCAATAAATTAAATTTAATAATGATATTAAAAATGTAAATGTGTAAAAAAAAATTTTATGGAATTATGGAATTATATAATAAGGTTATTATGTGTGATATTTTTTAAAAGTGTGTTTATATAGTTTGTGATAACAATTTATGTCACCATGTGGGGTGGTGATTGGATAATAAAGGTTTTAAGTTGTGGTCAAGGACTTGAAGGCTCAAACCCCATTTTGGACATGTTTTGTTTGTGATGTAACCCCTCTTGTTTCTGTTTTTTTTAACAATTTTGTGATGGAGCTAAGATGGCAATCATCCATAAAAAGGCTTAGCCAAATTTGGCTATAAATGAATTGTGAAAATAAAAATGTGATGTGAATTTTTTTTGCGATTTTTTCTGAATTTATGGCAACAGAAAACCCCAAACTCAGTTTTTTTGTAAATCTTTTCTTCACCAAGTTGTGAAATTTCACCCACATAAAAAGGCAACTTCTTCTGGTGGGTTTTTTTCTCAGGCTCATTCACATGAAGGAGTGCATCCAGCTTGTTTTGAAAATAATAATTTTGTGTTGTCACTAAAGTGGTGATCATTGATTAACAAATTTAATCAATTTGGCTGTGAACTAGACATCAAAGTCAAAATATTTTAGCATCCTTCTATATATTTGGCTATCTATTTGGCTATCTATTGGAACTCACATTTGTAGAAATCTGGCTAAATCTTTATTTTTATTTTTATTTTCATTTTCATTTAGATTTTTATTTTTATTTTTATTTTTATTTAGTTATTTTTTATTATCATTATTGCTTGGGGGGAAAGTGGGGAGGGAATTTGGTGACAAAAACCCTAAAACCATTTTTTTTCCTTTTCTGTTTTTAATTCTGCAAAAGGAAACAAAAAACCCCTGGTTGTCTCTTTCAAGTTGGGAGGACTCAAATAATAAGTTTCATGGAAAAGACAAGAAAATGTTTGTGTCCTTGCAAGGGGTTTGTTGTGCCCTGGCCCCTGCCCCCAGAGGGACAGGGACTATCGCATTTGATCCAACTTTTGGAAGTCTTACCTTATTTTAAATAGTTTCACATTACGTGAACCGGTTTTTTGGTGAAAGTGTTTGTACTGTTTAGATTGAAACAGATTTATTTGGTGTTCAGAGTGGGGACTTAGTACGTAGATGTCCAACATCTTATCAATCGGCAGGGCCAGCATGTTTGTGATGCCTTGTTTCTCCATGTCGTTTGGGAATTGGGAGACTTTGTTACAATAAAAGGCTTGTAACCCATGTTATCTATGGGAGACTTTGTTACAATGAAAGGCTCCTAACGCATGTTATCTATTATTCGGTGGACACACACACAATGTTCAGTTAAGGAAATTTTAACCTCATCTCATGAACCATAAGTTATCTTCCTTGAGGAAAGCTTTAATTAAGATTAATTAACATTCACTCACCAACCACACATGAAATAAGCTGACTTTCTATTATTTTAAGTTCTGAAACTTCATATTAAGCATGCTTTGACCATGGAATGCAGTCACATTAATAAGCATCATAACAAATTTAACTTCCACCTGTTATTTCATGTTTTAGAGTGAAGATTTTATACTAATGTTGCAAGTTTGTTGAAATGTTTACAAGATTTAGCTCCCCCTTTGTCCCATGGCCTTCCTTGTCACAAGCCATAATCAGTCTATCTAAGATCCTCGTTCACAATTAGTCAATGTTCTCTGAGTGAAAACCGAGCCATATGTATTCCCAGCAGTGAGGTATGCTTTTTGGGCTTTGGATGGAACACTAAATTCAGTCACAAACTACCAATGATGCTAAATTCAGTCAAGATGTTGTTGCAGTAGCTGGTCAACCTGTCACTACCATGCACCTTGCCTGTTGAAAGTTGCTGGACAAGTGTGTAACTCTACCATTATTCATTACCACATAATCATTTTCTGTGGTTTTGAGGAGTGCTTCACCTGTTTTCCCCCTCATTGCAGGCATGTTCTCAAACCTCCAACCTCTAGAGCCTTATCATTGGGTTTCCATTTCTCAGTTCTACTAAGGTTGACTTGAAATGGAAGTATAGAAAATTCTCACTAGTTGTGGAGACATTTTGCTACTCATTTTTGCATGCCTCCTGTAACTGCATCCTAACTTTCTGTGCCATGTTGGCCTTCATTGAGCATACCTACTATCAAGAATGTCCATTTGCACACTATTTTCTGAACTCCTCTTCGAAACCCTTAAAATAAAAATACAACACTTATCTGCAGTATTGGTCAATACTCATACATCTTGCAGTAGGAAGTACTACTGCTGAACACTAAAGCTTGTTTGCATTGTTGCATACAATTTGCAGGAACCTTTTTGTCCTCTACTGCCCCTTCCTAAATACTGCACAAATCAATGCAAAAGAATAAGTACATGCCATACATACAGATTGCTTATTAAACCAGAGTTCAGGTACAGAAACCAGCCCCTTTTGCCAGATTCAAGTTGAAACAGTAATATAAGACAACCAAAACAGGTTGAAAAGCCTCGTGAACACACCATGAATATGTGATTCCAGTAGAGCATTGAATTCCAAGCATGTGAATTGCATTAGGATGAACCTGTGTTAGACTTGTGGAAGTCTGGAAAAACCTTGACATGAGAAGTTGGCATCATAAGCATAACAAAAGCATACTTTGAAGCAGAAGTGTAAGGGTTTAGGGTTTGTGACTTAAATCTAGCTTCGCTAAATGACAATAAACTCCAATGTGATTACGGTTGTGGAGGCGTTAAATCAAATCAGAAAGTATGCTGAGTTTTTGAACCTGGTCCTTGAGGACCCACAACCCTAATGTTCTGTTTAAAGATTCATGATATCGAATTCTGGAAGCTTTTTTTCCTGTACATCCTACTGCATACTGCCACAGCTCCCTCAGCTGACAAAATGCCTTTGAATCCACATGTGCCCACAGACAGCAGAAAAGACAGTGGACCAACACCACTCAACCATCCACTAAAGGGGTTAGAAGTGATGACCAGAGAGTCCAGATTGTCTCTGCCATGCATGCTTCAGATTACTAAAGCTTCCATCATTGGGACAGTGCAAACCGTTTTACAAGTGCCACTTTATACTAATGCAGGACTTCATGTGATTTAAACTGTAAGTTGCAAAGGTGGTGGACTATCTCACTTTCCCTTCTTACTTGAACTCCAAATGACCACACCATGGTAATGAGATACGAGATTTTTTTCCTTGAGGAATTTGCCTACCTCTCAGAGCTTGTGAAGAGCCTAAAAGTTCAATAGAATTTGCTCCTTCGGCACACCATCAGCCAACAGCAGTGCAGTCACGTCCTACATAAAACAGAAAAACCAATGCCAACACTTTCAGCATACTAAAGACTATGGCACAACTGACATAACACAAAATCAGTTAACAATCAAGCTTGATGTTTTCATCACCTCATAAAGAAAAGCACCACAAACCCTGCTCTGTGAGAGAGTCTGAGTAGTCCTCCACATCAGAACAGGTATATGAGCAGAATTTTATCTCATGTGAAAATAAATTCACTTTCTACAGGACACTGCTGTACCTGCCACCATTAATTGGCAAATTTTGCCTGAAATATTTAATTATTAAAAAAATGGGTCCAGCAACCCCAATTAGAATACTTCAGGACTTTGAGAATCAAGTATAAAGTACACAAGGTCCCACAAAAAACCTTGAATGTACATCTGTAATGCAGTGGCTTGGACTGCTTTCCATGTTCAGCAGGTTTAGAGTTCAATTCTTGAGAAATCCAAAAAAGGTCAGTTCAAAACTTCTATTTTTTCCTGAGTTCAAAACAGTCTCTTGAGAATTATTTAGCACTGAACATAAGTGACTGATCCTGTAGTATCTATGAAATTGCAGAGAAATCTCCACAACAATAACTTGAAGGAAACATGACAATGAGTGGTGTGGTCATAACCCTATGAGTCGCTCACAAAGTGTCAGACTATATCTTTACCTCCTTCATCACAATTAGAACAGTGATGAGCTGCTCATGACTACTAACCCACTGACTTCATCAGCTTCCTGATGATGGTAGGTGCAGATTAAGTATTACAATAATCAGCTCCCAAAACTTGGGGCAAAACTGTTCTACAAAATTCTGCATCACTGAGTTTCTGTGGCATTTGAAACAGGACACACTGCTACTACAATTTTCCACAAGAGCCAGGCAAAAACAATCAAAGGATCAAGAGACCAATACAGCCAAGTCAAGGGTGTGCAGTTTAGGCTTAGAATAATATACCTGAGCCATTTCCTTGTGGCCACATAAGAATGCACCTACTTGAGCTGCCTTGATAATGCCCTTTGTCTTTGCAAAAGCAGCCTGAAAACCACATCCAATTCTTCATATCTCAGGGACTCGTCCTCCAGTGTCCATCAGAATCTACCAGAACCAAGTAATTTAGACACAAAGATGTATCTATTGTAGTGCAGAGTTGGCTGACAGACCAGTGGACCATGAGCAAAGAAATTGAATTGCGACCCACTAGAGTAGTCAAGGGTCTCCTCACGCCCTAGTCTCTTCACAAATCAATTACATTTTCTCTTCTGGAAAACTTGGCTGATTTGAGGGATTTTGGCGAATCAGAATTGCAGCTTGTAGATCTCCCTCAAAGATCTCAAAAAATGTGTCATTCATGAGGTAATGTCCTTAATAGGTGGCAAGCCTCAACAACACATGTAAAAATGAAGAAAAACATTTACCTGAACATATCCCTGTTCACCAGTCCAATTGTTGTGAGGCTGAGATAGCACTGGCACTACTTCAACACCTGAAGCTTCCCAGTCCTTGAATTTATCCTGCATCAACAATCATTCGTAATCATTCAGGACACTGCAAAATGGACAGAAGAAATCAACCAAAACTGCTGCAACCCCTAACTATAGCAATCCTAATACTCTCTTGTCATGAACACACTTTCAATGAACTTGCCTTGTAGGAAGATCATCATTTCTCTAGATTGTGATTGTCAACCCTAATAACATCTTGTCATCACCACACTTTCTAGGATCTTGCTTTGTAGAGAAGATCATCATTTTTCTCGATTGTGATTGTCAACCCTAATATCTTGTCATCAACACACTTTCTAGAATCTTGCTTTGTAGGAAGATCATCATTGTAATCTAGATTGTGATTGTTATGGGTACAAGCTTTTTTTGTTTGTTTGTTTGTACCTGATATGCCATTCGGTCTAGGTTTCTTGTACCATAATATAACCGCACATCTCGCCGTTTGTGAGCATCAAAACCAGCCTCCAAGAGAGAGTGAATGGGACTGTCCTGGACAAAATGAGCCAACTGTGAGCACTGCAAAGCTCTAAAAAAGAGTCCTAATAATACAATCAGGTACACACAAACAGAAATTGTAGAAAGTGGAAGTTTTCAGCATCAAATCTTGCTTCTGCAACTAAACAAAAACTCCATGAATCTCTCGCCAGAATCCACAAATCAATCCAATAGATGTCTGTCTTCCAGAAGCAGCTATATCTGAGCCTGTCCATATGAGATTATCTGATTCCACTATGAGGTTATAACTCCACAACTCTCTCCAGAATCCGTAGAATAGACATCTTCTGGAAGCAGCTATATCCGAGCCTGTCCATGTACGATTATCTGATTCAATTACAAGGTTATATAGTTTTTCTAACTTAAATGAGCTTGAAAAATTCAGAGAAAATTGAGCTGCAAATACCACAATTTGCACTTAAGAATTCATGTAGATAGAAAGGATGGATTTCTAGAAAGTTGGTAAGAGTTTCAAGGAAAATTTCAGAGAGATTCCACCTGCAAATTATGCAATCTGCACTTCCAAATGCCCTATTCAAGTATGGATTTCTAGAAAGTTTGAAGAATTTCAAAGGAAACTTCCAGAGAGAATTGAGCTGCAAATCATGCAATCTGGACTTCTGAATGCCATGTTCAAAGCATGGATGTCTAGAAAGTTGGTAAAATTTCAAAGGCTGGAAAGATGTACCTGATGCCAGAACCAGTGGCAAAAAGCAAAATGGTAGGAAAATCTTCGGCTGGAGACACTTGTTCAACACCGAAGCCATTACCCATGACTTGGCTAAGCTCTACTTTGTCTCCTTTTTGCAGGCTGCAAAGAAGGCCTGCTGTGGTGCCTTCCACTGACTTTAACAAGAACTCTAGTGAGCCCGTGGCAGCAAGTCTTGGCGGCGATGCAATGGCTAAAAATGCTGGTTTGCTGTCTCCAATTCTGACCTGCATTTCCAATTTTGTGTGTTTAGGGTTTAGGGTTCATGAAGATACCGAGCCAAATCAAGAGAGTTAATTCATTCAAAACAACCCAGACAAAAAACAAGGAAGATCACGAGCAAAATTGCATTCTCACCTGGACAAACTGGCCGGGTTTTGTATGACCGTCCCTAAGCTCCCTGTTTGCACTGATGTCTAGCACTAGGTGGAAATGCTGTTCCGCAGCAAACCCAATGTCCGCAATGGGTGCTTCAGTCCACAACACTTCCTGCTTCCACACAGCTCTCGCCAAAGAGATTCCGCCTCCTCTAATACTACGGCCGTCATAAGCCCGACGACCAGTAGTACGCAAAGCTCTTCCCAAGTCCGACGCCCTCCATCTCCGCGAGCTAACCAACCTCGATGCTAACCGGGCACCCGCAAGGGTTGATGCTACTGCAGGGCCCCCCACTACACGGCAACCGTGTCCGCGGACGTAAGAATAGGAGCCAGGTAGAGCTGAAACAACGATGGCTGCCATCGCCGGAGCGCAGAAACGACTGCAAAGAAACAACACTGCTGTGGCGCACAAGCACACGAAGCCCGAAGAATTAGGGTTTATTGGAACAACAGTCTTTCCTTCCAGTATTATACTACCAAACGTTCCTGTATTATACAAAACTACGTTACCGTATCATACAACACTATGTTCCTATATTTTACAACTCTAGTTTCCTGCATTATATGACATTCCCTTTCTTCTTCTTCATTCAAATATCAGTTTTTAGATCAAATAAGTTTTTTGAATTTAAATAAAAAAATTCATAATTGAAATGTTTAATTTTCATATTCAAATAACAATATTCAAAATTGAAATGTCCATTTTTTGAATCAATTACTAATTTTCAGACTTGAAGTATTAATTTTGAAATTTTAAAATAATAATTTGGAATCTAAATTTCAGGTTCGAATTAAATGATTATTTAAAATATAAATGAAATTTTTTCATAGTTGAATATAAATTTTCATATTCACATAAAAATATTCAAAATTAAATGGAATATTCAAAATATTCCATTTTTATGATCAATCATAATTTTTTGAATTGAAATACGAATTTTTGGATTCAAAAATATTAATTTAGAATTCAAAATCAATTTTTAGATCAAATCAGTCTTTTTGAATTGAAAATATCATATTCAAATCAAAATTTTCAAATTCAAATAATGTTTTAAACAATTGAAATAAAAAATTTCAGATTCAAATATCAAGTTTCAAACTTTAATAAATTTTTTAACTAGTTAAAATAACAATTTTTCATAATTGAAATATCAATTTTCAGATTTGAATAAAAAAAATTCAAAGTTCAAATATTAATTTTGCGATTCATTATATGAACAATATACATATGTATGCATATTATATATATATAATACATACATTAAAATATACCCCTATGTCATTATAGAATACCTTTAGGATGTAACTAATTTGGTGACTATTACGACTAATGGGACATATCAACCTATTAATGGATGAAAATAAATGTAAAATTGATGTAACCAATAGGATGAAATTTCTAATAGTTGCGTCATAGTTGTGAAAATGACCAAAATAGTTGAAAGTTGGTCTTGTAGTTGTAAATATTCTCAAATCTAATCGCAAACAACTATAAGTCGCATGTACTCGTAAATTGAATGGTTACATTTTGACTGATTTCTACTAATGTTTAGTGGGATAAATCTTATATAACTTTAATTAGCAACATAATAACTATAAAATATTGGTAGTAGGTACAAGATAACTATTGTCTCCAATTGTGGAAGTGACACCAATTTGAGCTAAGGTTATAGGAGAACTATTATGTGATTAAGTCAATGCCACTTAACTAGGATCTACTACAAAGATTTTGATAAGATATATAGGGAAACCCCCACTTGTGAAGGAAGTAAAGTTTGAAGGTGAGCAAAATGCTTAGGACGAAAAGTGAAGCTCTTTTTCCTCTTTAGAAGATATTTTATGTGATGTGTGTGGAGGAAGAATAAACAATGTTGTTTGTGGAAAGTTGTGGTGTGTATTTGCATGGCAAAATGTTATAAGTGGCATGAGGATTATTATGAAATTGTTGGGCAACCTTTATGAAAAACTTGATGCATAATCTATGAATGGAAAGATAACATGTTACGCTAGAACAATAACCATTAGTTATGCAAAATAGTTTTTGCCAAATTAAATGTCTATCAAGCATGACAAAATTTTAAGTCACGATATTGGGTGCCAATGGGATAACACAAACCACACCCCTTTACCTAGGGGATTGTTTTTGGGAGAATATTTTTTGAAATATTTTCACAAAAGTCTTCAAAAAAATCTTTTAAAATCTTGAATTTTTTCTTTATACTATTAGTCAAGGTTTATGTAAAATATTCCAAGAAATATGTCATTTTCAAAAGTTGTGAAACACATTTACAAGTTTTTTTGTGCTTAAAAACAATCATTACAATGTTCAATGAGAAATTTTGACAACTTTTTATTCATTGGATTTTTTCAAATTGATTCACATGTTCCAATGATATATTATGAATCATAAAATATAATAGTATCTTACAATTTCAATATCAAATTAAATTGTCATTTCTAAATGTGAAAAACTAAATGAACTTACACTTGTTGTGGCTCTTGTTTGTGTGATTGGACCCTATTCAATTTTATTACAAAATGTTTTTGAGACACTTTTGAATCCTACTTATTGCCATCATCTTCATGTAATCATACATAAGTTGTCACCTTCAAATGCTTCAAGAGCTACCAACATTCATCCTTGCTTCCTTTGGGGACTTATCAATTTCTAAACCTAATAGTAACCATTGAAGTCAAACCAACAATGGGGGAATGTGAGCTTGTGAGCAAATAAAATATTTTCAATATATGTTTGAAATATGTCATCAACATCTATGGAATATTCTTGGTATATTCTTTGACATTGGGCAAAATATTTAATTATGTCATAAAATATTTTGCCATGATGGAAGAATATTTTACCACAACATATGGGATATGTGGGAGTTGAAGTGCAGATGAAGTTTAAGGAATGGATGAAAGGATGCAAAGTCATCAACACATTGACAAATGTTAAAGGTAGTTAAGTGATAATTTAAAATTTTAGGATCATCATCACTTGGTTGTGATAACTTTGAAATCTAATTGTATTCTTTTGGATTGATAATGAATAAAGTATTTTGTTTGCCCACAATGCATTACATCTTGAAGAATATGATACATGTGTTTATAATGCACCCACTTCTCCCATTCATTCAATCAATTAAGCCATCATATTCTCAAAGTCAATGTAGTTGCAAGCTAGCTAGGTAATCTCCAATCATCACATCATATTGTTTTATGGGTGGGAATCCACGAGAGTTGACAATGTAAATTTGTTCACATTGGGGTGCAACAATTTTTGTGCAAGGTGGTGAAATAATAACATTTAAAGTCTAACTTACCTCCCACATGTTTTTTTGTTGGCTACAAAGTTTGAATGTTGTAGGTTGTTGGATAGTTTTTCCATTGCAAGTTTTTTATCATGCATTTGGATCCAAAGGCCAATTAATCGGGATAGAGTGGTTGTGCTCCCAAAGAAGGTTTCAAGGTTAGTGTTGTTACTCACACAAAAAAAATTAGCTTTTTGCGGGTTCCACATGATAAAGAAAACTTTTCATTTCAAATTATTTATCAAAAGGTTACCCAAGTCACGCAATATCCAAAACTTTAATTAAATTTACAAAAAATGTGTTTTGATGTGGAAAATGAATGCATAAAGAAAAGTTTCAAGAATGTAATTCAAGAACACAAAATGATTGGAATTTTTCTTAACAAAATGATTCTATTTTTGGAAATTTTTCTTAGATGTTTACTTTTAAGAATACTTCAAGTGCCAACATACTTGATTTCTTTTATAAATAATTGATTGAATCAATTTTCGTTTGCTTCTGAAGTTTTGAAATGAAGATCGTGAAGTCCTAAAGGGCCATCAATTTCAATTCTTCTTCTGTCTCTGTTTTGCTTGATTTTCTTTCTTTTCTCTTTTTTGTTTTTGGAAGATATAAATTTTTACTTGCAAATTGTCAATAGGACTGACCAAAAGAAAAAAACACTCTAATTTTGATTAACATTTGCTCCATTATGTGATGAATTTGTCACGTCCAGAAATTGCAAAATGACAAAAGCGCACACACCCATTTGAGCCAACATGTGATGGTTGAGCTGCTTGTTGTATTTTGGAGTCAAGAACTGGCTGCTTGGAGTTTGGATGATTTACATGTTTACCATTGATTAGTGCACAGCACCTTTTAGTAGTATCCTGGAGGGAAGAGGCAAGGACCTAAGGGGGTTTACATCATTCAAGGACATGAGAATGAGAGTGCTAGTTCCAATACCTTAGAGCAAGGTAATCCCAAACAAGACATGGCATTTCCCAAATATGAAGCACTAAGAGAAATTTCCTGAGTTTATTTGGAACAAACAATAGACATTTGCAAGTATCAATGATTTCCAATGTCCACAAACACACCACATTGATGCATTCTAGGAGGCATAAGGGGGACTTCTAAGAACCAAGGAGAATTGTTAGGCTTGCATCATTACAGTCCTTAGAAGAACAATGAAATATGATAGAGACTTGAACATGCATACAGACAATGATGACATCATAGGTATGTACCACAAGGTGCAATTTCTTCTTTTGTGAGCCTCTGATATGGAGCCCATAACAATTTCTGGTAGCACTTTGGCACCTTCATCTAAGGGAGATTCTATCATTCAAAGTAACCAAGATTCAACAAATGAGACAAAATTTTCTGTTGCACTACAGCATGTTGACAAAACCAAAACAAAGCAATCCTTGGAGCATGTTGATCATCAACTAGTGCATGGCGACTCTACAGAAGAAATATCTTCATAAGTACTGAGAACCTCTCTGTACTTACAACTCAATGGAATTGAAAGATGACCTCATAATAATAAGGTTACCCATCTCTGGAATCGGGATATTTCATCTGGGACTGGACAATACCCAGGTGAGAAATGTCAGTTTGGGAAGAACAACCTTACAGGAGTTATGAGTTCATCACTGGATGAAACGAAGCTCAATAGCCCGATCTAAGCAGAACTGGCCTTGCTTCTCTCGCAGAGCACGGAGGGACTCCAATGGGGTTGCAAACTTGACCAATGCTCGCCGTTCTACAACAGGTGGAACTGACATTTTGCTCGGTTTTTTGGGGAAGGTCTCCTTTGGACTGCAGAATAAGAGAAATTTTTTATCAGCAAACAGAAGAGTCAAGAAATGTGCAACAGAATGCTCTTAAGCTTATGAATGCCCTTTTGAGAGCTTAGCCCCTGTAAAACCTGTTTGATAGCAAGACTTACACTCTCAAAAACTTGGTTGAGTAACCAGCAAGGTTGTAGCCTTGAAAGAAGCGCTCCACATCTTCACTTGTTGCATCTGTTGGTAGCTGCATCATGAGTAGCTGCATCATCAAGTGCACCCCATCCACAATTTCATTACACCCTTGACTCTTTGGTATCAAGAAATCAACTCTAGAAAAATCATCATGGCAAAAAAATAATTTCCATCCAAGTAGAATAAAGATTGTCATGTTACCGATTGTCCCCGGAAACCCTTAACACTCGTATGAATGTCATCAACATCCAGCCTCATGTCCTACAATCATCATCATCATCATCATAATCATCACCACACCATGGAGGGACAAAATAGCACCTTCTTTAAACAAAAAAAAAGCTGTAAACTTCACATTCACCAGGAGTGCAATGCATAAACTTCGTGGTGGCAAGGACAAGTGAAAAATGCGCCCATAACAACCACCGTCACAAAGTGCCATTTCTAATCATTCACACAATATAAGCACTGGCAAGATACTTGACTATTTCATCCAATCTCTTACCACATCAAGCTTCATGTAGCGGCCTCCCAGGCGACCCTTCCGCACCAACACTCGCTGTGCAAGCCGAAAACTCTCCATGGAATCAAACTCTACTTGCCTGTTGAATTCAGTTCAGTGCCATAAATGAGCAACTACACATCCATGAAAATCACAGAGAAGTCTCCATAACAATAGACATCGTGCAACACTATAATCAGTGGCATGACTTATGAGTGTCATGTGAGCACTACATGCACAAAGCTCACTTCCACCATCCACAAAAGGAAACCTCTGTGCACCACACAACTCACAAGCATTTTTTCCATGGCTCTTTAAAACAACAGATTGTAATTACAGAGTGAAATTGCAGTGTCAGTTTTTTTCACGACTAATGCAAGAGATGCTTACAAGAACCTTTGCCGATACTTCTCATCATAGATGGTAACAAGCTGATCAGGAGTCAAGTTGCAGCCTTCAAAGAACCAGAGAATATCTGATTTGAATGCATATTTGGGTGCATTTGACAACCGTGCATAGATCTTCTCTGCCATCAGATATATATTCCACAACCTCTTGTCAGATCCGAACTCTCCATTTGTTCTCTTTCCATAGAGAGAAGGGGGGGGGGGGGACCCAAAATAAGAAGCTGTAATATGGTTTTTGCAAAACCCTAAACCCTGAACCCTAATTTCAGGGCAGTAGACGGAAAGGGAAAACACACACACACACACACACAAGATGATTGCGCTGAAATAGGACGAGAATGAAATCGGCCTAGAGGTTGAAAGTACTACTTGGGCCCAGCGGAACTCGAGGTGTTGCTGCAGCAGGAGCTTGGAGATCAGCAGGCTCCGGAAACCCTAAGTTGGCACCAGAGTCTCCATCTGCCGCTGCTTCAGGAACTGGGACCTGGGTCGCTGCAACAACCACCTCCGGTGCAACTTGAGGTGCAGCTTCAGTAGTAGGCTCTCCATGCAAGTCCGTGGAAAAGAGACTGAGGAAGGTCGGCTGCTGGAGGGCGCTTGTAGATCGCTGCTGTGCAAGTCGGAGTGCTGCTGCAGCTCTTACGCCCCACATTTTTGGTGAAGAGAAAAAACAAAAGAGATGAACCAAAAACAGGATATGGGTGTGGGGGAAAACAGCAGAGAATTTCTCTGTGGGCTTAGTTAGAGCAAATTCTCATCACCCATGTGCGAAAGAAACAACAGGATTTTGCAGCCAGCGAGAAAGAGCAGCAACGACGGACGGCAACAGTCGACAACGGAGAACTGTCCGTCGTCTCCTCGATGAACGAAGCACGGGCGCAGGTGCCAATTCAGATCCCAGGATCTCAATCCAGGTCTCAGGATCCCAAGATCTCAATCCTGGCATCAGGATCCTAATTAAGGTTTTAAGATCTCAATCCAGATCCTGATCACATTAGGGATGTCCCTCAAGGACCAAAAGGTTGTTTGGGAGGGGGTCCCTAAAAAAACCTAAACGTAGTGTACCATTTCATGGTCACTTGGAAGCGGAATATATTTCAGGATCTCAATCCAGGTCCTGATCACCTTAGGGATGTCCCTCAAGGGCCAAAAGGTTGTTTCAGAGTGGGTCCCTAAAAAACCTAAACCTAGTGCACCATTTCATGTTCACTTGGAAGTGGAATATATTTTCAGGATCTCAATCCAGGTCTCAGGATCCCAATTCAGGTTTCAAGATCTCAATCCAGGTCCTAATCAGCTTAGGGATGTCCATCAAGGGCCAAAAACGTTGTTTTGGGGATATTTTGGGTGGTTCCTTCAAACTTATAAACCTAGTGTATCATTTCATGTTCACTTGGAGGTGGAGTTTTCAGGATCTCAATCTAGGTCTCAGGATCCCAATTGAGGTTTCAAGATCTCAATTCAAGTCCTTATCAGCTTAGAGATGTTCTCTGCAAGGGCCAAAAGGTTGTTTTGGGGATTTTGGGTGGGTCCCTAAAACCTAATGTACCATTTTATGTTCACTTGGAAGTGGAATATATTTTTAAGATCTCAATCCAAGTTTTGGGATCTCAATCCAGGTCCTGATCAACTTAGGGATGTCCCTCAAAAGGCCAAAAGGTTGTTTTGGTGAATTTGGGTGGGCCCTAAAAACCTAAACCTATGTACCATTTTAGGATCACTCGGAAGTGGAGTTTGTGTCCTCAAAGTGGCTCTAAACCTTAGTATTGGGGCCTGACTAGGTCTTAGGTTGAGTATCTACAAAGAAGGGACCTAGCTAGTATGGTTGTTGATGGGAGGATTGATGCCCATTGATAAGAATCTGATATTACTTTGAAGGGCTCATATATTTTGTGTTGGAAAAGATTGAAAGATTTATGATTTTTACATAACATATCATAAGTACTTTGTATTATGAATGTAAAATTGATTTGGTCTTTAGAAAGCGATATAATGTGAATGGTGTTTATATCTACAACCTAGAACCTATATGTATGTGTAAACGAGGTTTTTATTGTTTTGTGTTTGTACTAGTGTTGTTTTTTTGGCTTTGGAAACAACCTTTTGGTTTTGGTTTTTCCTAGTTTTTGATCATGAAAGGAACCTTTGATTCTAGTTCAAATTAATCACTTTTCTCTTATGAAATTTTTCACATGGTTCCAAACCGAAGTTTTGTAAGTTATTGCTTATGTTTAACCTAGTGTTGGGTGATTCTTCATTTTTAAAAGAATTTTTCATCTTGGTTTTGAAACTTTATATTTCTTTTTTGGAAGTTCTTCAAATGCGGATTGAATTTAAGCTCAGTTTTTCTCATTTAAAAACCCTTTGATTTCAATTTTTAGCACAATTTTTCAAATTCAAAAACCTTTGGACTCAATTTCATTTACATATTATACAGTCCCCAATGATAGAGAGTGTGTATAGATGTATCATAAAGCACACCCATGAAGGGTTTCACAAGTTTAAGCCCATGTGGTAATGAAAGGGGTGAGAACTTGTGAGGCACTACAAAGGTCCCATTTCTTGTGCCAATTCTAACAAAAAGATGTTAGTTCGACTTTGGTTCACAACTTAACCTTGAACCTTTGGATTTAACATTGTAAATCAAATATCCTCACCACATTAGTTTAAACCACAGTATTTATAATGTTAATATGGGCAAGGTGATATTTTGATAAGTACATCTACAAAGCCTATGTTTCAATATAAGTCATCTTGAAGTTAAATGCAAATAAATTTAAGGTTTTGTGGCTCAAATTTGGGTAGGGATGTTGATATCCACTCTTGTACATATGCTCATGCATTATGTGAGAAAATGCTATTGTGAAAGACAATAACAATAAGCTAATGTGTTTATTACAAGATTTGAATACACATCTTCATCTCAAACTTCTTTGATGATTTTTTTAGTTTATTATAATAGGGTCAAAATGCTTTAATTTTTTAAAAAGTCATCAACATATAATTTTGTGATCACAAAAAGTTTCCATGAACTCATTTGAAATAAGAATGCAATCAATAAGAGATGTTTTCATATGTTGAGTAAGGAATATGCATGGCTTGTTATTTCAAACAATGATTCTACCTTAAACATTATCAAAATAATTGAAACATCATCTTTTCATTCCCCCCATAACCATAACCCATTTTTAGGAGATGCATATAAAGTTTCTTCAAAAAAATTCATTAAATATTTGTGTTCACATTCATTAAATGTGTCTTAAGATCTTCAAGTGGCAAATGCAAAAATTGTAGAAATAGATCTCATTATTGTGATTATAGAAATTCATTTATACATATCAAACCTCCAACCTTTGGATACAATTTGCCACCAAATGATGTTTATAGAAACCATTTGGAATAGAGTTTTGATGAAGTTTAGAAACTTCTATCAAATGGAGTGGAAATGAATATCTTGGAGGTTTAAAATGTCTTAAAATATATTGTTAAGGTTTAAAGTTTGGTTAAAGTCCTTATCAAGGTTCATAACTTAAAATAATTTAATGAATTTGGTGGGATGCTTATGACCTTCACAAGGTGGGATGGGAAATATCATACTTACGACTAATTTTTGGCACAAAATAATTTGCAAAAGGTCTAGTTGAAAAAAATGGAAAATTTTGTTGACAATTGTTGAAATTGTTAAGCATCGAACTCCCAACTTGGGCAAAATTATTTATTGTCCCACCAGTGGATTATTATTACAAATAAACAACAAAAAATGTATTTTGCATGTTTATTTCCCAACTGTTGAAATCTTGGAAAATTATATTTGAAATTGCATAATTTCATTTTTTAATAAATAAATATTTGGCCAAAAAATGCCAAATATTTATATAAAATTATAGCCAATTAAATCAAATTCTATAATTCAAGGTTTTAAAAAATCTCTGCTAATGTTTCAGATTTTTAACCTCACACTTTCCTTTCATTATTCATCTCAAAATTTCAAATGGGAAAAATTTCAAATGGGAAACCATTCATCTTTAAATTAGGAAGAAAAAATGTTATGAAAATAAACACTAAAATGTTTTGTCATTTTGCAACCATTTTCTTTGTGATTACATGTAACTATATGTTGTTTCTAACTATATATTGTAATTAAAAAAATTGTTCATTCTTATTTTCAGTCTTATATGATTGTGCATGCAACAATATGCAAATAATGGTATATATGGACAATCACATGGATGGTTTTCCATCTTTTTACATCCAAGTAGACCTATAAATCCCTTCTAATTGCATATATAAACACCTCATGGTGATTAGTGTGATTTAAATGTACTATTTTGTTAGCCGCTATGATGTATGCCCAAATTATTGAAAGTGGGAAAGACAATGACATTTTGAACATGGGCAAAACAAAAGGAATATTATTAATTTTGCCATAGTGAGTTGTGCATGGTATCTTTAGTTTTCATACTAGTTGCAATAAAGGTTGATTACCTCTAAGCAAACATGGGCTTGAAATCAACATTGTCTTCATCATATTTTGATTTTCAAATCACATACCAACAACTCCAACTCTAGTAGTCGAATAACTACTATATGGATTTCAAAGTGATCAACATAAAATAGTGTGGATGTTAAAGGAGGTGAAAATAAACATGCATGATATGACATGTAACTTTAAATGAAAGCCTAATACCAACTATTTATAATTTTTTTCAAGACAATCTTGGGAATTACCAAATGGAATAATTTTATTAATTTTACACAAGCAACAAACATTGAACACCAAGCTTTAAATTGTATTTTTTCCCTTAAATATGCATGAAGCCCAACCATTCTCCTTGACCTAGTATAAGAAAATTTGTTTATATCCACTTATGAATTAGACACTAGTGAAGGTCTACCGTCTTCCACAATTGTCTTTTTCCTTTAATTACCAACTTCAAAAAAAAATCTAATAGTCAAATATAATATAAAAAATTGATGTGTGATAATTGAACTTGATTTGAAAGGATATTCCAATCGATTCTTTAGTAATCCTATAGAAGAACATGTGAGAAGAGAATCTAATTTGTTAACATATTAAAAATTTCATTAATGTTTGCCTTTAATCATGATTTTGGAAAGATGGAAGGAATCTAAATCATTGGCCAATAGGCCAACTAATTTCCATTTATTGATAATGTTCTTTCAAAGTTGATTTGTTAAATGCCTTAAAAAAATTTCCTTAGATCATGATCCATTGTATACCCACTTTCATGAACTTAAATATTTTCTTTGACTTATGGAAGAGATTTTGTCACATGTGTTTGGTTTTAGTCATTGCATAGCTACGATTGTTGGCTCTTGAGTGGCAAAGATTTGCATAACCTTAGTTATCAACAGACAGCAAAGTGAAATGGGCTTTATGATTAAGATGCAACATATAATTGACAAATGGACCATAACACCTTTTCAAGTTCAACAATAATTATGTTATTTTTAAATGTCATTTTAAAAAGAAATTGCTTGCTTCACATGTCAAAAGTCAAGGAAATTATCTATTTCCTATCAATGCCAAAACATTGAAAATTTTATACAATTGTGTATGTTGTATTTAAGCCATTTTCTTTATTTCATACTCACTATTTAAAAGGTAAGGTGATTTCACAATCACATTTGTTTATGCTTATCAACAATTCCAATATTTATTACAATATTGTTGGATAAAATGGAGACCTTATTGTTTACAACCAAGAATTGCAATGAAGAAAGGAAATCATGTAGTACTTCTTTTAGGTGTAACCACACCTGGTTACTATAAAAATAAACTTTAATATATGACCAATAACAATAACCTAACAATTATTGACCTTGATGTAAACAACCTAACATTATTGACCCTAACATTAACAACTTACATTTATCTACACTTGACAATTGTCAACCTTATCATAACATCATTGAAATTCAAATGACATTCACATCTATAACTTCTTGATTAACAACAACATTCAAGTGCCATTGTTACCTCTTTCATCACATTGGCTTCATGACATTCAAGCCTCATCACCTACCTCCTTATGCACTTCCTAACTTTTTTCCCATTTCTTTCTCACTTTGCATTTGCTTGCATATATTGTTAGTTGTGTTTCATTGTTGTTCATGTGTGTTTTTGGCTCTAGTTCATTCATTGTGTAATTTTGGGACCTTACATGTATACATGTGAGCATGATGCTATTGTTGAATTGTGGAAGGTTGTTGGATGTTACATTTGTTGCACTATGAAACAAAATTAGTGACAATCCAATCAAATAACATAAAAAGCTATCTACAAGTTTACTAGGTTTTTATAGGTTTACAATATGAGGATTACATGTTTTCTATCTACACGTCTAAATATGTTTGCAAGTTTATTTCTTTAGTTTTTTTGCAGGCTTACTTCTATTGATATTATCTATTTGTAAATTGCATTGCATTGTAAAATGAAATTATAATTGTTAAAATTAATTAAAATTAAATTAAACATGATTGTTGTGAAATGAAATTATATGTTACCATTTATTTTTATAGGCATTGGAGTAGGTTGATTATAGTAACCATGGAGTAAATCACTTGTGGTAATAACAACAACAATGTATTATAGCGCTTGATTATAATGTTACATTAAATTGTAATGCCATCACATGCCATGGAATCATTAATGGTATTGAAAAACTTACATGTGGACAATTGGTTTTTAAATAAAAATAATCATTGTGATAACAAATTTGTTATCACCAAGTGTGGCCTTGCCATTTTAACGAGAGCTTTTCATGGACATTAAGTGAAATGATCGATTGTCATTATCAAATATTTTTTATTTTGACATAATACCAAGCCAAAAATTCCAAAAATTACCACATTTTATTGTTAAACTTAATTTGAAAAAATAAAATAATGATTCATCATCTTAATGTTGAACTAGATAAGGTATTACAATATACCAATTTGATAGGAGACCTAAAATATAATTTAAGTACAATTGTAAATGTAATTTGGACCATGACATGCACATTATGCATGTTGGATGGGCACAAAATAATTATTGATCCTTATCAAATCTTTGGGGTATGAAGTTATCGATTAATGATATTGTCCATTATGGTTGAGAATTTCAAAATGGTTTTAAATGTATAGTTTTCGAGCTTCAAGCTCCAATAAATTCTTTCAAGATTATTTTGATCTTCAAAATGTCTTAAATGTATGTGATTCGATTTTGAAATTCTTATGCAAAACCTAAAACAATAGAAGTGCATATGAATAAGTTTTGAAGTTGAAGTAAAACCTTTAATTTATAGTTTGAAGCTTCAAAATGTCTCTCCTTAATCATGGTTTCAATTTTTGCATGCCCCAATTAAACCCCAATTAAAGTTTGGAATTTAATAATGTTTAATCCAAATCCTCGTAATTATGAAATTAGGTGTTTGAAGCTTCCATACTGAAACCCTAATTGAGTGTTTTGGAGCTTCAAAATGTCTTCCCAAGTAATGTTGCAAAGTTTGTAAAGCCCCGATTAAACCCTAATTAGGGTTTGGAACTTACAATGTCTTAATATGAATTGCTCAAGTAATTATCAGAATTAGGGTTTTGAAGTTTCCAATTAGTGAAAGCTTAATTAGTATTTGGAGTTTCAAAATGTCTTCCTCAGTGCTGTTACAAGTTTTTGCAAAGCTTCACTTAAACCCTAATTCATTTTTTTGAACTTCAAAATGTCTTAATATGATGAATCTCTGGAAATTACGAATTTAGGGATTTCAAGCTGCCAATCCATGAAACCCTAATGAATGTTTGGAGCTTCGAATTGTCTCAACAGTGGTGGTTGGGGTTTGGATGGAATCTCAAATCAAAACCCTAATCTACTGTTTGGGGCTTTGAAATTCTTTTGAATTAGGGTTTCAATATTCAAATTAGGGTTTGGAGCTCCCAACCCTAATCAGGCTAGGGTTTCAAGTTTCAATACCTATTCAAATTCATGTTTGGAGAAACTATGTTGATGGTACTGTTCTTCTTTGTTTCTGAACCAACGATGGAGCTACATGAAGACAGAGACACGATGGATCTTAACCTCTTCGCTGACACCGGAAATGCTTGGATCTTAGGGTTAGCCAGAGGTGGACACAAACAAAAAAAGAAAACTGTCTGTAGTCAATGAAAGTTTTAAAACTGGTTTCACAGCAGCAACAATGATCAAGAGAAACAACAAGCACAAACAAAGAAAGCATAAGTTCAAAGCATAGACAATAGTCCTGGTGCTGCCATGGGCCAAGAGGATTTCAGTTTTCACAAAGAAAAGCTTAAAACAACAAGCTAACACATACATGGTCCACGGTCAACATACCAAAGGTGGAAAGACTTTCTCTGCAGCACATGGAGAAACTGGAGAAGCCACCATTAACTGCTCAAGAAATTCCCCCGTCCTTCAGACAGAGAATCTAGAGAAGAGAATGCGAGCGTGTGTTCGTGCCCGAGAGAGACAGAAATTTTTGATCAGGTGCGGGATTGAGGAAGCGGGAGGGGAACGGAATTGTGTGAGACCAGGAGTAGTGATTGTTGCAATTGCAGAAGACGAGGTGGATGCTGTTGCGTTGCGTTCATTTAGCTGGAATCGTCGCAACTGTTGTTGAGGAGGAGATGGAGTATATCCTAGATAGGGTTCTGTGAAGAAAAAGAAGAAGAAGTAGCTGCTGTGTGAAACCTTGGGAGGAGAGGATATCGGCAAATAACAAATTTCTGCAATCATGCATTGAGTCTAAGAGGGGGGATTTCTGGTTCTTTTTTTTGTTGCTGCAGCTTTGATAAGGAGTTGAATAAGGAAGTAGCTTTCAAAGTAATCGACTTGGAGGAAGCGTAAGTACCACACTCAAGTACATCAATTGTTGTGCATCTTTGTCCTTGTGTGTCCTCAGTGGGTTGAGGTTCTATCTACAGAATCCTGATGACAGTTATCTGTCACATTCTGGATTCCAGGAGAAGGTTCATGAGGAAGGAAGGAGGTGGCAGGGGGGAAGAGATCCGACTTTAGATGAGCAAAACAGCAACAATAGTGATGAGATTGTAAGGTAGGTTTTGGCTTTTTGTTCTGGAGCTTCTTCTTCTTGCGATCATCATGTCTCGGACAGGGACTATGGTAGATGCTCTTAGGAACGTCTCGGAGTTTAGTCGAGCTTCCAGACCTGAGGAGAGAAGAGGTCATAGACACAAGAGTGCACATTCCACATACAACCCGGAGGAGGAAGTTGAAGAGGAAGAGGATAGAGGGGAAAGGAAGCGGATGAGACAGAAAGGAGAAGAGGCGAAATCGCGTCATGCAAGAAGAAGAAGATCTGATGGGAAGTCACGGACTCGGAAAGAGGACAAGGAGGTTTCTTCCGGGGAGTCCAGCGACGACGACGAATCGAGTGGAGATGATCGGAGACAGCGACATTCTTCCAGGAAGCATCGAAAGAAGGAGGACCAGAAGAAGAGGCGACGGAAGAAGAGAAGGGGAGGCAAACACTCTAGAGCAGCTGCTTCTACAGAAGACGACTCGGAAGAATTTTCTGAAGGCTTGTCGAGTGAAGAAGAAGAAGATGATGATAAGAGGAGAGAGCGGCGGCATTCCTCCAGGAAGCATCATCATCGAAAGCAGGAGCGACAGGAGGAGGAGGAGAGACGAGGGAAGATGAAAAAGGGAAGAAGAAAAAATGAAAGCAAACAAAGGACTGCTTCTACCACACATTCTGAAGAAGAGTCTTCTGAAACAACCATGTCCAATCCTAATGCAATTGCTTCTGAGATTGCTGAAAGATTTCCAGAAGATGCCAAGGATCTCAAGCTGGTAAGAGAAAAAAAAGCCTTTGGAGTACCTCCTCCTTCCATGGTCATGATGACAAGAAGCTCTGGAATGCAACCCTAAACCCAAAAGCTCAGTTGGAAATCTACTGTCTTGCAGTGTCTGTGCAAGACAGCAATTGGATCCTGGAGTTTTGTACCACCACTGCCAAGAGAAGCAAGAGAATCTGTGGTTGTGAAGTAGGTTTGTTTCTGAGATTTCGGTGTCCAGAAAGAAAACTCTTTTTGCAGAGAGTGCTTGCTGTTTTTTTCTGTGGTTTGATTTCAGACTTAGAGAGCTGCGCCAGAAGATGGAAAGCACTGTTTCTGACCTACCCCTTGTATTACCTACGAAAGGAAACTTCAGTCTGTGAATGAATGTTGTGACCTGAATTTTGTGCAGCTGTTGGAGATGTTGGATAGTGGTCAAGCAGTAGACATCAGTGGCTTACCGAACAAGTCTTTGGTGTCTCTTCTCCGCAGTTTGTTCCACTCCTTGAATCTTATGTCTACTCAAAGAGACATTTTTTTATTGCCGGAGGGAGCACAAGCAACTGTTGAGATCATGTCATCTTTCTTTGAGCAAAATGCTGGATTGTTTCCAACAGAAAGCAATATCCAGCTACCACCAACTTCAGCACTGAATGATGTTGTGCCTGGTCCTTCAGTGAAACCTGTGGAGACTAAAAAATCCAGGTGAGGAGGGGTCATCCTCACATTTTGGTTTGATATCTAGTTAGGGTTTTGAAGGAACATCTATGTACAAGTAGTTATCCCTTTGAAAAGACTGGAGAAGAAGGTTCAGTAATGGATTGATGTTTTTTTCCCCTCTTTTTTGGGTGGTTTGCAGGGTTATGGGTCCTGCGATGCCATCAGCAGACATGTTGGCTGCTGCAGCAAGGCTCACTGAAGCTGAATCTCTTCTCAGGTTCAGAATGCCATCTTGTGTTGTCTCTGTTTCATCAATGTCACTATGTCAACAATTTTCTGCTTATTGTTGCTACAGACATGGGAAGTTTTCTGTTGTTCGGTAGATTTGAATATGCATTTTGTATTGTGTTATGTATTGTTGCAAGAAGTTGGAGTTTACCAGAGGCAAAGGTTTTGTAAGGTCCCAATAGTGAGAAGTCATGGCCAACCTCACTTCAATCCTGATTGTGCAATACTAGAAGTGCACTTTGGTTGTACTTCATTGATAATTAATCTGTTGAAGACTTTCTGGAAGCTCTTGTCTGTGGGGGGACAAACTTTGTTGATCTGTACTGAATCTTAATATAGCCCTCTTGACAGAAGACTACATGCACATAGATTTTCTCAAGTCCCACAAAGATTTTTGCAGGTGTAAGTCATGTGCCTATATCTGTATGCTGACTATTGAGATCTGTTGCACTGGCAGGGAGGCAGAAAAGGAGCTGGAAAATGACCCATTAGTCGGACCTCCACCACCATCTGTTGTTGCTGAAGCTGAATCTGCCAATGATGCTGAACGTTTTGAAGAAGTACCCAATTCTCACATTTTCTTCAGACCCTGGACTTTGTTGACCATTTGGTGATGTTCTTGTATAAATGACATGCCACCACCCATGTGAACATTTGATGATATCTGTGATTGTACAGGTGACGAGAATGGTTGCCCGTGACATTGGGAATGCATATGATTTACTGGGTGTAAAGCCAGATGTAAATCCCTCTGTTCTGAAGAAAAGGTTAGTAGTTTCCTGCTTTCCTCCTGTAGAATGAATGCACTTGGGTCCGTACAATTATAGTAGATTCAGCTTTGATCTAACAAAGTATCATGGCATGGAGTGTCAGATACAATTTTTTTTTGTGCCTATGGAGATGAGCTGTAGCTCTTTGTAGTAGCACTTTGAAGAAATTGAGGGATAAGGGTTTGTTTTGTACATGTAATGAAACTCTTCCATTGCCAGGTATTGGAAACTGTCATTGCTGGTGCATCCGGACAAGTGTTCACATCCCCAAGCTCATGAGGCTTTTATGGCCCTTAATCAAGCATTTAAAGATCTCCAGGACCCTTCAAAGGTGTGTTTCTTGCCATCAGCATTAGGCCAAAAATGTCTTTTGCTTGTTTAAGCAGATCTACAATAGGGTCTGAAACTGTGGTAATATACTGTGTAGCTCTCTTTCTCTCCTAACCATATGAGAAGAAATCTCAACATATCCAGTGTTCTTCTACAGCAGTGTTGAATCTAGTGATTGCTCGATGTCCTTATATCTTTCTTTCGTTATTCACTGGGGTTTGAACCTTTGTTGTAATTTGGTGACAGATAAAGCTGACAGAGTTGAGTGGGTTTTTGGTACAAATGGCAGAAAGCTATAATTGATCGCAAGGTTGCTGAGAAACAGGAGAAAGAGGAGATGGAGGTAATAGAACTTCAGAACCTTGTTCTGATGTTCTCAGCAGTTTGCCTGAGTCAAAATTGTGATTTTGTTGAGGATGATGGACCACAAGGAGTGACTTAATACTATTGGTTTCTCTTGATTTCCAGGCAGAAATAAGAGCTCAGCGCGAGGCTGCACAGTGGAGGCGTGTTCGAGGTACATTTTTTCACTCTAGAACCCTAGGCTTGTAGGCTATACTTTGTGATTACAAGCACACGATTACTAGCAGGGTTTGTATCAAATCACTGAATCATATGTCTACAACAACTCAGCATTCTTGCTGCTTATATTTGCAACAGGGCTACACGCCGCATGTTCTGGAGAGTTCTGATTTGGTTGTGTCATTCATGTCTTATCTTCTTGTTTAGCTGCTAATCATCTGCCATGGTTCTGTAGTTGTGATTATTCTGAGACTGAAAAGGACAGTGTTGGTTTCCATGCACAGGAGAGGCGCAGCCTGGTGATGATGAAATACTAAGAGGGGGGCCCCAAGAGCCCTCACGAGATGAGTGGATGACTGCACTGCCTCCAGAGAGACAGGTGCTAGGCTTATTAGTCTGGCTGGTCTATTGACATAATATCTTGTGTGAAGTGTGAATTGTAGAGAACTTCCCATGGTTCCAGATCCTTTGAATGTCATCTTTCCTGTTTGGGGCTGAAATTGACAAAACACAAGATCTTTGTGTGTTTGTTTGTGGGTGCAGGCAGGGGGACCAGTATCACAACAGAACACATTCTTCAGCAAGGCAGAAAAGAGTGGGAGGGGGGATACCAGTATCTGGACGGATACTCCAGCTGACAAAGCCCAAAAAGCCAAAATGCAGTAAGTTCTTTTTGCTAGTTTTGTCACAAATCACTGAGGGATGACACAACCAAAACATTCTACTCTTCATTTGGTGCCCTGCAACACTAATTCACCTCTCTTCATGCAATTATACTAACAAACTTGCTTCTGATTAGAGTAAAAAACCGAAGGTACTAGCTTAGCTTGGCAAGTCACAAAATTGGCATTCTTGATTGAGAGAGAGTTAAGGTTTGAGATCTTGTGTGAAAGCCAATGGGAGAGTATTATGGTGACTCAGGTACCTGGAAGCTTATAAGCAAGCGACTCTCACAAATGGGCCAGGCAGTGCTGAAGAAGAGATTGAGAGGAGGGAGAAAGAGAGATCGGAAAAGGAAGCCCAGCTCATGGACTCGTACAACTCTAATCGGCGTTTGCAATCACTGGTTGAGAAGCACAAACTTGAACGCTCGGAAGGGAGCAAGAAGAAGAAGAAGAAGCAGCAGCAAGGGGATGAAAAGCAAGCAGGGAAGGGGGCAAACCGACCAGCATTGAGCAAGACTGAAGAAGGGTGGGCTGGTAGTCATCCTTGGAAACCATGGGATCGAGAGAAGGATCTCACAGCCGGTCGGCAGTCAGTCAACCTTGATCCCAAAAAATTCACTGAGGGTCTCACTGCTCGATTTGGTGCAACCCAAGATGCACCAAGGAAATTCCTGTGATGGCCCATGTGTGTCATCAGTCAATTGTCATAGGAGCTTCTTGTTGTAAGATCCCCCAGAACTGGCCTCATGGTGCATGAAATTTGCACCTATGTGCAGCAGAGTGATTGCCTAGACGCCAGGCTAAATACCCTTGTTACTAGACCTAAGGTCCTGGAATTGGCAAGAGAAGGTCCGACCTCCCTGACTTATATCACAAGTCTTCTAATAGACAGCTTTTCTGTGAATTGACAAAGATGCTCAATGGGGGACGCCTTCCCTCTACAAAAATGAAGCAACAAAGAAAGACCCAGTATCTGTTTGGACATGGGCGATACGAAGGATACAGACCAAATGTCTGCTGCTCAATATCCATTCCTGAGGTGGCTTCACCTATATAGGTGAAGAAACTGCAGCTGATGATCATGTGTGAGTTGAGCAAGGTACGCAAAAGTCCCAAGAGCTTTCATGGGTTTGATTGTTCCATGCTGTTGGGCTATTTCAGTTTTGCATGGAAGTATTTTCCCTTGGATGCAGGCAGGCAGGCAAAAATTCTGCAAAATTGTACCAAATCAGATTTTGCCAGCAATATGGGTTTCATTTGCTTAGAAATCTAACATGATATACTCACAGGACCTTTCATGTTGTTGTACATAAATCAAATAGTTCAGGCTTCAAGTTTGATCTTCAATGTTGCCTAAAGACCATTGTCAAGTAGGTACCACTAAAAGGGATCAGAATACAGATGAAGATCTATATGCACAGGCTAGTACATATTAATCTCAATTTTTTAGTTTAGTTCGACTGTAGTGAAAATTCTCTCATGCTGAAGCCTTTATCGAGCTTGCAATCTCATGTATTGAGTTTTTCTTTTCGTTTCCAATTTTTTTTCCCTAAGCTGCTGCTCAGCTGTTGGATTTTGAGCTCAATCCCTTTAGCTATATCCTTTACAGAGGAAGCGCCTGCTGCTGTTGCAGAAGCTCCAAGCCATCCATTTAATGATCTTGCCATATCCATCAATCCAGGTCTTTCCTGAAATCAGGACCTCTGCGAGATTAAGTGCTTCATCAATTCAATCATCTCATGAGTTGATGACAGAGTCAGAAACTATACAAGACTTGCAGATGACCCGAATGTGTGCAAACAAGTCACCAATTCAAGTTGTGGGCAAATTCAAGGTGTTGAAATTGTAGATGTTCTTATTACTCTGTACAACAGAATTTGATGTATTATTCTCACCTTGGAAAATTTTGATGAGTACCTAAAAAAGCATCTGAAGAATTTCAAAGGGAGTCCATGGAAATCTGTAGGAGCTGAATTTTGTACCCTTCTCTCTCTCTGAATCCACTCCGAAGTGAATCTGCTCACTTTGTAGGATGGATGGTGTTTGGACAGGAATTGTGTTTTCATCCATCCCTTCGTTAACCATGGTGGTCAGTTACCAACCATTCACCTACCTTGAAGCCACCAAGTAGCTTACCTACTTCACCTACCTACATAGTTACCACTTGTGTTCCTTACCTACTTGCCTATGATACTTACCTATCCACTATTTTTGGTAGGTAGTAACTACAAGTCTTGTGCGGTTCTATTATTTTGTTGATAACCTCCGGTTCCTGGCTTTTAAAAAAAATAATTTAAGATTTGATGAATCAAAGAACCTCTATTCGGAATTTTTTGGAAAAATTTCATAATCAAAGAGTTTCCAAGAAACTTGATAGTGAGCGGGTACTTATTCATTCATGCTTTTATTAATTTAGTGAGGGGGGTGTGCTCCCAATTAGTTTGCCTTTTTTTTTTTCCCATAGAAGGAGCCATTTGATTGGCCCATCACCAATGTTTTCAGCACTACCCAAAATAGAACCATGCTTTGTGATACTTCCCTTTAAGCACCCCCACCCCTCCTTCCCTTTCTTTTGATTCTTTGATTTTTTTTCAATAGATGGTACACTACGGTTGTGCACTGCTGGGTCACATAATTTGTTTGAGTTGCAGGGGTGGGACGCCAACTTTGAATCGTGCACAAATAGAACACCCATTTACAAAATGCGTGGTACCTTGCTTGGTCTTCAAATGGAGACCCCCCCCCCAGAAAAAAAAAAATTGGAGACACTTCGGGTTTGACTTATGATCAGACCGAAGTCATCGGTAAGGTACAACAACAACATCATCAACAACTCAACTCCTTTTGGTTTCTACTATGGTGGGCTCGAGGAAGCGTCTTTGGCAACTCTTTGGAAGTATCTTTTGAATGAAGAAGACAAAGGACGCCCGAGGGGCGACTTTCACACTACTAGAAGAAGAACTAGGGGGCCCAAAACCGACCTAGGAAATGAAAAAAATGGCTTCCCCAAGAAGCTTTCAAATCATGACAAAATGACGTAAAACAGATGTAAACCTTTCCGATCACTTGGAAGAACACCAATCAAGATTAAAAAAATTTATATATTGGCGTGCAAAAATAATGTCCACGTGCCTGTGGCGAGTGAAGACAACATAAGAAAAAAGGTCACGGAACACATCCATCTATGCATCCATCGAGAAAAATGTGAATGGATGAATTTTTTATTCATAAGAAAAAAATCACAAAAAACATCCATTCATTCATCCATCCATCCATCCATCATCCATGGTCCGTTCACACTTGGGTGTTAGGGACTCTATGTTGAGTTGAGTTCATTTAACACCATACTAGTCATTTTAAGACTTAAATTTACTTATGGTGAAGATTTTATGTTAAACTAACATTCACTTTTAATATTAAGCTATCACACCCATTTAAACATTGAGTGCCACCTAGGATGCCACCTAGATTTTTTCATTTTAAATGGATTTAATATCAAGTGTGAATGCACCATAAGACTGATTGCAATCGGGCAAATTATTATTATTAGGTCAGAAATTCCCTCCTCTCTTCCATTCTTTTTCTTTTACCTTGCGGAACTCCATTGCAAAATCAATCCACCCAATCTTCCTTTATTTACCTTGCCAAAAAAATCCATGGCAGAGGAGTATCTGACTTTGCACCCCTATGGGATGGACCTCCCTCCCTCCCTTTGTCCAGGGTCAAAACTTTGCAGAAACTATGGGACTTCGAAGGTCTGCCACACAAAACAAATTCCTCCAAACTGTACATTCTCTTGTGGCTGACAAAGCTCTTGGGCAATAGGAACAACAACAAGAAACAGGAAATTAATTAATTGTCATCATATAGATATGCGGCATTGAACACAAAAGGAATTTCCAATTGTGTTCTAAAGTGATTTTTGTTTTGTTCAACATAAATGACATCAAAGGGAGGAATGATTAAAATTGCTTGAGTTTGTTTGGAGTTTTGTTGTTCTGGCCAACCCTAACCCAACAACAAAACTGAAAAAAAATAAAAAATAAATTAAATTAAAATAAAAAGAATAAATTGACAAAAGATGGTTAAAAAATCATCTTTTGTGTGAAGAAAGCATCCATGGACAATAATTAGTTCAGCAAGGGGTGTGTCACATTGTGGGCTTGCCATTTACATTAAAATGGATCTTTAGGCAAAAGAAGAATTATGGAAACTCAAATATTTCACCATGCAAAAATATAATCTTCAAAAAATCCTCTAAAAGAAACCAAAATCTTTCAAGATATATTATAACTCTATAACTAATCTCAAGTTTCAACACAAGCCAAAATATCATCTTCCAAAAATCTTCATATAAAAAATAGACCTATTAGGTATCTAGGGGCCAAAATCCCTTAAGCTACTATACTCTATAATGAATCTGAACACAATATCCTTCTTGACTTGGTAGGCAAGGCCAACAAAGCCCATATTAGGTTTGGTACATTGGAGACTTCAATGGGAAGACCATTTGATTAGTGTGGCTTATTATTTTGGGAAATTATTTGTTGTTGGTAACTTTGGAAGAATATTGGAAACATGTATTTGGAGTTGGTTGATCACC